>ERZ795056.2283-NODE-2283-length-21443-cov-6.415654_pt1 | contig 21443 bp, 15 predicted proteins | sample MGYA00375140_ERZ795056 | MGnify/ENA primary metagenome ERZ795056 (study PRJEB30185, sample SAMN05720227) | activated sludge metagenome | isolation source: Anaerobic digester | place: USA | collected 2015-03-09 ... | reverse complement strand
CAGGAGTTCGTGCCCCACATCTAGCGGTCTGCTAGACGGATGACCCGACCGAGCCGACGACGCCGTCGAGCGGAGTGCCGGAGGCGTCCCGCTTGGCGCCCGCCTCGGGCAGCGTCCTGATCGAGCCGTCGGTGCCCACAGCATTCGCCGGGGCCGCCCCGACCCAGGCCAGGGCGAGAACGTCCTCACCCTTCAGGAAGCTGTGCGCTCGCACACCGCCGGTCGCGCGTCCCTTTCCGGGGAACTCGGACAGCGGCGACACCTTGCCGCGCCCGGGGTCGGCGCCGGCGATCGTGGCCACCGATGTCGAGAGCGTCACCACGACATTGTCGGCGGCCGGGTCGACGGAGCCGAAGTAGGTGACCGTCGCCTTCGCGCTCAGGTTGATACCCGCCATTCCGCCGGCTGATGGTCCCTGCGGCCGCACGGCGGACGCAGCGAAGTGCAGCAGCTGCGCATCCGAGGTCACGAAGACGAGCTCATCGCCGTCGCCTCCCTGCGACACTCCGACGACCTCGTCGCCCGGCTTGAGCGAGATGATCTCGAACTCGGGCTTGCTCGGCCACGAGCCGGGCGCGACACGTTTGACGGTTCCCTGGCGGGTTCCGAGAGCGATCGGCTCGCCGTCGAGCGTGACGAGACCGAGCACCCGCTCCTTGGATCCGATCGCCAGGTATTCCGTGATCTTGGCGCCGGCCGCGAGCTGGATCGAATTCGCGGGAACGCTCGGCAGGTCGACGGCGGTGAGACGGATGAGGCGCCCGGTACTGGTGACGGCCCCGATCTCGCTTCGACTCGTCGTGGTCACGCGGGACCTGATTGCATCGTGCCTGCTGCGACGACGGGCGGGCGCGAGCGGGCTGCCGTCCTCGGGCAGATCGATTCGGATGGCACGACCGGTGGTCGACAGCAGCACCTCGCACGGGGCATCCGCGATCTCCAGCACCGGCGTCGCCTTGCGGGCCGCCGAGGTGGTGGCGACGGATGCGCGCGCCTCGGTGAGCAGGGTGCGTCGCGGTGTGCCGAATCGCTCAGCGACCTGCTCGAGCTCCTCGGAGACGAGCTGACGGATGCGGGCGGGATCGGCCAGAACGCCCTCGAGGTAGGCGATCTCGGCGCGCAGCTTGTCGGCTTCAGCCTCCAGCTCGATCCGGCTGAACTTGGTCAGTCGGCGCAGCCGCAGCTCCAGGATGTACTCGGCCTGCAGCTCGCTCAGGTCGAAGACATCGATGAGCCTCGCACGGGCCTGATCGCTGTCGTCGCTCTGGCGAATGACCTGAATGACCTCGTCAATATCCAGGATCGCGATCAGCAGACCCTCGACGAGGTGAAGCCGTTCACGCCGGCGCGCGAGCCGGTACTCGCTGCGGCGACGAACGACCGACAGGCGATGGTCGAGGTAGACCTGCAGCAGATCCTTCAGGCCCAGAGTGCGCGGTCCGCCGCCGACGAGAGCGACGTTGTTGATCGAGAAGCTGTCTTCGAGGGGGGTGAGACGGTAGAGCTGCTCGAGCACGGCATCCGGGCTGAAGCCGGTCTTGATGCCGATCACCAGTCGCATGCCGTGCTTGCGGTCGGTGAGGTCGGTGACATCGGAGATGCCATTGATGCGCTTGGAGTTGACGCCGTCCTTGATCTTCTCGATCACCCGCTCGGTGCCGATGAGGTAGGGCAGCTCGGTGACGACGAGCCCGGTCTTGCGGGCCGTGATCGCCTCCACCGACACCTTTGCGCGCGTCTTGAACGCTCCGCGGCCGGTCGCGTAGGCATCCCGGATTCCCTCGAGACCGATGATCGTGCCACCGGTCGGCAGGTCCGGTCCCGGTACGAACGACATGAGGTCTTCGAGACTCGCGTCGGGGTGGTCCAGGAGGTGTCGCGCCGCTCCCACGACCTCGATGAGGTTGTGGGGTGCCATGTTCGTGGCCATGCCGACGGCGATGCCACTCGCTCCGTTGACGAGCAGATTGGGGAAGGCCGACGGCAACACCTCGGGCTGCGTCAGTGAGTTGTCGTAGTTCGGCACGAAGTCGACGACGTCTTCGTCGAGACCGTCGGTCATCGCGAGTGCTGCGGCCTGCAGGCGGGCCTCGGTGTAGCGCGGTGCGGCCGGTCCATCGTCGAGGGTTCCGAAGTTGCCGTGGCCATCGATGAGCGGAACGCGCAGCACGAAGTCCTGGGTGAGCCGCACGAGTGCGTCATAGATCGAGGCGTCGCCGTGCGGGTGCAGCTTGCCCATGACGTCGCCGACAACCCGCGAGGACTTCACGTGGCCCCGGTCGGGCCGAAGGCCCATCTCGGTCATCTGGTACAGGATGCGACGCTGCACCGGCTTGAGCCCGTCGCGGGCGTCGGGCAGTGCACGGGAGTAGATGACCGAGTAGGCGTACTCGAGGAACGAGCCCTGCATCTCGGCTGACACATCGACGTCCTCGATGCGTTCGCCAGTTCTGGAGTCGGCGGAGGGCGTGACGGCGGAGGGATTTTCTGGGGTAGCCATAGGATTGCCCCCATGTTACCGGCGCCCAAACCAGACGGGTTGAGCCTTGCCGATGTGCTGGAAAGTTGTCTCAGCGCGATTCAGGGACAGGGCAATCGGCTGGGTTTGCCGCCCGTCGAACGCGCCGTGGTGCTGCTCGTGGATGGTCTCGGCGCCGAGGCCCTGAAGGCGACGGCGGGTCACGCTCGCACGCTGTGCGGTGCCCTCACGACCAAGTCGGTGATCGAGGCGGGGTTCCCGACCACCACCGCGGCGGCCCTTGCTTCGCTCACCACCGGCCAGCTGCCCGGCCAGCACGGACTCGTCGGCTACAGCGTGCTCGACAGCGCCCATGACCGAGTCGTCAGTCAGCTCTCGGGGTGGGATGACAATCTCGATCCCGCAACCTGGCAACTCCAACCCACCGTCTTCGAGCGGGCTTCCGCGGCGGGCTTGGGTGCGGCCGCCGTCGGAACAGAGAGGTACCGCGACTCCGGCTTCACGCGCGCGGTCCTGCGGGGCGCGCAGTACGTGAGTGGGTCATCCATCTCCGCACGGATGCAGCGTGCCGCCGAACTCGCAGCACAGCCGGGTCCCCCCGGCCTCATCTACGTGTACGTACCCGAGCTAGACATGGCCGCCCACGCCCACGGCTGGGAGTCGCGCGAGTGGACCGCTGCACTGGAGACGACTGACTCGGCCGTGCGCGACTTGGTGGCGGCGCTGGGCCCACGTGCGGGTCTGCTCGTCACCGCCGATCACGGGATCATCGACGTTCCCACCCGATCTCATGTGCTCATCGACTCTGCCCCGGCCCTGCTCGACGGCATTCGGTTCGTGGCGGGGGAGCCGCGGTGCCTGCAACTGCATTTCGAACCCGACCTGTCTGCGACGCTGCGGGCGGCCCTGGTCGACCAGTGGCGCGCGGCCGAGTCCGACCGCTCCTGGGTGCTGACTCGCGACGAGTTCGTGCAGTCCGGCTGGCTGGGAGCGGTGCGACCCGACGTCGCGCCAAGGATCGGAGACATCATCGTCGCCGCCCGCAAGTCGATCGCCTACTACGACTCCCGCACCGCAAGCCCGCACGCCCGAGCGATGATCGGTCAGCACGGCTCCGCAACGCAGCCCGAACTGCGCGTCCCGCTGTTGCGGTTCGGGGCTTTCGCGGCCTAGGCCAGGTCGTCGTCGGGGCGCGCGCCGAAGACGATCTCGTCCCAGCTCGGCATCGTCGCGCGGCCCTTCTTGCGAATCGTCGGCTGCGGCGCCGTGCGGCGAGGGGACGGCCCTTCATCGCCGGGGCCGTCCGTCGGCACGTCCACTATGCGAATGCCGCCGGTCGACGGATGCGAGGCGCGCTCGTCGTCCTCGAACGGTGCCGACTCCCGCTCCCCACGCCGGCGGCGCAGGGCCTCGAGGAGGTCGGCGGTCTGATTGCCGTGCACCGGCTCGTCGTCGCTGGCCGCGGGGGCGTTCGCCGGGCTGATCGACGCCGGAGCGAGCGATACGGGCGCCGTCGCATCCATGGGAAGATCTGGGCCAGCCAGGTCGGAGTCGGCAATCGCGAAGGCTCCGCTGTCGAACCGTGAGGCATCGATTGTCGGCTCGTCGGTCGACACTGCCCGCAGCCGAGGAACCAGGGTGCCCGCCGCCTCGCCCTGCTGGGAGAGGGTGATTGCCTCGTTGTTGAGAGGGCTCAGCGTGTGCTTCTTGGGATCGAACTGCCATCGGGCATCGTGATCGATCTGGTTGGCGGTGAACGAGAGCTTGACGACCCAGCCGCTCGCGGCATCCTTCCAGCTGGCCCAGCGCTCATTGGTTCCGCCCAGGTCGTGCAGCCGCTCGCGGATGGCCGTTCCGAAGGTCTTGCCCTGCCGTAGCGGGTCGGTGTCCGCCGCCGTGTGCACCGCGACCGCAAGCGCGGAGGTGACCACGAACTCGCGCTCGGCGATCACCGGCCCCTCGAAACGTTGAATGTAGTCGAGCGGGGCGCCGGTGATCGAGGCGACATCCTGCGCAGACATGCCCGAGCGAATGTGGGCCTGGATCTCCTTGGGCGCGAGCTTGCGCCCCTCCCCGGTGTCGGGAATGCTCTGTCGAACCTTCGACTGGAGCACATCATCGATGGGGAGACGGAAGCGCGTACCGTCGTCGGAGGCGACGACGAGTGCGCCGTTCTCCACTCCGATTACCTGCAGGTCCTGCATGCTGAATGCCCTCCAGCCGTCACGATTGCCACAAGGATGACACGACTGACCAGCGTTTCCCGGGAATAGAACAGGCGTGCCGCAAGTTGTTCGTCTAGCGTCAACGCGACGGTCGTTCAGCGGTTTGCTATTCCCCTTGGGATGATGCACACTGTCCCCGCCGATTTCGTTACGCAGCACTGAGAAACGACGCATACAGAAGTGGATGGGCATGGCAACCGACTACGACGCACCCCGTAAGACCGACGACGACTCCGAGTCGATCGAGGCCCTCAAGGAGCGCGTCCCGGACAAGACCTCGGGTTCAATCGACGCGGATGACGCCGACAACCCGGGAAGTTTCGAACTGGCGGGGGCGGATCTCTCCGACCTCGACCTCGACGTCGTTGTACTGCCTCCTCAGGCCGACGAGTTCACCTGCGTCAACTGCTTCCTGGTGAAGCACCGCTCGCAGATCGATCACGAGACGAAGCTCGGGCCTATCTGCCAGGAGTGCGCGGCCTGACCTCATCGACCGCGGCGATGATCGCCTCCGGGTGTCGGGTGGACACGATCCAGTAGGGCGTCGGGTCCTTCTCGTCGATGAGTTGCACCCTCAGGACGGGGTCGACCCACCCGCGGATGAGCAGCCAGGCTCGGGCATCGAGACGTGGTCCACGCTCTGCGCGTGCGTCATCCCCTCGGTGGGGGGTCAAGCCGCCGATCACGGCGATCGGCAGACGGGCCTTACCAGCGATGAATTGGGTGTCCGTAACCTCGATCACGGGAGACGCCACGACGAGCAGCGCGATGATCGCCAGATAGAGCACGGCGGCCACGATGATGCCGGCGAGTTGATTGATAGGCAGAAAGACGAGCAGGCTCGCCGGGATCACCAGGGCGGTGCTGATGAACAGCCACGGGGCGGGCCAGAGCTTCTCGCGATAGATCGTCATGACACTATTCGACCAGACTTCTGACCGTTCAGAGTTCTGCACTACCCTCATCACGTGAGCGACAACGTCGAGGTGCTGATTTCTTCCCCCGTCGTACCCGTCTACGCTCATCCCGGGGATGCCGGCGCTGACCTGATGGCGGCCGAGGCCTTCGTTCTGACTCCCGGTGCGCGCGCCACGGTACCGACCGGGGTGTCGATCGCCCTTCCCGACGGCTATGTCGCGTTCGTCGTTCCCCGAAGCGGGCTGGCGGCCAAGCACGGCATCACGATCGTCAACAGCCCAGGCACAGTGGATGCCGGCTACCGCGGCGAGATTCGCGTGACCGTGCTGAACACCGATGCCGAGCAGCCGTTCTCCATCGAGGTCGGGGACCGGATCGCCCAACTCATCATCATGCCGGTGGCGCGTGCGCGCTTCGTCCCGGTGACCACCCTGCCCGGAAGTCATCGCGGGGAGTCGGGCTTCGGCTCGACCGGCCTGCGATCCGCTGACAGCACGAATGAAGGAGTCACGTCGTGACCGACGCATCTGATCTACAGCCAGTCGAGCATCCCAAGTCGGCGCCCGCTGACCGGGATACGGCCGGGCCGCTCGACGAGAGCGAAGCCAACGCGGTTCGTCCCTACGTCGATCTCGGTGGGGTCAAGATCCTGCCGCGCACCGACCTTGCGCTGCGCCTCGAGGTGGAGGAGAGCACCAAACGGGTCGTCGCAGTCGGTCTCGACTACGCCGGTTCGTCGTTGCAGGTGCAGCCATTCGCCGCTCCCCGTTCGAGCGGGCTCTGGCACGAGATCCGGGAGCAGATCGTCGACCAGATCAGCAAGCAGGGCGGACGCATCTCGACTCGCGACGGTGTGTTCGGCCCCGAGTTGATTGCGGAGATCCCTGTCGCCGGCGGCCAGCCCCGCCTCGCGCGCTTCATCGGTGTTGATGGCCCCCGCTGGTTCCTGCGCGGTGTGATCTCCGGCCAGGGCGTGGCTGATCCCGCGGCCGCGGAGCAGATCGAGGAGATCTACCGATCGATCGTTGTCGTGCGCGGCACGACCCCGATGCCTCCCCGTGACCTCATCCCGCTCCACATGCCCGCCACAGGTCAGCAGGCATGACGGACGAGCAGGAGGAGTCGACCCCGCCCTCGATTCGCGACAGCTTCGCCGCAGCGGCGCGACGCTCAGGTCTCGGCAAGGTCGCGCCGGGCGAGAACCCGAGCGGGTCGGCCCTCCTCGCGGCGATGGGCGGGGTTCGTGGCCTCGTCGAGTCGATCCTGCCCGGCCTCGGCTTCCTCGTGGTCTACACGATCACCCAGCAGCTTCTGCCTTCTGTGCTGTTTCCTCTGGGGCTCGCGGTGATCTTCGTGCTCGTGCGAGTCGTTGCCCGTCAACCCTGGACATCCGCTGTCGCTGGCGTTGTGGGAATCGCCCTGTCTGCGGGACTCGCTCTTCTCACGGGGCGCGCCGAGGACAACTTCGTCTTCGGGTTCCTGATCAACGCCGCCTTCCTCCTCGCGCTGCTCATCAGCCTGGCCGCCCGCTGGCCGCTGATCGGCGTCATCGCCTCGCTCATCACGGGGGAGGGTTCGACCTGGAGGCAGGATCGCGCGAAGGTGAAGGTCGCCGTCATCGCCACAGTGCTCTGGTGCGGGCTGTTCGGGCTGAGGCTCGCCGTGGAGCTGCCGCTGTATTTCGCTGGCAACACCCAGGCGCTCGCGACTCTCAAGCTCATTCTCGGCGTGCCGCTGTATGCCGCGCTGCTGTGGGTCACGTGGCTGCTCGTTCGAACGGCTTATGCGCGGCCTGAACCCGAGTGAGGTAGCCGAGCGCGTCGCGCGCGGCCAGAGCAACGCGACGCGACAGACGACCTCCCGACCCCTCTGGTTCATCATCCGGGACAACGTATTCACGCTGTTCAATGCGATCCTGACCGCCTGCTTTCTCGCGATCATCCTGTTCGGTGATCTGAGGGACGGTCTGTTCTACGGGATTGTCGTCGCCAACTCGTTGATCGGAATCGTTCAGGAGCTGCGGGCCAAGATCTCCCTCGACCGGCTCGCACTTCTCGCGTCGCCGACCGTCGCGGTCAGGCGTGACGGCGAGACGGTCATCCTGTCACCGGCGCAGGTGGTGCTCGACGACATCGTCGTGCTGCGGCCCGGCGACCAGATCGTTGCCGACGGGACAGTGCTCGAGAGCACTGATCTGACTGTCAACGAGTCGCTTCTGACGGGCGAGTCGGAGCCCATCGCGAAGTCCGTGGGCGACACGGTGATGTCTGGTGCCCTCGTGTCCAGCGGAACAGCGCTCGTGCTCATCACGGCAGTGGGGGCTGACTCGTACGCCAACCGACTGACCTCCGAGATTCGGCGACACTCGCTCGCGCACTCGGAGCTGCGGGCCGCGACCAATCGCATCCTCGTCTACATTTCGTGGATTCTCGGTCCGATCGTGCTCGTGGTCGTCGGCAGCCGGATGCTCACCTACGGCAACGGATTCAGTTTCGCCGCGCTCGGCGACGGTCGCTGGCGTACGGCACTGCTCGATGTCGTTGCGAGCGTGGTGGGAATGATCCCCGAGGGTCTCGTTCTGCTCATCAGCCTGACCTTCGGGGTCGCGGCCATCCGTCTTGCCCGTCAGCGTGTGCTGATTCAGGAACTGGCGGCGGTAGAGATTCTCGCCCGCGTCGATGTGCTGTGCCTCGACAAGACCGGAACGTTGACCAGCGGGGATGTCGCGTACCGCACCTTCGAGCTCTTCTCGGACGATCCGCGCCTCGAGGCCGCCCTCGGACTGTTCGGCCACGACGACGCCGCCAACGCGACGGCGCGAGCTCTGAAGACCCACTTCCCTCCTACGGCGGCCACAGCCATTCGACGCATACCGTTCGCAAGCTCGCGCGCCTTCAGCGCACTCGAGCTCGCGCTCGACGGTGAGGAATCACGCTGGCTGCTGGGGGCGCCCGAGCGATTGCTGTCGGGTGAGCATCAGGCCCGCGCCGCCGTTCACGCCGGCGAGGGAACTCGCACACTCGCGGTCGTGCGGGTCGAGGGCCATCTCCCCGAGGCCGATGACCTCGTGCTCGACGATCTCACGCTGCACCCCGTCGCGCTGCTGCTCTTCGGCGAGACAGTTCGACCGGACGCCGCCGCCACCCTCGGCTACTTCGCCGAGCAGGGCGTGCGCTGCGTGATCATCTCCGGCGACAACCCGACGACCGTCGCCGCCCTCGCCGACGGCCTGGGGGTCGGGTCGAGCTCGGTCGATGCGCGCACCCTGACGGATGACGCCGCACTGCGCTCGGCACTGGCCGAGCACAGCATCTTCGGCCGTGTCACCCCTGACCAGAAGCGGGCCATGGTGCGCGTGCTGCAGGAGGACGGCCACACCGTCGCGATGACCGGCGACGGTGTGAACGACGCAATGGCGATCAAGGACGCCGATCTCGGCATCGCGATGGGCTCGGGCACGTCGGCATCGAAGGCGGTCGCCAGGGTGGTACTCCTCGACAACGAGTTCGGTCGGCTCCCCAATGTGCTGCTGTACGGGCGGCAGGTGATCGCGAACGTGGAGCGCGTCGCGAATCTGTTCCTCGCGAAGACGAGCTACGGCATCCTTTTCGCCCTAGTGTTCGCGGTTCTGCTCTGGGAGTTCCCCTTCCTCCCTCGCCAGTTGACCCTGGTGTCCACGCTCACCATCGGGATCCCGGCGTTCTTCCTCGCGCTGGCGCCGAACCGGCGCGTCTACCATCCGGGCATCTTGGGAAGGCTGCTGCGCTACGCCGTGCCCACCGGAACGATTGCCGCCGTTATCGCCTTCGCGACGAACGCGATCGTGCGTCAGTGGGTCCCACAGGATGAGGCTCGCTCGATCACGACAATCGCGCTGTGGATCGTTGCCTTCTGGATTCTCTGCGTGCTGTCGAGGCCTCTCGATCGGTGGCGATTCCTCCTGCTCACGGCCATGGCTGTGCTGTTCGTTCTCGCCAACACGGTTCCCTTCGCGCGCGACTTCTTCGCCATGCACCAGCAATTCGACTGGCCCCTCGCGGTCGGCGTCGCGCTCGGCTGTCTGGGAGCCGCGGCAATCGAATTGACCTACCGCGTGGCGCGCTCTCGCGGTCTGATCTTCGACCGGGAGTGATGCTAGATTTATCTTGACGTCAAGATAGTTTCGGCGGAACGGTGCGGGTCATCCGTGCAAGGATTGTCGCAAGGTCAGCAAGGGAGACGACAGTGTCAGCAGTGAACAGCTTCGGGTCGAAGGACACCCTCACGGTCGGATCGACCGACTACGAGGTGTTCCGCGTCGATACCGTTCCGGGACACGAGAAGTTGCCCTTCAGCCTCAAGGTGCTGCTGGAGAATCTGCTGCGCACCGAGGATGGCGCCAACGTCACCAAGGCGCAGATCGAGGCTCTCGGCTCGTGGGTTCCGACCGCCGAACCCGACACCGAGATCCAGTTCACGCCCGCGCGCGTCGTGATGCAGGACTTCACCGGCGTGCCGTGCATCGTGGACCTCGCGACCATGCGCGAGGCCATGAGCGCGCTCGGTGGCGACCCCACGAAGATCAACCCGCTCGCGCCCGCCGAGCTGGTCATCGACCACTCGGTCATCGCCGACCTCTTCGGCACCGAAGACGCACTCGAGCGCAACGTCGAGATCGAGTACGAGCGCAACGGTGAGCGCTACCAGTTCCTGCGCTGGGGTCAGACCGCGTTCGACGACTTCAAGGTCGTACCTCCGGGCACCGGCATCGTGCACCAGGTCAACATCGAGTACCTCGCGCGCGTCACCTACACCCGCACGGTCAACGGCGCGCTGCGCGCGTACCCCGACACCTGCGTGGGCACCGACTCCCACACGACCATGGTCAATGGCCTGGGCGTACTGGGCTGGGGCGTCGGCGGAATCGAGGCCGAGGCGGCCATGCTCGGCCAGCCCGTGTCGATGCTGATTCCCAAGGTCGTCGGCTTCAAGCTGTCCGGTGCGATTCCGGCCGGCGTGACCGCAACCGATGTCGTTCTCACGATCACGCAGATGCTGCGCAAGCACGGCGTCGTGGGCAAGTTCGTCGAGTTCTACGGAGCGGGCGTCGCGGCGGTGCCACTGGCCAACCGCGCCACGATCGGCAACATGAGCCCAGAGTTCGGTTCCACCGCTGCCATGTTCCCGATCGATGACGTCACTCTCGACTATCTGCGCCTCACCGGTCGCAGCGACGAGCAGGTGGCGCTGGTGGAGGCCTACTCCAAGCTGCAGAAGCTGTGGCACGACCCCGAGGCCGAGCCCGTGTTCAGCGAGTACCTCGAACTGGACCTCGCCACAGTCGTTCCGTCGATCGCCGGCCCGAAGCGTCCGCAGGACCGGGTAGAGCTCAGCAATGCGAAGCACCAGTTCGAGCTCGACCTCGAGGACTACGCCACCCAGGATCTCTCCCGCGTGGATGCCGCGATCGAGGGGTCATTCCCGGCCTCCGACCCGATCGGCTTCACCGCGCAGGACGAGGAGACGGCGCACGAGTTGTCGCACAGCCACGTGAGCCACGCCCCGTCGAAGCTCTCCAAGCCCGTGCCGGTCACGCTCGCCGACGGCACCAAGTACACGCTCGACCACGGCGCCGTCGCGGTCGCGGCCATCACCTCCTGCACCAACACCTCCAACCCGAGCGTGATGCTGGCGGCCGGTCTGCTCGCCCGCAACGCCGTGAAGAAGGGCCTGAAGTCCAAGCCGTGGGTGAAGACCACCCTGGCTCCGGGGTCCAAGGTCGTCACGGACTACTACGCCAAGGCGGGACTCACCGACGACCTCGAGGCCCTCGGCTTCTACACGGTCGGCTACGGCTGCACCGTCTGCATCGGCAACACCGGACCGCTCATCGACGAGGTCACGGCCGCCGTCAATGACAACGACCTAGCCGTCACCGCTGTGCTCTCCGGCAACCGCAACTTCGAGGGCCGCATCAGCCCCGACGTGAAGATGAACTACCTCGCGAGCCCGCCGCTGGTGATCGCGTACGCCCTCGCCGGGTCGATGAACTTCGACTTCGAGAACGACCCGCTGGGTGTCGGCAGCGACGGCAAGGATGTCTACCTCAAGGACATCTGGCCCGATTCTGCCGAGGTGCAGCGCACCATCGACACGTCGATCAACACCGGCATGTTCACCAAGGAGTACGGCGAGGTCTTCGACGGCGACGAGCGGTGGCGTTCGCTGCCGACGCCCGACAGCGAGGTCTTCGAGTGGGATGCGACATCCACCTACGTTCGCAAGCCCCCGTACTTCGACGGCATGACGATCGAGACCTCTCCCGTCGTGGACATCACGGGCGCCCGCGTGCTCGCCAAGCTCGGTGACTCGGTCACGACCGACCACATCAGCCCCGCCGGCTCGATCAAGGCGGAGAGCCCCGCGGGCAAGTACCTGCAGGCCCACGGCGTGGAGCGCAACGACTTCAACTCATACGGCTCGCGTCGCGGCAACCACGAGGTGATGATCCGCGGAACCTTCGCGAACATCCGTCTCAAGAACCAGCTCCTGGACGGCGTCGAGGGTGGCTTCACCCGTGACTTCACTCAGGCGGATGCCCCGCAGTCGTACATCTACGACGCGAGCACCAACTACCAGGCCGCGGGCACGCCGCTCGTGATCTTCGCGGGCAAGGAGTACGGCTCGGGTTCCAGCCGCGACTGGGCCGCGAAGGGCACCTCGCTGCTCGGCGTCAAGGCCGTCATCGCCGAGACGTTCGAGCGCATCCACCGCTCGAACCTGATCGGCATGGGCGTCATCCCGCTGCAGTTCCCGGCGGGCGAGACGGCCGACAGCCTCGGCCTGGATGGCACGGAGGTCGTCTCGATCTCCGGGATCACCGCGCTCAACGACGGAACCACGCCGCGAACGGTTCGCGTGACGGCCACTCCGAGTGAGCACTCGCCGGCAGGCAAGCAGCCGATCGAGTTCGATGCCGTCGTGCGTATCGATACCCCCGGTGAGGCCGATTACTACCGCAACGGCGGCATCCTGCAGTACGTGCTGAGGTCCCTCGTTTAGGCTGAGACCATGACTCTGCTGGAGCGTATCCACGGTCCTCGCGACCTCGACGAGCTCACGCCCGCCCAGTTGGTCGAGCTGGCTGCGGAGGTGCGTGAGTTCCTCGTGCGCGAGGTCTCGAAGACCGGGGGGCACCTCGGTCCCAACCTGGGTGTTGTCGAGCTCACTATCGCGATCCACAAGGTGTTCGACTCACCCAAGGATTCGATCGTGTTCGACACCGGCCACCAGAGCTACGTGCACAAGCTGCTCACCGGCCGTCAGGACTTCAGCCGACTCCGCCAGGAGGGCGGTCTCGCCGGCTACCCCCAGCGCTCCGAGTCTCCCCACGACATCGTGGAGAGTTCGCACGCGTCGAGTTCGTTGTCGTGGGCGGATGGAATCTCCCGTGCCTTCACGATGACCGGCCAGACCGACCGCCACGTTGTGGCTGTGGTCGGCGACGGTGCTCTCACGGGCGGCATGACCTGGGAGGCCCTGAACAACATCAGCGACGACAACAGTCGCAACCTGGTGATCGTCGTCAACGACAACGGGCGCTCCTACGCGCCCACGATCGGTGGCATGGCGCACTTCCTCAACGATGTGCGCACTCGGCGCTCCTACCGCAGCCTGTACTCGACCAGCCGCAAGGTGTTCGACAAGTTCGGTGGCCCGGGTCGCGCTCTGTACCGCGGTCTGCGTGGTGGCCTGCACGGGTTCCTGTCGCGCTTCAGCAACAACGAGGCCCTGTACTCCAACCTCGACATCAAGTACCTCGGTCCGGTTCACGGTCACGACCTGAACGCCCTCGTCGAAGTCCTCCAACAGGCGAAGAACTACGGCGCGCCGGTGATCGTGCATGCGATCACCGAGAAGGGCCGCGGCTACCAGCCAGCCCTGCTCGATACGGCCGACCAGTTCCACGCGGTCGGCCAGATCGATCCCGAGACGGGGGAGCCGATCGAGGTCGCCAGCAAGCCCTCGTGGACCAACGTGTTCGCCGACGAGATCGTCCAACTCGCCGATCGCAACCCGCGCCTGGTGGGAATCACCGCCGCGATGCTGCGTCCCACGGGCCTCCACAAGTTCGCGGAGAAGTACCCGGACCGCGTGCTCGACGTCGGCATCGCGGAGCAGCACGCCGTGACATCCGCTGCAGGTCTCGCCTTCGGCGGCCTGCACCCGGTGGTGGCGCTGTACGCGACGTTCGTCAACCGCGCCTTCGATCAGGTGCTGATGGATGTCGCGCTGCACAAGGCCGGCGTCACGTTCGTGCTCGATCGCGCCGGCGTCACGGGCCCCGACGGGGCGAGTCACCACGGCATGTGGGACCTCGCGATCCTGCAGGTCGTGCCCAACATCCGTATCGCGGCCCCCCGTGACGCGACGCGACTTCGTGAAGAGCTGGGCGAGGCGGTCGCCGTGGATGACGCGCCCACCGTCGTGCGCTTCTCCAAGGGCAGTGTCGGCATCGAGTACGAGACCATCCGTCGCACCGACGACGGTGTGGATGTTCTCCGCGAGGCGCCCCACAAGGATGTCCTCATCGTGACCGTCGGCCCGATGGCGAAGATCGGCCTCCAGGTTGCCGAGCGCCTGGCCGCGCAGGGGATCGGCGCGACGGTCATCGACCCGCGCTGGGTCGTGCCCGTGCCGGCGAGCGTCATCACCTTCGCGGCCGAGCACCGGCTCGTCATCACGATCGAGGACGGCGTTCGCGTGGGCGGCATCGGCACCCGCATCCGGCAGGACATGAGGGCCGCGGGCGTGGACACGGCCGTCAACGAGCTCGGTCTGCCTGACCAGTTCCTCGAGCACGGCAGCCGGGAGTACCTGCTCGAGCAGGTCGGGCTCACACCGCAGGCGATCGCTCGCGACGTCGTCGCCCAGGTGCTGGGCAGCAAGATCCCGGTGGCGCGTCCGCTTCCGGCCGAGCTCACCGCATCCGAGCGCGTTCCCGAGCAATGACCGCCGAGCGGTACACGGTCAGCGACTACCTGCTCGACCGGCTCGCCGAGCTCGGCGTCGACCGCATCTTCGGAGTCCCCGGCGACTTCACGCTAGCCCTCCTCGATCATGTCGATGACGATGACCGAATCGAGTGGGTCGGCATGGCCAACGAGCTGGGCGCGGGGTATGCCGCCGACGGCTACGCCCGCCTTCGGGGACTCGGCGTGGTCTGCACGACCTTCGGCGTGGGGGAGCTGAGCGCCATCAACGCGGTCGCCGGCGCCTACGCGGAGCACGTGCCACTGCTGCACTTGGTGGGCTCTCCCTCGACGCTCGTGCAGTCGGCGGGGCGGGCCACCCACCACAGCCTCGGCGACGGGGACTTCGGCCACACCCTGCGCATGACCGGGGAGGTGACCGTCGCGCAGTCCATGGTGCCGCTGGTCGGCGCCGAGACCGAGATCGACCGTGTACTCACCGCTATCGTGCAGTCCTCCCAGCCGGGCTACCTCTCCTTGCCCACCGACGTCGGCGAGGCGTCCTCCTCGCCGCCGAGCAGAGCCCTCGCGATCGATCCTCCCGACTCGGATGCCGCATCCCTGAGCGCCTTCGAGGCCGCAGCACGGGCACTGCTCGCCGACGCACCGAGGCCGATCGTGCTGGCGGACATCCTCGTGGACCGCTGCCACGCCGAGTCGCAGCTGCACGAGCTTCTCGGTTCGGCCGATCTGGACTTCGCCTGCCTCCTGTGGGGTCGACGCGTGATCGACGAGAGCGACGAGAGGTTCCTCGGCACCTACATCGGCGCAGCGAGCGAGCCCGGAGTGCGGCGCGCGGTCGAGTCGGCGGCGCGACTCATCACCGTCGGCGTGCACTTCACCGATCTGACGAGCGGCTTCTTCACCCAGCATCTGGATGACGCGCACCGGGTGGATCTGCTTCCCCACACGGCGACCGTCGCGGGGCAGACCTTCCCGGGTATCGAGATGCGGGACGGCCTCGCCGTGCTCACCCGGATCCTCGGGGCAGGGCATCGGCGGCACGGCGGACCCGGAGTCGCTCCCGCGGTCGAGCCAGTGCCCACCCACGAGCCGCTCACGCAGGCGGACCTCTGGCACGTGGTGACCGACGCGCTGCGGCCCGGGGATCTGGTCTTCGCCGACCAGGGAACCGCGTTCTACGGGCTGGGAGCGCACCGGATGCCTCACGACGTGCTGTTCATCGGGCAGCCGCTCTGGGCATCCATCGGCTACACCCTGCCCGCGGTACTGGGCGGCGCACTCGCCGCGCCGGAGCGGCGGCCGGTGCTCGTGATCGGTGACGGGGCGGCTCAGTTAAGCATTGCCGAGCTGGGTTCGATCATCCGGATGCGCGTCCCCGGCATCATCCTCGTGGTCAACAACGACGGCTACACGGTCGAGCGTGCCATCCACGGCCCCGGTCGCCGCTACAACGACATCGCTCGCTGGCGCTGGGCGGACCTGCCGTGGGCGTTCGGCGCGAGCCCCGACGCCGTGCGGTCGGTGCGGGTGGAGACGGCGGCTGAGCTGTCGGGTGCGCTGGCGGCGGCCGAGGGTGAGCCGGGCATCCTGACCTTCATCGAGGCGGTCGTCGACCCGCTCGACGTGCCACCGCTGCTCACGAAGGTGGCCGAAGCCGCGGCAGCGGCGAACGCGAATACCTCGCGCTGATTGAGTAGCGCGAAGCGCGTATCGAAATCCCTCGTGCGGTTTCGATACGCGCCTCTGGTGCTACTCAACCAGCGGTGGTCCTACTTCACCCCGCGGATGGGCGGGTGGTGGAAGGTGTCGCCGAAGGCGCGCTCGGACGCTCCCGAGCGATCGAGGTACGGCGTTGCACCACCCATCTGGAACGGGTAGCCCGCGCCGAGGATGAGGCAGAGGTCGATGTCCTCTGCAGCCTCGACGACCTTGTCCTCCAGCATGCGGTGGATCTCGTCGGCCAGGCCATCCTCGATCCGCATCTGGAGCTGCTGGGCGGTCATGGGGGTCGTGCCGCCCTTGACGATGTCGAGCGCCTTCTTGTCGATGCCCTTCACCTTGCCCTTGGCGTCGCGCTCGAAGATGTGACCCAACTCGGCGAGCTTGTGCAGGTTCTCGCTCTCGAAGAAGCGATCGGGGAACGCCTTGTGGTGGGTGTCGAGCACGTGCGCGCCGACCTTGAGACCCACAAGTTCGAGCAGCTCGAACGGGGTCATCGGCAGACCGAAGGGCCGCGTCGACTCCTCGACGACGTCGAACGGCGTGCCGGTGTCGACGGCGTGCATGGCCTCGCCCAGCACCTTGGCGAGGATGCGGTTGACGACGAACCCGGGGGTGTCCTTCGTGATGACCGCGTTCTTGCGCAGCTTTGCCGCCGTCGCCATCGCTGTGGCCAGGGTCTCATCGGTGGTGTGCGGGGTGCGCACGACCTCGATGAGAGGCATGACGGCGACCGGGTTGAAGAAGTGGAATCCGACCACCCGCTCGGGGTTCTTCAACTTCGCGCCGATCTGCTCGACCGACAGCGACGACGTGTTGGTCGCGAGGATCGCCTCGGGCGTGATGAACTTCTCCACCTCCGCGAAGACGGCCTGCTTGGCCTCGAGCTCCTCGAAGATGGCCTCGATGACCCAGTCGCAGTCGGCGAAGTCGGACTTGTCGGTGGTTCCACTGACGAGTGCCTTGAGGCGGTTGGATTCGTCGCCGGAGATGCGACCCTTGCCGAGCAACTCGTCGATCTCCTTGTGGATGTAGGCGACGCCCTCGTCGACGCGCGTCTGATCGAGGTCGGTGATGACCACCGGCACCTGCAGGCGGCGCACGAAGAGCAGCGCGAACTGGCGAGCCATGAGGCCCGCGCCGATCACGCCGACCTTGGTCACCGGGCGCGCGAGAGCCTTGTCGGGAGCCCCGGCAGGACGCTTGGCGCGCTTCTGCACCAGGTTGAAGGCGTAGATGCTGGCGCGGAACTGGTCACCCGCGACGAGGTCGGCCAGGGCGTCATCCTCGGCGGCGAAGCCCGTCTTCCTGTCGGTGTTCTTCGCGGCCTTGATGAGCTCGAGGGCCTTGTAGGGGGAGTGGGCGACGCGTCCGATGCGGCTCGCGAGGGTCTTCTCCGCGATGCCGACGGCGATATCCCACTTCGCGAGCCGTTCGACCTTGCCCGGCTCGTTCTTGCGCTTGACCTTGGTCTTGCCCGAGATCACGGAGTCTGCCCACGTGATCGAATCCTCGAGGAAGTTGGCTGGCGGGAAGATCGCGTCGGCAATGCCGAGGTCGAAGGCCTGCTGGGCGCTGAGCATCCGGTTGTTCTTGAGCGGGTTCGAGATGATGACCTCGAGCGCGTTCTCGATACCGATCAGGTTGGGCAGCAGCCACGCGCCGCCCCAACCCGGGATCAGTCCGAGGAACACCTCGGGCAGCGCGAACGCCGCCGCGGAGCTGTCGATCGTGCGGTAGTCGGCGTTGAGGCCGACCTCCACGCCACCACCGAGCGCGAGCCCGTTCGTGAAGACGAACGAGGGCACGCCGAGCTCGGCGAGCTTGCCCAGCGACCAGTGCCCCAGCTGGGCCATCTGCTTGCCGGTTTCATAGTCCGGGATGTCGTTGACCTTCGAGAGATCGGCCCCGGCCGCGAAGATGAACGGCTTGCCCGTGACGGCGACGCCGTGGATCTCGCCCTTCTTCGCGCGCGCCGCCTGCTCGTCGAGAACCTCGGCGAAACGCAGCAGGGTGTTCGGGCCCAGCGTGTTGGGCCGGGTGTGGTCCTTGCCGTTGTCGAGCGTGATGAGGGCGAGGGTCTTGCCGCCCGAGATCGGGATATCGCGCACGAACGAGTGCGTGATGACCTCGTCCGGGTCGAGAGCCGCGAGCTTCGCGAAGCGTTCCGCGGGAGTGACTGCCGCCATGACTACTTCTTCTTTCCGGTGTAGTGAGGGTTCTCCCAGATGACCGAGCCACCCTGGCCGAGGCCGATGCACATGGCCGTGAGGCCGTAGCGCACGTCGGGACGCTCGGCGAACTGGGCCGCGAGCTGGATCATGAGTCGCACACCGGATGACGCGAGGGGGTGCCCCATCGCGATCGCGCCGCCCCACTGGTTCACCCGGGGGTCGTCGTCGGCGATGCCGAAGTGGTCGAGTAGTGAGAGCACCTGCACGGCAAACGCCTCGTTGAGTTCGAACAGGCCGATGTCGTCGATCGACAGGCCCGCCTTGCGCAGGGCCTTCTCGGTCGAGGGAACCGGACCGATGCCCATGATCTCGGGTTCCACCCCGGCGAAAGCGAAACTCACCATGCGCATCTTCGGGGTCAGGCCGAACTCCTTGGCGGCATCCGCGCTGGCGAGGATGCTCGCTGTCGCGCCATCGTTGAGGCCGGACGCGTTGCCCGCGGTGACTCGACCGTGCGGGCGGAACGGGGTCTTCAGCCCCGCGAGGCCCTCCATCGTGGTCTCAGGGCGCAGCGCCTCGTCACGGGTGGCGAGCCCCCAGCCGGCTTCGCTGCGGATTGCGACAGGGATGAGGTCGGGCTGGATCTTGCCGTTGTCGTAGGCGGCGGCTGCCTTCTGCTGGCTGGCGAGAGCGAACCGGTCGGCGCGCTCCTTGGTCAGCTGGGGGAACCGGTCGTGGATTCGTTCGGCGGTGTTGCCCATGTTGAGCGCGTCGGCGCTCACGAGCTTCTCGGCGAGGAAGCGGGGGTTCGGGTCGGCTCCGAAGCCCATCGGGTGGCGACCCATGTGCTCGACTCCACCGGCGATGCCGATGTCGTAGGCGCCGAACGCGATTGCGCCCGCGATGGTCGTCACCGAGGTCATGGCTCCCGCGCACATCCGGTCGATCGCGTAACCGGGAACGGACTTGGGCAGACCGGCGAGGAGCGCCGCCGTGCGGCCGAGGGTCAGTCCCTGGTCGCCCTGCTGGGTGGTCGCAGCGATGGCGACATCGTCATAGCGGTCCTGTGGAATCTGCGGGTTGCGCTCGAGGAGCCCGATCATCGCCTTGACGACGAGATCATCGGCGCGGGTGTTCCAGAACATCCCCTTCTCGCCGGCCCGACCGAACGGGGTTCGCACGCCATCGACGAACACGACTTCAGCTCTCTCGGCCACAGTGCCTCCATTTTCTAGGTTCGTTCTCGATCCTAGGCGCGGCAAAAAACGGCGGTGAATCCTTTGACTGTTCCTACGAAGGGGAGTCCTGAGGCTCCTCGGGGGATTGGGCCGCCTCTACAAAGGCTTTCGCAATCACCTGTGCCGTTGCGTCAATCTGCCAGGGGCGCGCACCGGATTCCTCGAGGGCGGCGCCGATCGTCTGGGCGTCGATGGGGTCGGGGGGCGTCCACGCGACGCGTCGCAGCAGCTCGGGTGTGAGCAGATTCTCGACGGGGATGGACAGCGTCGTCCCCACTTCGGTGACCGCGGCGCGGGCACGTTTGAGTCGCTTGTCGGCCTCGGGGTTCTTGTCCGACCAGACTCTGGGTGGCGGAACCGTTTCCCCGGGCACGCGCAGCGCGGGAAGGTCATCGGTGGTCATGCCTGCCTGGATCGCCGCCCACCAGCGATCGATCTGTGACCGGCTCGCCCGGCCCGTGAACTCCTTGAGCGCGGCGAGGTCCCGCTTCGTCTCCGGCAGCGTGCGCGCGGCGGCGACCAGGGCGGAGTCGGGCACCAGACGGCCCGGAGCGGTGTCGATCTCGCGGGCGTAGGCATCCCGGGCGACCCACAACTCGCGGGCCACCGCAAGGTTGCGGGCACCCCGGATCGAGTGAACACCCCCGAGCCGTCGCCACGGCTCCGAACGCACGATGACGAAGTCCTTTGCCAGCACCGCCGAGAACTCCTGCGCCGCGATGTCGGTCTTGCCCGCGTCGTCAAGCACACGGGCAAGAGCCTCGCGCAGGTCGACGAGCAGTTCGACGTCGAGTGCGGCATAGACCAGCCATGCCTGGGGAAGCGGTCTCGTCGACCAGTCAGCCGCGGAGTGCTCCTTGGCGAGGTGGATGCCGAGGAGGTCCTCGACGACGGCGCCGAGCCCCACGCGCGCCAGGCCCGCCAGCCGGGCCGCCAGCTCCGTGTCGAACAGCCTGGTCGGGTTCAGCCCGACCTCACGCAGACAGGTGAGATCCTGGCTCGCCGCGTGCAGGATCCACTCCTCGTGCGCGATCACGTCGTTGAGCTCAGTGAACCCGCCGATCGCCGGAGGATCGAAGAGGAACGTGCCGGCATCCCTCCGGAAGATCTGGATCAGATAGGCGCGCTGCGAGTAGCGATAGCCGGATGCCCGCTCGGCGTCGATCGCGATCGGTCCGGTGCCCGCCGCGATGGTTCGCACCGCCTCAAGGTACTCATCTCGGGTGGCGATGACGTCCACCTGCGCGTGCTCGGCCTGCTGCGGCGCCGACGGCTCGGGCGCGGCATCCTCGTCGGGGCTATTCACGTCCCACTCGGCGAGCTGACAACAGGCTCACTCCCTCGACTGCCGGCGGAAGGCCGGCAAGCATGCACAACAGTTCGCTCCAGCCTTCCACATGTGCGGCGAGGTCGTGATCGTAGGGGCTCCAGGATGCCCGGAGTTCTATCTGAGCGCCCTGTCCCTGTGCCTCCAGCTCGCCGAAGCCGGTCGAGAGAATTCGCGTCGCCGTTCCCGACGCTGCGGTGTAGACGGCGCCACGGTCGGCGAGTGCGTCAACGAGCCACGACCACGCGACTTCGGCGATGAAGGGATCGACCCCCATCTCGGTCTCCAGCGGAGCCTGCGCGAAGCAGATGACCCGGAACGGACCGCCCCAGGCGTCGGGGGAACTGGCGTCGTACAGGAGAACGAATCGCCCAGTTCCCAGATCGGA
>ERZ795056.2282-NODE-2282-length-21444-cov-11.654682_pt1 | contig 21444 bp, 12 predicted proteins | sample MGYA00375140_ERZ795056 | MGnify/ENA primary metagenome ERZ795056 (study PRJEB30185, sample SAMN05720227) | activated sludge metagenome | isolation source: Anaerobic digester | place: USA | collected 2015-03-09 ... | reverse complement strand
ATAACCAGCGAACCTTCATTAAATTCAGGCAGGAAACTTCGACCGGCACGCGTCAACAGAAAAGCGGCTACGGCAAACAGCACGACCGCCGCAGCGATAATAACCGGTTTCCATCGCAGTGCCAGGGCCAGCGCTTTTTCGTACCCGGCATTCAGGTTGCGCACTACCCAACTTTCCCCGTGTTGTCGCTGCAACATCTTTTCATCGGTCAACAGCAAACCGCACAGAACCGGCGTCAGCGTGACGGCTACGATCAGCGAAGCGAACAGTGCTACAATGAATGCAATGCCCAATGGTGCCAGCAGTCGGCCTTCCATACCCGACAGGAAAAACAGCGGTACGAACGCGGCAATAATGATAAAGGTAGCATTGATCACCGAAGCCCGCACTTCTACCGAAGCCTCATATATGACTTCCAGGGTAGCACGTCTTTCTGCCTGTGGGCGCTGTGCATTTTCTTTCAAGCGGCGAAACACGTTTTCCACGTCAATAATCGCATCATCTACCAGGCTGCCGATAGCGATAGCCATACCGCCCAAACTCATTGTGTTGATGGTAAACCCCAACCATTTCAAAGTCAGAATGGCGACCACCAGCGAAATAGGGATTGCCAGCAGCGAGATAAACGTAGCACGCAAATTTGCCAGAAACACCAACAGTACGACGATCACGAAAATCATTCCTTCGTACAGCGTCTTTTGAATGTTGCCAATAGATGCCTCGATAAAATCAGCCTGCCGGAAAATCTGCGTATTGACTTTTACACCTGCCGGTAATTGCCCGGAGAGAACCGATAAAGATCGTTCGATTTGTTCCGTCAATGCCAGCGTGTTGGTGTTCGGCTGCTTCATGACGGTCATAATCACGGCGGGCGTTCCGTTCATGGACCCTTCGCCGATCTTCACCGCCGATCCGATTTTTACTTCCGCTACGTCGGCTATGGTAACGGGTAAATCATTGACCGTTTTTACCACAGATTTGCCGATTTCGGCAGGGTCACTGGTACGGGCAACGCCGGTTACGATATATTCATTCCCGTATTCGCGCAGGAAACCACCGGCGGCATTCCGGTTGCTTCCACGTGCCGCTTCGATCAGTTCCGGCAAAGTGACGCTGTAATGCAGCATTCGTTGAGGTGAAGCCAGGATATGAAACTGTTTGTATTCGCCGCCGATGACCACTACCTGCGAAACGCCGCCGATAGCCAGCAGGCGCGGGCGAATGCTCCAGTCGGCGACCGTGCGCAGGTCTATCGGTGTCACACTGTCGGACGTCACACTGATCAGCATAATTTCCCCCATGATCGACGATTGCGGAGCAAGAGTAGGGGCACCGACACCTTCCGGCAGCCGTTCCGCTACCGTCGCCATTTTTTCAGTAACGATCTGACGTGCCCGGAACACATCCGACCCCCATTCAAATTCTACCCAGACAATGGAAATACCGGCAGCCGTGGAAGACCGTACCCGGCGTACACCGGTGCTGCCGTTGACGGCCGTTTCAATCGGGAATGTGACCAAACGTTCTGCTTCTTCCGGAGCCATACCGTGCGCTTCCGTCAGTACGACGACGGTAGGCGCAGTGAGGTCCGGAAACACGTCTACCTCCATTCGTAGCGCGGTGTAACTTCCCCAAATCAGCAACAACGCCGATGCTGCCAGTATGAGCAGGCGGTTTTGCAGGGAATATTTTATAATTCTGTTTAACATGATAACAGGCGCAGTTTAGAATGAAGAAATTAGTGTTCGTGGCCATGCGCAGGCATCGTGCCTGACATAGACGACAATTTGATCTGGTAAGCGCCTTTGGAAACGACCCGTTCGCCGGGTGTCAGCCCGGACAGAATTTGTACGTTCACCCCGTCATTCGCACCGGTTTTCACCTCTCTTTTCTGGAAACTTTCTCCTTCCGTCTGCACGTACACGTAAAAGATGCCCTGTTCTTCTATCAGTGCCGATTTAGGCACGGTCAACGCCTGCTGGCTGGTTGCAGTGCGCAAATACGTGTCCACATATGCGCCTGGCAGGAAACCAGGCTGTGCATCCATTTCAAAGAAAACAGGGATGAACGGACTGCCAAGAGCAGCGGATTTTGCGGAAGCAGCCAGGCGACCGCGCAAGGCTTCGAGCGACCAGGAATGACCATCGGGGAGCGTAAAATTGGCCGAACGAATGGAAGCGATTTTGTCGGCATACTGCTGCGAAACGTCGGCACGGATTGTGAGCCGTTTGTTTTTCACCAATGTAGCCAACGGCTGACCGGCCTGCACGTATTGACCCGGTGTAACGTGCAGCGTTTGAATATAGCCGCTGATCGGTGCGCCGATCCTTACGCCACCTTTCCCGTAGTTTTTGGTCAACGCCTGTACATGCTGTTGCGCCAACTCGAAACGATTTTTGGCTTCCAGGTATTCGCGCTGACTGACGATTTTGTCCTGTGCCAAAGGACCGAGCCGGTCATAATCTGCTTTCGCTTTTGCATACTGTGTCTGCGCTTCCTGAATGCGGGCGTCGAGGCTACCGTCATTGATGGTGCGACCGGATACCGTGAATAAAGCGCTGCCGGATTTTACCGCCTGACCGGCTAATAGTTTGTCTCCACTGAATTGCACCATACCGTCTGCCGGTGCGGACACTACGGCTTCATCGCCGGGCGCAAAAAGGATCTGTCCGGTAGCGCGGATCACTTCGGCGAACGGATGCGGTTGCACTTCCACGTTGGCGAAATCGGTTTTCCATGCCTGTTCTTTCAGATAGGTAATGTCGTTTGTCGCCTTTTCAGGTTCCTGTTCTGCCAGTGCGGCGGCTTCATCGGGCCATACCGAAACGTCAGGAATTACAATCTTATCAGTGAAGTTTTTGGTCACGATGTCGAAGGTCAGCGTTGCCTTTTGAGTGGGAACGGCCGGTGTAAGGCGCAAGCGGAAAATGCCGGGTTGCGCTGCCGAATCTACCGCGTGGCTGCCGTTGCCGGAAAGGCTTACAGTCACTTTGCCTTCGGAAAGCGCTGTGAATTGTTCGCCTAAAACCGTCAGGTGCGCCGCAAAGCGGGATTCCTGACCGACTACCAGCGGTTTGAATTCCACAAATAGTTCTGCATGTGTTGTATAAAGGGTATATGCAAGCGGTTCGAGGCCCGGCGCTTCCGGGGCAGGGTGGCTGCCGTCGGGGTTATGTGCGTGACCGTTTTCGGTATCGTGGCTATGCGAATGGCAAGCCCACGCAGATAGTAGGCATACCACTGCTGCAAAGAGCAAGGTCTTGTTCATGTTGTTGAAAATGAAATCTTTGGAAAAATGAATCAGCCCGTGTGGTTTGGCACACAGGCATTTTGCAAAACCCGGATCGGATCAAGCATGAAAACAGGAAGGGAAATCAGGCAAGTTTAGGAGGCTGCCAAAAAGTAGAGGAAAATTGAGAATTCCAAGTTTTGACCAGGCAAACCAGCGGGTTTTCCGGCAACGCAGACAAATTGATCAGCGGGTATTTCAGGTCTAAAACTGTCAGGAACGGTTGCACCGGTTCCTTCATTCCATCGGAATGATGCCCGCTGAATGGCAGCCGGTGGTGCGCCTGGTGATCCGACGAATCCTGATCGTGGTGATCGTGTGAACCGTAATGTTCAGCCAGGAAGCCGAAAACGCCGGTATGATCTTCCGCGTGGCAATGGTGCAGGTAATGACCGACCAAAGCAGGCAGTTTGAACAGCTCCGCTACCGTGTCGCCGGACAAGAGCAGGCGCAGGCATAAAAGCAGGATCAATGTCTTTCGGAACGTATTCACGGGGGCAAAGGTAGAATAACGCACTGGAAGAAAGTCTATTTTTGCGCATTCAAAAATCATCTGCATGAAATGGATCACCCGTGAACGCCCCAAAATCGACCGTATCGCCTGCCCGTGGCTGATTAAAAACTTTGTTGACAAAGCGGCGGTGTTCATTTACGTGCCAGCCGATCAAGTACGACAGAAAGCGGAAGAACTGGACGCCATTCCTTTTGACGTACCAGACGTCGAGTATTCCCACGACGGCGAATTCTGCACCTTCGACTTCATTTTACAGAAGCATGAATTGACTGATCCGGCACTGCTACAAATGGCTGTTATTGTCCGGGGTGCCGATACCGACCGTTTCCACCTTGCACCACAAGCGGCGGGCTTGTGGGCCATTTCAGCGGGACTTTCCTACAATTTTCGAGACGATCATAAAATGCTGGAAATGGGTATGGTCATTTACGATGCACTGTATAGTTGGACGCAATTTCTGCAACAGGAAAAGCATACGGAAAGTCCGGTGGAGCAATTGCTTCTACACATGGTGAACAAGTTCATTACGGAAAAGTCAGGATCGAAAAAGCGTGTTCCAGGTTGGGCCAAAGAATTGAAAGGCATCATTCAGGACTATATAGATACCAACTTCAGTTTGAATCTTCAGGAAATTTCCAAAGAACTGGACATTCACCCGGCCTACCTGTCGAGGGCATTCTCCAAATACTTCGATAACCTGTCTTTCGGTGAATACATCCGGAAAATGCGGATTGAAAAAGCCATTGACCTGATCAAACAGGATCAGTATTCACTGACGGAAGTCGCCTATCTGACGGGCTTTTCCGATCAAAGCCATTTCAACCGGATCTTCAAAAAACATACGGGCGTTCAGCCGTCGGCGTACCGGAAAAACCTGGAAAAAGGTAAAAAGGATACTACGGATTAAATCCGTTCTATGTTGACGGGGCGGCATCCTGCAATATTGTGGCGAAATCGCTTTCCGCAATATGACGCCATCTTATTCTCTGGTTGATCTGGTTCTGTATTTTTTCCGGCTCGGTACGGTCGGCTTCGGTGGTCCGGTGGCCCTGGTAGGCTATATGCACCGTGACCTGGTCATAGATCGACGATGGATCAGCGAAGAAGATTACCGGGAAGGTATGGCGCTGGCTCAACTTTCGCCCGGTCCGCTGGCAGCCCAATTGGGTATTTATTTGGGGTATGTTCATTACGGCATTTTAGGTGCTACCCTGACGGGTCTGGCATTCGTCATACCTTCTTTTTTCATGGTGCTGATTATCAGCATCGCATACGGCCTGTACGGTGGACTGCCCTGGATGCAGGCGATTTTTTACGGTGTGGGCGCTTCGGTTATCGGCATCATTGCCGTCAGTGCATGGAAGTTGACCGTTAAATCCGTCGGGCAAATCAATGTGGAAGGTCTGCGGAAGAACTGGTTGCTGTGGTTGTTTTACCTGGTTGCCGGGCTTTATACCTTTATCAGCGAACGGGAAGAAGTATGGGTTTTTGTAGCCGCCGGATTAATATATATGTTTGTCAAAGCGCCGCCGCGCTGGTTTTCAGCCGGGAAATCGTCGATGGTTTTCCTGTTCTTTGGTGGCGTGGTGTGGTCGGGTGAACCGGGTATTTTGTGGAAAATCGCTTTGTTTTTCACCGAAGCGGGCGCTTTCGTATTTGGTAGCGGCTTGGCTATTGTACCGTTTTTACACGGCGGGGTCGTACAGGAATTCGGCTGGCTGACTGAAAAGGAATTTCTGGATGCGGTAGCAGTCGCCATGATCACGCCGGGGCCGGTCGTGATCACTGTTGGATTCATCGGCTATCTGGTTGCCGGGGTTTCCGGTGCTTGCGTGGCAGCGGTAGCGACCTTTTTACCTTGCTATTTGTTTACCGTTCTACCTGCACCGTATTTTAAAAAGTATGCAAAAGACACTTCTATAAAAGCCTTTGTGGACGGTATAACGGCAGCCGTGATCGGAGCGCTTACCGGGGCTGTGGTGGTCATTGCTTCGCGTTCTATTATAGACATACCGACGGCGGGCATCGCTCTTTGTACTGCTTTGGCGCTGGTATATTTAAAAAAAGTGCCTGAATACTATTTTGTGCTTGCCAGTGCCGCTATCGGTTTTTTGATCAAAACCGTATAAATGAAACCTGGCAATCAATCTAAAAACCTAAACACAATAACATGAACAGAAAAGAATTTCTCCGCAATTCCGTCTTGCTTGGTAGTACCCTGGCATTTTCGGAACAAAGTGCTTTTGCCGGAAATCTGGTTAACAATCCTATCGACCGGCTGGCTGACGAACAAGGCAACTTTGTACACCAGGCGTTACCGTTCGCTGAAAATGCGCTGGAGCCGCACATGGACGCCGAAACGGTGCATTTGCATTACACTTTCCATCACGGCAACGCTGTAAAAGCCGCCAATAAATTTCAGGGAAAAATCCGGGAAGCGATGGATAAAGGTGAATTCGAGAACGTGGATTTTTATACCAAAAAACTGATCTTACAATCTTCCAGCCATATCCTGCATTCGATCTTTTGGACAAACCTTTCCATTCAACCGACCCAACCCAAAGGTGAACTGTTGCGTCGGATAGAACAGCAATACGGGTCTTATGACAAAATGCAGCAACTACTGGCATACCTGTCCAAAAATGTGGACGGCAACGGCTGGGGTATTCTCGGCTACCAGCCATATTTCGACCGGCTCACCGTACTGCAATGCGAGAATCACGAAAAACTGACACAGTGGGGTGTGGTGCCGCTGCTGGTCATCGACGTATGGGAACATGCCTACTATCTGAAATGGCGGAACAAACGCGACGGTTTTGTAGATAGTCTGTTTGCGTTGATCAATTGGGATAATGTGGCGGAAAGGTTGGAACAGGCGGTGAAATTGAAATGAAAACAGGGCCGGGATATTTTAGGATATTATCCCGGCCCTGTTTTACCGCTGATTGCATTCTTTATTCAACAAATTTTCCTGTCACTTTAATTTCTTGCCTTTCTCCTTCATTATTCCATATAATACCTTTAAAACCATCTCCTTCCGCATTCAATTCTAAATCAAATCCTAAAAGATTGTATGGTGGGTTGTTGTGCATACCAAGCGACCCATTTACATGGGAATATGAATCAATGAATTTTATATACTGAAGGTTGCCAATAGTTGTACGTTTATCTGTTTTCAAATAGCCAATCAGGTTTCCAGATTTTTTTATGTATTTATCTTCATCGGTTGAAATTTTAAAATGAATCATGCAGTCTTTCCTGGGTAGAATATCACCATTGTATTTTATCAACCATTTTCCAATCCATGGTTGTTTTACTCCATTGCACGCCCCCGCCAAGCGCCCTTTACAGGAATGCCCGGCACCTAATACTATTAAGGAAATAATTATGAAACCAACGCCTACGTATCGAAGAAAGTCCCTCGATTTTAGACTGCGTGAAAAATTGCCTTTAAACCATTCGCCGGGAAATAGGCTAACATTGGTCATTGCATAAGCCAGGGTGAACAGGAAACCAATCACAATACCGACGAAAGCGACAATAGTCCAACCGTTATGAATGACTATATCGTGAAAAATATTTAGATAAATCATAATTTGTAATAATAACTAATTTGTAAATACTGCACTTATACCACCCCGATTTTATCCACCTCACCCATAAGCCTATCCGTTTCGATCAACGCCGCAATGATGCGCCGATAATGCGCCACGTCTTCAAAATCCAGGGTCCTATCCTTCCGGTCTTTCAACCATTTTTGCGCGGGCTGGTAGCCGCCGATATAAAATTCCCATGCAAGCGGCGGCACGTTGGCGAAGTACTGCGTATCGTTTATATACACGTTTCCGGCTTCGTATTTTATCTTCCTGACTACGTTGTCGCCGTCTTCCGGGTATTGGGTCAGAGGCTTGTCGATGGCCGGATCTTCCAATAAATGCGCCTGTCGTAACTGACAGCCCAACGCGACCAATGCCCAAAACGTTGCCGCGTCTTTCGGATATGGTACACGTGGAAAATCACTCTTCAAAAACTCTTTATAGGTTTCGCGGTAAGTCGGCGAATGCAGAACGGCGTATATGTAATCGAGTAGATCAATCGGCGCGAAAGTTGGCCGGTATTCAGGGCGGATTTCCTGACCATCCGCCATACAAACATTCCCTTCCGTTTCTTTTTCGTGAACGAAAAGCAGTCCTAATTTTGACGCGATTTGTTGAACAATAGCTGCGTTCAGGTTAGGAGTGCGGTCATTCCTTTGGTTGATGGTTTGTTGCCCATTATCTTCTGGATAAAGGTATAAAGGAAAGACGTTTATACTATCGAGGGAAGAAATTACATCTTTTGTTACAATCTTATCAGTTATGAAATAATTCTGATTATCTGCATTTCTTCCTGATTTAACGAAACATAACCCATAGTTAGATAATTCACTTAAAAAATGCTTTTGGACAAAATAAGCAGGCCTAGCTATAAATCCATGAGATTTATTTGTGAAATAAGTCCACCTATTGTCAAAAACACGATATGATGCCAACTTAATATTTTTATCAAAATCCCCAAACTCTTTGACGCAATTTATTGCATCAATGACTTTGGCATCTTGGCTATCATGTAATAAATATTTAGACTTTAAGTCCAATTCATTTAATGTAGAAAAATCCTGCAATATTCTTTTTAGATCAGTTTTATTCAATTGAAAAGCAACGGCATCTCTTTTTGAACACATACCGACACCATTTAGCGTGAATACGTCCGCCATTGAAAAGCTGTCCTCATATTTATTTTTGAGTGAATAATCTTTACTTACAAAAAAATAATCAGGGCTGGCGCATTCTAATTTTTTCCACGGCAGAGATTTTATTGAACTTAAAGTCAAAAAATCATATTTTATAGAGCGTTTGCCAAAAAGATCTAAATGATTTACTACTGCCAAACCCTTATTATTGACTGTGTTTTTTACAAAAATGTTTATGCTCACGCCTTGAATAATATCAAAAACATTCTCATCAACTGAACCATCATCACTAATCTCTTTTTTTCTTGCGTTTCCGTGTAAATCAAGAATATAGATTTTGTCAAATGTGTTCATTAGATGCCATCTCATGCCTCTAAAAGTTGGAGAATCTAAGAACCCATGAGGGTTAATAAATGCGACAACTCCACTTTTGTTTTTCTCAATAAATTGTTGAGCATAACGAAGAAACTTGCAGTAGTCATCGTTAATCCATTTAGAGTTTTTTTCTTGTAATTTAATTTTTCCGCCGGGTTCTTTTTTATAGTCTTCCATCAGACTCATTATCCATTTCCCTCTATTTGCACTTTCGCCGCTATACGGTGGGTTTCCAATCACCACCATAACCGGCGCATCCCGTTTTACATTATTTGCTTCGTTCGCTTCATCGCTCAACCAGTGCGAAAACAGTGTTCCAGCGTCCGGGTGGCTTTCTTCTAACGAGTTGGTTAGGTACACCCGGAAACGTTGGTCTTTCGTCGGCTTGAATCCCGTTTCTGTCAGCAGCAGGTCGAGTTTCAAATGCGCCATTGCATAGCTCGCCATTAGCAATTCAAAACCGTATAGGCGCGGTATAAGGTTGTTTTCTACATAATTGCTCCATATACCTTTTTGCCCTTCAAACTTTTGGTGTATCTGCCGGATGACTTCTGCTAAAAAGGTGCCGGTGCCGGTGGCCGGGTCCAATATCTGCACTTTGTGTACTTCTTTCTCAACCTTTTTCCCCTGTACCTCTACTTTGATTTTCGTTTTGGAGGTATCCGCTAAACCCTGCGAAAGTCCGAATTCCGTTTTCAGAATGTCGTCGACGGCGCGCACGATAAAATTCACGACGGGTTCGGGCGTATACCATACGCCGCGCGCTTTTCGCAGCGCCGGGTCGTATGCTGCCAGGAAGGTTTCGTAAAAGTGTATAACCGGGTCTTCCTGTTTGGTACGGGTCCCGAAATTGCGCATGATGTCGGCAACGTCGGATGCCAGGAAAATCTGTACCAGTTCATCGACAATCCAGACCAACCGATCATCCAGGTCAAAGCCTGCAATGTCCTGAAAGAGCCGCCGCAAAAACGGGTTCGTTTTCGGTATCAGGGTAGCGGCTTCCTGCCTGCTGAACGTCGGCAGGGTAGGGTCGTGGTAGCGGGCGGCAAACATCCCGTAAGCAATAGTTTGCGCATACAGGTCGGCAAATGCGCGGTTCGTAATGTCGTGTATCAGCACGTTTTTAAAAGTCTGCATCTGACCTTTAAGGGCGCTGTTGCTTTGGTTTTCGTCGTCGGCATTCAGGGCGTTTTCGATAACGTCGGCCATCAACTTTGCCCGGCCCGCCATCATTTCTGCCAACTTGGTCGGCGACTTGATCGTCTGCGAAATGGTGGCCGCGAAGTTTTTTATCAATCCGGTGAACGTGTCAAAGTTGCCCGGCAGCGCTACAATTTTGCCGTTTTGGATTTCGGCAATGGCGACTTTGGTTAAAAAATTGCCGTCTTTATAAAAATGAAAGTCCAGGTAATCGGTAAAGATCAGGTTGGTCAGTGAGGCGCGATAACGGTCGAACTGCTCTTTCAGGGTTTTGCTTTGCAGGTCGACGCCAATGTCTTTCGCTTCGATGTACCCGACGGGAATGTCTTTTCGGGTCAGGATGTAATCGGGCGCGCCGCACGCTATGCGGGCCGGTTCATTCGTAACCAGGATTTCAGGTAAGAGCGTGGAAAGCAGCGTTTGCAGGTCGCCCCGGTAACTGTGTTCGCGGCTTATACCGGTTTGGTAGCGGGTGTTAAGAATCTGCGTGTATTGTAGGAGGTTCATTTGTTGGAATTCATTCGAGAAAACAAGTATCGCAGCAAATATAGGTTGCGCCCTCTTTTCTGAAAGCAAAAAGTAAAATTTGCCCAACTAAACCGATAAAACATCAAATGCAGCTACTGCAAATCCATATCGACGTATTCCATCAACAGGCATTCTAATTCGGCGGTAGAGGTATATCCTGTTACCCCTTCGCCGGTTTTGGTATCAATCCAGTCGGATACCTCCATTGCATAAACAGCATCATTACACTGATTTTTCGGCACTGTCTTTTCCGTACGGGTTTTTTCCGCCGCCGGAAGGTTGAACCCGAATCTTTCAAAAATACGGTATGGTTTCATTGCCTGATAAATGTTGTCAAGCGCCGCCACATAGATTTTCTTTTGCAAACGGCCTTTGTTCCGGGCGTCAAAGTCTGTAAAAATCTTGCTGCCGTATTTAACCGTTTCCACTAAATCCCGTTCCAAATTTTTTATAGGTCGCATGTGTTGAGCGTATTCAACAGAAAATTCCCCGGTCCATATTTTTAGCCATTCGGCAATAAGCAGATCCGCCATTTCTATGTTCGGTACGATCAAATGCAAGTGAGGGTTATAGGTCCGTTTTTTAGGATTGAAATTGCATTCCAACGATTTAATACCCATGAAGTGCGGACCGGTGCCCCGTTGGTGCCTTTTTTTACACTTCTCTCTAATGCGCCGGAATGCCTTATTAACCCCGTAAAACCATTTCCTCAACGATTCTGCTGGTACGGCTTTTTGTGTCAGGGTTACAAAGTAGGGAGCCTCCCATGTGCGTACAACAGGCAAATACCGGTTGATAATTTCGGCCTTTCGTATGCTGTTGCAAAGCGGACAAAACCGGTTTTTACAATACCTGCCGTAACTACGTCCGTCGTGAATAGTTAGTTTCTCTTGGCAGTGAAACGTATTCCAATAGGCGCTTTTTCTTTCGGGTTCGCCTTTCTTTTCCACTTCTGCAACCAGGTGAACGCTCAACGCCTGCGCTACCTTTTTGCGCTTGGCGCGGCCCTTCCATGCTTTTTTATCGGCTAAGTCACTGCCTTTACCCATGATAACATTGTCCGCCGATTGGAAATGGTTTGTCCCGGTTTGTGCTAATGTATAGATAGGTTTCCCGGAATGCGGTTTTTCTCCTGCTGCCATACGTTACGGTTTTTGGGCGCGGGCGCGGCCTGCACTTTTGGTAAGAATGGATTGAGAAAACGCGTCGATGACTTCGGACTTTTTGAAGCGCACAATGCCGCCGGTGCGGTACTTCGTTAGTACGCCCGCTTTGACTTTGTTGTCGAGCGTTGCCAGACAAACGCCTGCCAGGTGGGCGGCTTCTTTTCGGGAAATGAGTTGTTTGCCGTCGTCGGGTGTGACGGTAGCAGGTCCGTTTTCAGAAATAACAGTACGGACCGCGTTCTGAATGATCTTGTTTAGTTGTTCGCTGTCGAACGTCAGGATAATCATATGCCAGTTCTTTTGTGAAACATGGCGCAAATCTCCAGGCTGTTCGACTATCCATTCATAGACCCTATATTGGGTCGTATTTTGCCTAAATCAATTTATTTTTTGTAATTTCTTCTAACTCCTTGAATATCTTTATGTTATTCTCTGTGTTTGTGGTCTGGAACGCCTGACTTAAATCTTTGTCATAATTGGAAAGGTCTATCCCAAACAGTGTTCCGACGGCCTTCATTACTGTTAGTTTGTTCGGTTTTAGATCATCCTGATCTCTGAAAAGGCCCAATTCCCACATAGCGTTTACAATCCGAATTAGGTCAATTTTCGCCCCTTTTCGAGAGGATAACCTCAACCCCGAATCTTGTAGTACTGATTGTATCGCCGGACCGATGGGTATTGTTTCCGCTTGTATGGGCGTGATTTCTTCAATCATTGTTTCAATGAATTGAATCCTTAAATCATAGCCCTGATCTATTCCACAATTTGTTGGGTTCGTACACCTTTTTTTATGCCGTTCGGCATTCATTTGCATCATTTTCAAACACCATTCCAAAAAAGGGAGGCGTTGTTTTTGCGGAATGGTATTAAGTTTATCTTTGACATAATATTGGAACTGCTGCCAATCTTCTTTCTGAAAATGAATCCGGGGTTGATCTGCCAGGTATTGATCAATTAGTAGCCTGTCGCTTAGAATTGATTCGGGAATCTTTGCCGGAATTACGTTCGTGTATTCATATAGTTTTCCTTCCAAACGATTTATAGCATTATGGAGCGTTTCGTCATCGAATAGTATTGCCCTGCTTTTTATCTCATCGAGCGCCTTAAACAGCAACAGGAAAAAGCGCCGGTTTGAATTGAGAACTGATTTGAAGTGACGAAACTGGAATTCCGCATCCAGATCAGGCGCTACTAACAGCTCCCGTACCAATTCTTTATAGTCCGCTTCTTCGTATTTTTTTTCTGTGATAATCATTTTTTATAGGGTTTAGTTAGTTGAAAAATGGGTTGTCAGAAACGAGTAGCGCGTGTTCATCGGGCCGGATACGAACGTATTTGTAAAACTCTCTTTCGGTGGTGTGGCCGGTCACAGACATTATATATTTGACGGGAACCTTAGCTTTGTAGGCGTTTGTCGCAAATGATCTTCGCGCCGTGTGCGTGGTCATTAGTTCGTATTTTGGAAAGGTTTGGTCAATCCTTTTGCCGTTGCGGATACGCGTCAACATGGTAGGCTCTTCCAGCCCGGCCAACTTGCCGACTTCTTTCAGGTAGTCGTTGAAATTCTGGTTGGAAATTGCCTTTGGCGGCTGGAAGTCGTATTTGTTCAGGATTGCCAGCAATTCGGACTTTACAGGTATGGAAACCTTTACCCGCGTTTTCCGGGTGAACATTTCAATGTATGATTTTCCGCCGTCGGATTTTTTGAAGTTGCCAGGCGTCAATTCTGTAAAATCGCTAAACCTCAACCCGGTGTAACAGCCGATCAGGAAGAGGTCGCGAACGCGGCACAACCGCGCATTTTCGGAAAGGTCGAGATCGTACAGGCGGGTTAGGTCGTCTTCTGTCAGGTAGATTGCGGGCGGCTCTTCGCGTGTGGCAACCATCCAACCGTCTTTCACTTTAAGTTCCGGCGATACTTCGCGGCGGTCCGCTTCTTTCAGCAGCGTTTTGAGGGTAGACGTTAATTTATGAACGTAGTTGTTGCCGTAATCCTTTCCGAACAGGTAGTTGGAAAAGGCGCTAAAAAATTCGTGGTTGAAGTCGGCAAAGGAAGGTTCGCGCCGCAACACTTCGTCGGCATACTTTTTCAGGTGGTTGTAGGTGGACACGTACACCTTTATACTGCCTTTCGAGTAGTTCGGATTTCCGGCCCGCTCTTCGATGAACTTTTGGAAGTAGCGGAAAAAGGTCACACGGTCGTCGGTGACTTCGCGTTTGCCTAAAAACGTGTCCAGTTCCTTTTTGAAAACTTCGTTGGTGAGATCGGATTTATTGTACTGACTGCGAAGCGCTATTTGTTCGGCTTCCGTTTCAATCCGTTTCAGGTGGGCATTGATTTCGGCAAAGCCGGGAAACTTCCGGTCCTGTTTGGCACGGCCCTTTTCTTTGTCCCAAAATTCTTTGGGTACGGTCACGCCTGTATAGTATCGGAGGAAATTTCCTTTCGAGTACGTGAACTGAAGATAGATTTGGAAGTGAGGAAACCGGGGGTCGGGTTTGGGCGCGAAATGAGGTTTGCGCATCGGTTACTTTTTTGCAGTGTAGTGTTCTGTTATCGTCACTACAAAAGTAACCTAAATTTATGGTGGTGCAAAAAGTGGTGTAGATTATTTTACTTCCGGTTGGTGTTATTTGGGTTAGTTTAGGATTTCACTTTTCCTTAATCAATTGATAATCAGCGAAATGAAACCATTCTAAACTAACCCAAAATAACGGATTGTGGAGCTGGCGGGAGTCGAACCCGCGTCCGGACAAAGCGCCACAGCGCCTTCTACATGCTTAGTTTCTGATTGATTTTTCGAGTGCGGGTTGGTTCAAAAACGGACACATCCGCACCTTATCCTCTGTGTTTCACCCTCCGGTCGAGACATCCCTTCGGGCAATTCTGCTTTTTTTTGATGCGTGACGGCCTATGTAGCAGACATCAAGGCAAAGAGCGGGTCGCTTGGCGAGCCGCTCACGCGACGCAAAAGCTTTCTAGTTCCTAGAACTAGGCAGCCATGGCATACTGAGTGTTGCCAACTATTGTTTAGTCGTTGTTTATTACGGAGTAACCGACTATGCTCCGGCATGCTAACGAAGCGACTACACTTTCCCGTCAATACCAGGCAGCCCCAAGTTGAATGATGAATGATGAGTGATGAACGATGAATGGTCATCACTTTTGGCTTCATCGGTTGTTTGGCGTGTTTTGCAACAGGCCTTTACAATAGTTGAACAAGAATCAATGAACTCGTGCAAAGGTAAACCAAAAGCAGGGAGGAAAGGTTCGGAGCGGGGAATTAAATGTTTTGTGAACGGGGGGGGCGAGGATTTGTCAGGGCAAAAGCAGGAGTCATGCCGGATTTTTCGCTAATAATGCGAATCTGGGTTCAAAAGACTGCGAAGCAGTCAAAACTATGTGTCTAAGCGGGCAAAAGACTCATAGTATTATTTTTTGACCACATAGGCACATAGGACACATAGACCTGGATCGCGCTACACTATGTGATCTATGTGTCTAAGCGGGCAAAAGACTCATAGTATTATTTTTTGACCACATAGGCACATAGGACACATAGACCTGGATCGCGCTACACTATGTGATCTATGTGCCTATGTGGTCAAAAATGTCGCACTCGGCAAGCAGAGCACATAGTTTTGACTGCTTCGCAGTCTTTTAAACCCATGATTCGCATTATGAATAATAACTGATGCCGGGCTTGTCATCCTTTCGAGACCTCTCCACTTTACGAGGAAAAAATGGGCAAAAACGCGTCGTAGAGTGGACAGGTCCCGAAAGGATGACAAGCCCGGCATCGGTTATTATTCACGGCGAATTAGATCTATTACTACCTGGAATCCAGAACAATGTTAGATCCCTCGCTGCGCTCAGGAGGACACGCTGCTCCTGGCTTTTACTGATAAACAAAGGAGGGATTGTGTAAAATCCGGTTTTTTGATTTCAATAAAATCAATTCACCCCTACCGAGCGGCTGAATATCAACCTCATCAACCTTATCAACCTCATCAACCTTATCAACCTCATCAACCCTTATCAACCCTCATCAACCCTCATCAACCGTTGCGGAGCAACAAAAAAAGGCTGCCTCCCGGTTCACCCGAAAGACAGCCCTTTTATGCTCAATAAAGGTGTGAATCCTGACCCCGAATAAGAAACAATCTCTCCTTACCCGAGCGGCTGAATATCAACCTCATCAACCTTTATCAACTTCATCAACAATTAGTTAAAGATATAGCGTACGCCCACTTGCGCCTGCCATACGTTGTCGATGTTGATACTCTTCGTGAAAGCATCCTGCAGCAACACGGTCTGACCGTTGACGGATTGTGTGCCCATGCGGTACACCGGAACACCGTCGGCGCCGATGCTGGCAACCGTAAGCGGCGTTACCGAAGTACTTTGTGAAGCAACGCCCCATTTGTTGTTCAGCAGGTTGGAGAAGTTGAGTATGTCCACGCGGAGTTGCAGTCTGTTCTTTTTCTCGTTTTTGCCGATTTTAACATAGAATTCCTGCATAAACGTCAGATCGAAACGGGTCAGCCATGGAACTTTGATAGCATTGCGCTCCACGTACTGGCCGCGGCGGCTGTTCAGGTAGTCGTTGTTGCTGATGTAAGCATCGAATGCTGCTTTTTGCTGGTCGGGTGTGAATGGTGTAGCACCGGAAATAGCGGCAAAGTTCAGGTCGGAGCCACTGTTCGGGATGAACAGCAGGTCGTTCGTCTGGCCGTCGCCGTTCTGGTCGTTACCATATGTGTAAGAGAGACCGAAACCGCTGTTGGAAACACAACCGAGGGTGATTTCCGAAGCGCCGCCCATTTTGCCACCGTAGTTGATGCGGTAGTTCAGGTAGCCGACGAAGCGGTGACGCAGGTCGTTGTCAGACAGTTGGGAAGTCAGGTAGTTCTGGCCGTAGATGGACGGGATGTTTGCCTGAACCGTGCTGCCTACTGCCTGCAGGTCGTATGCGATACCGTATGTGTATGCCAGCATACCGCCGAAGCCGTTTGTCGGGCGTTTTTCCAGTTTCGCAGTGAACGAGTAGGAGTAGCCTTTGTCGGTATTGGTCAGTACGAAAGCATTCGAAACGCGCGGGTTGATAAAACGGGCTACGTTTACAGTGTTCGCTGAACCGCTGCCGGAGCTCGTTACACCCGAAGCCGGGAAACGGTCGCGGTTGTCTACGCCGTTGAATACACGGTCGGGGGCGTTCAGGTTGGCATCGATGTAGCGCAGACCTTGTACGTTGCGGTTGAAGATGGCTTCAACGGTAGCCACAACGCCCCAGCCGATACGCTGGTCGATTGCCAGGTCATTTTTCCACAGCACCGGGTATTTCAGGTCTTCGGTAGAAGCATTGATAACGTACGGAGGCAGGTTGTTGATGTCCGTGTTTTCAGGCTTGAAAATGCTCGGGTCGGTGGTGAACGGGTAAGCCGTCGTGTTGTTGGCAGTTACGAGTGCGGTGTTTACACCGTTGTTGCCCAACTGGTTGGATACGAGTACCTGCGGAATACGGGAAACGAACAGACCCGTACCGCCGCGTACCTGGAGGCTTTTATCGCCGTTCACGTCCCAGTTGAAGCCGAGGCGCGGGGAAATAAGCAGGCGTGGTTTCGGGAAAACGCTGGTATTGATCGCCAGGTCCTGGCCGTTTTCGTCTTTAAACGTCATGCTCGCTACAACCGGGTTGTAGAAGTCTTTCGCGGTAGAGTTGTCGTATTGGAAGATGTCGCCGCGGACACCTGCCGTGATTTGCAGGCCTTTCGTAACCTGGAACTGGTCTTGCAGGTAGAGGCTGTACGTAGAAGAGCGCAGCACTTGCAGCGGATCGATACCGCCCGGCAGCAGGGAGTAACGCAGGTTGTAACGAACGGCAGTTACAGGCGAAACCGGGTTGTTCGGGTCGTTCAGGAATTGCAGGGCAGCCGTTTTGAAGTCTTCGATGGAGTTGTACACGTAAACACCCTGGGAAGAAGGGAAGAACACGTTGTTCGATTTGAAGAATTCATAAGCAGCGCCTACGGTCAGGGTGTGCTTGTCGAGGTAGACGTTGAAGTTGTTCGTTACATTGAACGTACTGTAATTCAACTGGTTGCTCGGCGTGAACGGGTCGAAACCGATAGAAGTATACGTTTTACCGTCTTTCAGGATATCGATCGTCGGGAACAGGTCGGCCTTGTACTGGCGGTCTTCCAGTTGCTTGTTGTAGGTAGCAATGAAAGTATTGGCAAATCTGGAACTCAGGGTGGAGTTCAATTCGAATGCCAGCGAGCGGGTATTGTCCTCGATGATGTAACCGGTGTTTTCCGGCGAAAGAGCGTCAGCCAGGTTGGTACGGTTACCGTTACCGGCCGTATTACTACTGTTACTGTTGCTGATGATCTGGTCGGATTTCGAGTTGTGGTGCGAGTAGCGCAGCGATGCTTTGTTGCGTTCGTTGATGTTGTAGTCGAGGCGGATCAGGCCTTTCGTACTTTTTACGTCGTTGTTGAAATTGTCGATAGCACCCAGGTCGCGCTTGAAGTTCGTTTGCATAAACGACTTCAGGTCTTCCAGGTCGGAAGCCAGTACGCGGGATACGCTACCGCTGGTTTCGCCGCGGTTGGCAACCCAGCTAAGGGCGGGAGTGCTGCTGGCAAAGTGTTCGCCATTGACGAAGAAGAACAGTTTGTCCTTGATGATCGGACCACCGAGGCGGATGCCATAGGTTTTTTCGTCGATGTTCACCTTCGAGAGGTCGCGGCCGTCGGCTTTTTTACCCACGAGGTCGCTGTTGCGTATCAGGGTGTAAGCGGCGCCGGAAAACTCATTGGTACCGGAACGTGTAACGGCGTTGATACCTGCGCCGGCAAAACCGGACTGGCGTACGTCGAACGGAGCGATGTTCAACTGGATTTCTTCCAGTGCGTCGAGCGAAATAGCCGTGGTACCCGTACGGCCGCCGGCCTGTGCCGAAGAGCCCAGTCCGAAACCATTGTTAAATACGGAACCGTCGACTGTGAAGTTGTTAAAACGACTGTCCTGGCCTGCGAAAGAGCGGCCGTTGCTGTAGGCGTTGTACTTGGTAATGTCGTTGACGGTACGGCCGATGGTCGGCAGTGAAGCGATGGTCTGCGAGTTGAAAGACGTGGCAGCGCCGGTGCGGTCTTTACTGAACACGTCGCCGCGGGTGCCGACAACGGTTGCTTCGGTCAGCAGCATACCCGATTCCTGGAGTGTGAAATCGGCGTTGGTACCGCTACCCAGGCTGGTATAAACGTTTTCAAGAGTTTGTGGCTCAAAACCGGTATACGATACAGTAATAGAAAAAGGACCGCCTACACGAACAGCCGGAAGCGTGTAACGTCCCTGTGCATTGGTAGCCGAACCGTACCGGGTGCCGGATGGAATGTGGGTGGCTACGATCGTTGCACCGATGAGCCCTTCTTTGTTTTTATCGGACACGAGTCCGTAAATGGAAGAAGTGGTCACTTGTGCAAAGACAGAAATGCCGCAAAGTATGAACGCCAGTGTCAACAGCGTCCATTTTTTGAAAGTAGAATGGTTCATACAAACAAACGGATTTAAGTGAAATAGTAGAAACTTCGGTGCGAAAATACGCGACCATTGTTAATTACCCATTAAGTTTGGTCGATTTTAGACGGGACTATTCAACACATAATTTTTTAAATGTAAATTATTGCCCGGAATATTGGAATTATATTTCGTTTCATTTGACCTCATGCAAACATTTGTTAACATTCATCCCCGTAATCGGGTAACTTCATCTGATTCGGCGAATGCTGGCGGCTTTGTATCTTTTCCCTACTTTTGCAGCAATCTCATTCCCACAAACAAATAAGATGCACATGAAAAAAACAACGCTATCGCTTGCAGCCTTCTTTCTCACCCTGATGTCGCTGCGTGCACAAATTGTTATCACAGAGATAATGTACAACCCTCCGCCTTCCGGTGTCGACAGCCTGGAGTACGTAGAAGTCTTTAATAATTCCGGCACGCCGGTGAATCTTTCCGGTTGGAATTTCACCCAGGGCTTCAACTTTACTTTTGCCGAGGGCACCTTCATCGGACCGGGTGGATACCTCGTCATTGCACAGAATGCGCCTTTCTTCGAAGCGCATTTCGGGTTCCAGCCGCTGGCTATGGGCGCTAACAGCGCGCTCACCAATACCGGTGAAGATATTGAACTGCGCGATGCCCAGGGCAATGTGCAGGATTATGTAGATTACAAACCTGCCGATCCATGGCCGACGGACGCCAATGGCTTCGGCCCCTCCCTCGTTCTCTGTGATCCGAATACGGACAACAGCGTGGGCGGCGCCTGGCAGGCAGCCACTACCACAACCAGTATTGTGCTCGGCGGTATCACCGTTCTGGCCAACCCGGGAGCACCGTCCGATTGCGGCAGCGGCAGCCCGCTCGTTGCAGCCGATGACAATGTGGTGGTTACCGCAGGCGTTCCGGCCGATTTCAACGTACTGTCCAACGACTTTACGCTCAATCAGGTAGCGTCGCTTACGATCCTGAACCAGCCCACGCAGGGCACGGCTACGGTGAATAATGACTTTACCATTCATTACGTGTCGCCCGCCAACAATTGCGGAGAAGATGAACTTTCTTATATCGTGTGCGACGCTTCCATTTGCGACACCGCTACCGTGCACATCGATCTGCGCTGCTACCCGGTGTATACCATTGCACAGGTGACCAATGAAACCGGCACCGGCGCAGCCGACTCGCTGGGCGTGGGCGCCGAACTGGAAGGTATCGTGTACGGCGTGAATCTCCGGCCGATCAACAACAGCGTCTCCGCACTGCTGTTTACTATTATCGACGCGAGCGGTAACGGGATCGCCGTTTCCAGCCTGAATGGCAACTTCGGTTACACCGTACAGGAAGGCGACCAGGTGAAAGTACGCGGCGTGATCGGACAATTCAGCGGCCAGACCGAAATTGTACCTGATTTCATTACCAAGGTTTCTTCGGGTAATGCCCTGCTTGCGCCGACGGTCGTGACCAAACCGAGCGAAGCAACGGAATCCAAACTGATCAAAATCAACAACCTGCATTTCGTTGATGCAGCGGAATGGACTACCGGCGTAGGTACCAGCGGCTTTAACGTGCGCGCTGTTTCCGACGACCATCCGAATGATACCATTCAGATTCGTATCGACCGCGACGTGGAAACGTATAATGCGCCTGTTCCTGCCCAGCCTTTCAACCTGACGGGTATCGGCGGCCAGTTCGATTCTTCTTCGCCCTTCGATGCCGGTTACCAGATCCTGCCGCGCTACAATGCCGACATCAGCACCCTGAACCGCACGCATGAAGCGGATTTCAGCGAATTTGTGCGCTTGTCGCCCAATCCGGTAGTGGATATGCTCAACGTGAACTCCACGCAGTCTTTCGACCGCATCGTTCTGATGGGTACCACCGGTCAGCGCCTGGAATCGTTCGAACATCCTGACCTGAGCCTGCAGATTTCCATGAACAACCTGCCTGCCGGCGTTTACTTCCTGCATTTCCAGCAGGGCGGCGCTGTGTGGACGACGAAGTTCGTGAAACGGTAATTGGTTATTAGTTATCGGTTATTGGTTATTAGTTATCGGTTATTGGTTATTAGTGGTGGTA
>ERZ795056.2277-NODE-2277-length-21480-cov-6.256103_pt1 | contig 21480 bp, 12 predicted proteins | sample MGYA00375140_ERZ795056 | MGnify/ENA primary metagenome ERZ795056 (study PRJEB30185, sample SAMN05720227) | activated sludge metagenome | isolation source: Anaerobic digester | place: USA | collected 2015-03-09 ... | reverse complement strand
ACCACCGGGATCACCCACGAGGAGCTACGGGGCCATCTCGAGCCGCTCGTCGCCAGTATGCGGCCCGACCTGTCCGAGAAGGAGCGGCGCGTGGTCGCAGAGGCAGTCGTGCTCGACCTGCTCAACGAGCGCGACCGCCGTCGTGAATTCCGTGAGCGCTACGCGTCCTTCGACGGTGAGCGCGTCGTTCACCGCGAGATCAGCCTTCGGCTGCTCGCCGAGTCCGAGCTCGGCGACGGCACGATCGTCCTCAGAGCGACGACCGAGGCGATCAACATCTACGCCGGCATGCTCGAGTACCCGGTCGAGGACGCTCAGATCGCGGAGGAGGCGGTGCTGCGCTCGCAGATCCACCGGGGCCTCATCGCGGACGCCGTCCGCACGGCCACGCGCTACCGCATGCGCAGCCTCGAGTACGAGCAGAAGATCCAGGCCCACCTCGAAACGGCGCGCCGCGACGTCTCGCAGGTCGACTGGATTCACGAAGTGCTTGGATTCCTTGCCAGCGCGCGGACTCACCTCGAGGACCGCCAGCGCCACGACCAGGACCTCTTGCGCAGCATCGAGGCCCGCCTGGACGTGGCCAGCGAAGGCGACGCAGCCCAGCTCGCCCACCTGCGTGAGACCGTCGAGGAGTGCTTCCGCCGGCACATGAAGCTCCACGGCATCATCATCCCGGCCAACCAGGATTACCTGCGCGAACAGGACCGCCAGGTGTTCCGCCCGCGTCTCGCCGCTTCATATCCTGATCTCGAGGCCGATGTGCTCCGCAGCGCCCTCGAGCTGCCGACCGGCGCCCTCGCAGCTCTCGCGGACAGCCTACTCGCCCGCTTCCAGCCACCCAGATCACCGCCGCATCTCCGGCTGGCCACGCTGATCGACAAATTGCTCGCCCCACGGCGCGCCAGCGATGAGGCCGAGATGACGCCCGAGCAGGCCGATCTCGAGACGATCGACGCCGACCGCACCTACTTTACCCCCGACGACCACGCTGTGGTTGCCGACCTGCTCACCAGCCTGCCGGTTGGTGCACAGACACTCTCTGCGTGGCTCGCCGAGCTGCGCGCCGATGGTGTCGAATCTCGGTTGCTCCGACTGCTCGGGCTCCGCCTGCTCGCAGTCTTCGGCAACCCTGGCGATGTGCTCGCCCGCCGGCTCGACGTCGCCGCCAGCGGCCGGCCCCTCATCGACCCCGACTTCATCGGCGACGACCTCATCCTCCGCAAGCGACAGGAGCCGAAGCAATGACCCCCGACCTCGACGTCATCGAGTCCGCCGCGCGCCTGGTCGCGTTTGGGCTGACACCGAACCTCAAGCCGGCGCGCGAGCCCGACTATGCCCAGCTCATCGAGCGCTACCGGACCGACGTCGCAATGCGCCAGTGTACCGATACGGTCGCACGTGGCCTGCGTCTCGCGGTCCTCGGTTTCACGCCGCAGGGTATCGTCCTGGGCGCCGACGAGGCCGGCCCTTTCGCTCACAAGCTGAGCGATTACCGTCGGACCTCGCTGAGCGTCGAGGACCGAATGTGCCACGGCCTCGTCCAGCTGGCGATCGCCGCGTGGTGCTTCCCAGCCGCGCAGGACCTCGCCGCGTCGGACGATAGCGCGGGCATCCGCTTCTCGACGAACAAGGTCGTCGGCTACATCACGGGCCGCTGCGAGGAGCTGCAGCGACGCAGCCAGCACGACCCCGAACTAGGCTCGCCCGAGCTGCGCGAGGCGTGGCGAACCATCCTTCAGCGCCCCGAGACCCGCGCGAACGCGGACAACCGCAGCGTCGCCAACACCCTCTTCGGGATGGTGGAGTACGCCCTCAAGGTCCTCGAGAAGGGCAGCCTCGTCCGCCGGATCTCCGACGACGACGGCGGCAGCTGGCAGGCACTCGCCGCCTACCGCATCCACGTGCGCGAACTGGCCGCGCACGACGCCTTCACCCTCATCCAGGGCGCCCGCCCCGGCACCCGCGACAACGCTTCCCAGGAGTAAAGACCATGGCCCGCCTCATGCGCCTCCACTTCGCGTCGATCGGTCACCGCGACGCGCGTCTGTCCCCCCTCACCCTCGACCTGCGCGACGAGAACCAAGGCACCGGCGCCGACACCGTGTTGTGGCTGCGCAACGGCGGCGGCAAGTCGTCGATCCTCAACCTGTTCTTCTCGCTGCTCCGGCCCGGTGCGCGCGACTTCCTCGGCTCCGCCGCGGAGGGCAAGAGCCGTCGACTCGCCGACTACGTCAAGGACGGCGACCTGGCGTTCGTCGTCAGCGAGTGGGACCTCGCGCCCCGGCTCGACCTGTTCGGCACGGCGCCGTCTCGTGTCCAGGTGCTCGGTCAGGTGCTGAGCTGGAAGGGCCTGCAGCGCTCGCCCGACGAGTCGAAGCTGCGCAAGTTGCTGTTCAGCTTCCGCGCCGGAGCCGAGCTCGGCTTCGATGACCTGCCGATCCGCGGCCTTGGGGAGCCGGTCGGCTCATTCGATGCATTCCGCGAGTGGCTCGCCGGTCACAAGAGCCGGAGCCCCGCGCTCGAGGTCACCTACACCGACGCGCCATCGACCTGGCGTGATCATCTCGGCAAGCTCGGCCTCGATCCGGATCTCATGAAAGTGCAGATCCAGATGAACACCCGCGAAGGCGCCGCCGACGAGAGCTTCCGCTTCCACGACGCCAAAGCCTTCGTCGACTTCTTCCTCGAGCTCGCCATGGACCTCGAAAAAGCCAGCGAGCTGTCGACCAACCTCGAGACGTTCCGCAGCCGCCTCCAGCAGCGACCGGTGCTCCTGCTCGAGCGCCAGCTGTTCGCCGCCGCCCTGCCATCGCTGCACGAGCTCGTCGCCGCTGTCGATGCGCGGGACACCGCCCGCCGTCACCTCGCCGAAACCACCGATACGGCCGCCGGTACGGCCGCCGGCCTGCGCCAGCGGGTCGAGAGCCTCGAGCGGCGAGTCGATGACCGCCGCGCCGCGCATGCAGAGGCCCAGGAGCACGCCCGCCTCGCCAGCAACGATGCCGACCTCAAGCGCCGCTGGGCCGTCGGGGTCGAGCGTAGGGCCATCCGCTTGCGCGCCAGTGAGGCCGAGCAAGTGCTCGCACGAGCGGACGAGGCCGAGAAGCACGCGCAGCGGCGAGTGCACATCATCGAGTCGGCCCAGACGCTCACCCAAGTCGAATCACTGGAGGCCCAGGTCGCCGCCAAGCAGACCGCCCTCGACAGCACCACGCGGGAGCTCGAGCCCCTCAAAGCCTCGCTCCAGAACGCCGGCTCGCGCCTGCGACTCGCGCTCCGCCGCAGCGACGAATTGCTCGCTGAGCGCGCGCAGGAGGCCGCCGACCGCCGCGACGAGTGCAAGCGGGCCGAGCAGAGGCTGCGTGACGAGAAAAGTACGGGCGACGTCCGCAGCGGCACGCTGGCGGAACAGATCGGCGGCCGCCGCCAGCGGCTCAAAGAGCGCGAGCAGGCGCGCGAGACGCTCGCCCGGGACGGCGTGGTGGACAGCTACGAGAAGGCCGAGGACGCGCGGACCCGCTGGCAGGAACGAGCCACCCAGGCGGCAGCCCGCGCCGAGCAGGCCAGGCAACGTCACCAGCAGCGGACGCGCGAGCGGCAGACTCTCGCCGCCACGGTCCCGCCGCTGGCGCAGGAGCACGGACAGATCGAGTCGCAGGCGAAGACAGCCCGCACGGCCCTCGAGCAGGCGCTCGCATGGCGCGACAAGCTGCGGCGCACGTCGATCCTCGGCGAGATCCAGGGTGTCGACGAGGCCGAGCTCGAGCAGCCCCGGCTCGAGCAACTGCTGCGCCAGCAGGCCGAGGACGCCCGCCGCCGGATCCTCGAGCTGGGCGTCGACGCGGCCGAGGACGTGCGGTCGCTCGCCGCCCTGCACAGCGACGGATATCTACCGCCGACGCGCGACGTCGAGGAGGTCGTGAGGGCGCTGCGCGAGCGCAAGGTCGTCGCCCACGCCGGCCTGCGCTACCTCGCCCAGAATCACTCGAGCGCCGAGAGCCGCGAGCGCATCACCCACGATCCCGCGCGACATGCCGGTGTTGTCGTCATGCGCCAGGAGGATCTCACCGTCGCCCGCACCCTGGACGCCGCCGACATGCGGCTTCGAGCGCCGATCCAGGTGACCTGGGTGCGCGAGGAGGAGCCCGCCGACGCCACCGCGTGCGTGCTCTCGCCCGATCCCGCCACCTTCGATCGGAGCGCCGCCGACGTCCGTCGTCATGAGCTCACCCAGGCGAGCGAGGCCCGGCGCCAGGACGTCGACAACCTCAGCCGTCGGGAGCAGACCTGCACCGCCGCCGCGAACGATCTGGCGCGCTGGCTCGGCGCCTGGGGCGGCGGCAAGCTCGAGAAGCAGGACTCCACGCTCACCTCACTGGTCCGCCACGCGCAGCAGCTCGCTGAGCGGCTCGCAGACACCCAGGATCGACTCGGCAAGCTCGACGGCGACATCCAAACGGCACTCGACGAACGGGGAGGCGCCGATGCCGAGACCATCGCGGCTGGGCGGCACGCCGAGCGCGTCACCGCCTTCGTCGACCAGTTCGACCGTCACTTCCAGGGCTGGAACGACGATCTCGAGCGTCTGCAGCGCGAGTCGGATAACCTCGGACGTCGCCTCGCGGAGCTCACCCACCTCATCGTGCAGGCCGGCGAGCGCACCCACGACGCCCAACAGCGGCTCGACGAGCTCGGACGTCAACGGATCGCTATCCGCCGACAGATCGATGCGATCCTCCACCGCGCCGTTGACGAGCCCGACGACGCCCCGTCCGTCACCGAGGCCGAGGCGCTCTACGAGCAGCTGCGCGCCAGCTACGAGCAGAAGACCAGCGAAAACCGACTCCAGTGGGAGCTGGAGCGGTTGCAGAATGACCTCAAGGGCGTGCGCGCCGCGTACACGCAGCAGCTCGCGCGCAGCCTCGTCGAGCAAGAGGTCCGCCGTACCCTCTCCCGCGGCGATCTCCCTGGCCAACTCGTCCGCGGGCAAGACGCCCTCGCTGTGGCCGTCCGCGAGCACGCTCGGGCGGCCAATGCCCACGAAACCGCCCAGAAGGCGGTCGCCGAGCTGATGCGCAAGCGCGACGCAGATGACCTCCCGAGAGATCGCCCGCACCCGACGACGAGTGACGCGGCCGAGGTGCTCGCGCTGCAACTTCGTGACGAGGCCCAGGTCGCCTCGGCCGAGCACGAGCGATGGCGAAACGAGGCGCAGGGGCACGATGAAGCGATGAAACAGCTTGATGCTCGACGCGCGGCGCACGCCAATATCCTGGATACGCTGCGCCTCGTCGCCGGCACGCTCGCCGAGCGCCCGCCGCGGATATTGCCCGATGACGACGCCGCCGTTCGCTCCACCGTCACGGACCTGTGCACGACCCTCCAGAACGCCCGCGCAGCCGACGAGCGCACGGCCACGAGCGTGCGCACCCGCGGCGAGGCCGTGCGCAGCCTCGCCGCCGAGGAGCGTTTCGCCAACCTGAAGAACCAGGCCCGCGATCGGCTGCGTGCCGACGTCGCCGAGCTCGCCGCCGACGCCGCGAAGTTCGCCGACGAGTTCGAGAAGCGGCTGCAGATCCTCGATGTCACGCTCGCTGAGCTCGATGACCACAGGCGGATCTTGACCACCAACCTCCTGGGTCTCGGCGAGGACGCCGCCCAGGTCTTGCGGCAGGCGGGCCGCTGCAGCGTGCTCCCCGAGACGCTCGGGCCGTGGGGCGGGCGTAGCTACCTCCAGATCGACTTCCAGGTCCCCGAAAGCGACGCCGACAAGCAGGCCCGCATGAGCCCGCTGATCGACCGCCTCATGGATGCGGCGACCGTGCCCAACGCCCTGAGCCTGGTTCGCCAGGCGGTCTTCGAGCTCGTCGGCGGACGCCACGACGCCTTCAAGGTCACCGTCCTCAAGCCCGACGCCGTCCTCCGGCCCGACCGGATCCCTGTCGAGCTGCTCAGCACCTTCAGCCGGGGCCAGCAGCTCACCGCGGCGATCCTCCTCTACTGCACGATCGTCCAGATCCGGGCTCGCCGGCGCGGTCGCGGCCGGGCCGCCGCTGACGCCGGCACTCTCATCCTCGACAACCCGATCGGCACCTGCTCGAGCCGAGCCCTGCTCGAGATGCAGCGAATGATCGCCCAGAAGATGGGCGTCCAGCTGATCTACACCACCGGCGTCGAGGACCCCGACGCGATCGCCGTGCTCCCCAACACCATCCGCCTGCGTAACTCGCACCGCGACCGCGGCACCGGCGACCTCCACGTCACCGAGGACGACGAATCCGTCGCGGGTGTACGGCTCCACGCGAGGACCGCGTGAGCGCAGCCAAGGTCCTGCTCACTGCCCTGCGCGAGCACGCCGGCAAGCGCCGGCGGCTCGACCTCGTCGACGTCTGGCATGTCTTCCGCGCCACGCTGGCGATCGAATACAGCGATCGTGGACGGGAGGCCCTCGCCGCCTATCTCGTGAGCCTTCGTGATCAGGGGCACCTCGAGCTCCCGCGCCAGCAGTCGCTGTGGGACGCCACACCGGCGCCCGCCCTGCCGAAGTGGATCCTGCTCGCCTCGCCCAGCTCCGCGGACGCGCCGATCGATCACCGAATGATCCCCTGGCCGGCCGAACTCGCGCTGCTAATCGACGAGCCGCGGATCACCCCCGATATGCTGCGGGACCTGCTCGCCATTCATCGCTTCCTCGCCGAGGGCGGCCGAAAGCGTGAGCCGGTCCCGGCGCGCGAGCGCTCCGTCGAGCTGTTCGGCGACGAGAAACGCCTCGACATCCTGCTCCGCTCGCGCCTGTTCCTCCGCGTCGGCCTCGGCCCTCAGCTCCTGCGCATCCGCGAGGTCCCCGTCCCCATCGTGTGGGAACCCGGTCCCGACACCCGCGCCAGCGAGGTCCTCGTCCTGGAGAATCTGCATACCTACGACTCCTTCCGCCGCTGGAACGCCCGCGAGGGCGCATATCTCGGCGTCGTGTACGGCTGCGGCAAGGCCTTCGCCGGCATGCTCGACGACCTCGCCCGCATCACCGTCGACCTCGGCGCCCTCGAGATCCACTACTTCGGGGACCTCGACGGCGAAGGCCTACAGATCCCCGCGTTCGCCGCTCGCGTCCTCGGCGACCTCCCGCTCGTCGCCGCCGAGCGCTGGTACGACCTCCTGCTGGCCCGCGGGGCCGGGCTCGTCCTCCCAGACGTCGCGCCGTGCATACCCGAATTCGCCCTGCAGTGGCTCCCCGAACGCCTCCGGGCCCCAATCAGCCAACTCTTGGCTGCCGGACGCCGCCTGCCGCAAGAGTTAGTTGGCTGGGATCAACTACGAAACACATCGGGATAAGGTTCTGCTACGGCTCACTCTGGGACACCTTGGCGTCACACGTGAGCCAACTCTCACCAAGAGTGCAGAGTAAAGAGGCATGGAGATGGCCAGGGGATCGTGGGTCTGTGTGGTATAGATGGACAGCACCCGACGTTACGGAGAACAAGATGAGCGCTATTTACGAACATCTGAACGAGTCCAACGTCTTCGAGTTCGCATTGGCCCAGCTCGATAAGCAACTGATTTCCATTGACCTCTCCAAACTACAATTGGATCGTGTCGCCACACTAATCTTAGCTGGGGTCCTACTTAAGTCAGCAGCGCATGCCACCGTCCGGCTCACCCCACCGCCAAGAAATCAAAGAAATAGTTTCGCACGAAACGGACTGCTCTTTGCCATAGCGAATCGGCCAGGACAGGTCGAACTTACATCCGATTATCCCGATTTTTCCTCTTGGATCCAGAAATGGAAGCAACCATGGACTCGTGGCACAAAGGAACCTCTTCTGCCATTCGCTGATGAGGAGGCCACATCAGTCGAGCCTTCTCTGTCTGGTAGCGGTTACGCAGCGTTTGTGAACCCACACCGGGCAGGAGGTGTTGGAAGCACACGCAGCGGCGTTGCTGAGGTTGTACGCCCTTGGTTATTCCGGTTACTACCTCCGTTGGCGACTGCACCACGCCGCACCGCTGCAGGCCCCGACTTTGTCCACGCCATTGGACGGCTGATCGATGAACTAGTGGAGAATGTCTCCGAGCATGCCGCCGGTGGCCGGAGTCTTGAAGTCCATTCCTTTGTCCATGTATCACTCGCACGTGGCAATGACGAAAAGACACGCCATCGCATGCGTATATCAGTGTTCGACACCGGCCCAGGCATCATTGAGACCGCAAGCAAAAAAATTGATGCGGCACTATATACTCCCACTGAGTGGTCGATGGAACGAAAGAAGGAACTACTCGCCGACCTTTTCCATGGCAACGTACCAAATTTGGGACGAGCTCGCGGGTTTGGGCTACCGTGGGTATTGAATACCGTGCGACGGTGGGCCGGAGCGCGCCTGATTTCCGTAACCAACAACCTCCTAGTCCGCGGCGACAGGCTCTCTTTAGAGGTTTCCGAAGTTGCGCCGATTATTAATGGCACAATAGTCTCAGTGATGGTTCCTTTGCCCCCAAGGCTTCAGGACGATACTCCCTAGGCACCCAGAGGACTGACGAGGCTCACATGAATCAAGACGGATACGTTCGACTCCGGTCAGAAGGCCCACTGCTCGGCAACGAACCCCACGGCCCCACCCCAATTTTATTTGTGGACATTGAACCGAAGGCGCCCTCACAAGAATTGCGCCGTGTCCCCCACATTTACCTAGCAACTGTCCGGACTGTCATTGTACGATGCTTGCCCGATGAAATCAGCGAGATGCAGTCGCTCCTTACCTCTCTCGAATGCAAGGTCCCATGCCTCCTCCTGCAACACGAGGTTGGAGAGCCTGCAACACTACACGGTACACATTCGGCTCTTGGGCCGAAGGACCTTGAATGTCTCACCGAGAGGGCGCGCACAGCGGAGCTACTTTCGCTAATTAACTCTGGCGAAGCGGTCTGGGAAGGGAAGAACTTTCACTTTCTCTTACCCTCGGGTCACCATGCGAGTGCATTCGTTCGACCAGCCCATGCAATTCGAACACTACGGGATGCGCATGTTCTTGCCTTGTGGCTGCTTGCCCATGTTGACGCCAACGGAACCGGCATCATCATTGACACTCACACCCTTACGTCGGTTATCTTGGCGCTCCAAATGGAGGCGGCCCATCGCGGCATTGTCATCGATTGCGTACGAGTCCTGGATGGTTATCCAGCAACAAGGGTCGACACCCTAAGTGCGGTTCGTGCGGTCACAGAACAAGCCTCGAGCATCCTCGCGCTAATTTCGGTCAGCGCATCCGGAACCCTGCGCGACCTAATTCTTGATGCAGTAGGCCGAATTTCTTATATTAAGCGAGCCGAGATCATCAGCCTAATCGATCTTGCCACAGCCGGTATGCCACTTGAGGTTGATAGCATCCGCGTCGCATCTCTCGTTCACCTAGGCGATTCGAGACACCCAAAACGTTTCGAAAGCCACGATAAGACGTGTCCACTCTGTGAAAATGCCGATACAGCTCATTTGGTGCCCGTGGACGTGGACACCTTTGATGTACGCTTCCCGTCATTTGTGGAATTGGAAATGCCATCCCTTCGTGACCCCAGGAAGAATCAAAGCCTCTGGGAAGCCTGCCATAGGAAAAATGCTTTGCATTATGAAGCTGATGCAGATGAACCCGTCCGCCTCTGGCGTGCGACCGGCAAGATGACCTGGAAAGTTGACTGGGATACACTGCTCTCCGATCGCGACTTCGCGCAACGAACCCGCAAACGTGTTGAAGAAGAGGTCTACGAACTTGTTGAAGAGCAAAAAAGGCAGGGGCAGACTCCAACATTATGGGAGAATTTCGATCTAGCTCTTGTACCTCACCGTGATGCTGCGAGATCCTCGTTTGGCAATTTTTTTGATACGATCATTAAGCCTCTCGGTGTCGCTAGGACCTTGCATTTCCCTGACAGGGGAGAATGGCCAGCCGACCTCGTCGATTCAGTCCGGTCCGCAAAACGGCTACTTGTTCTGACACTGGGCACAGTAACAGGCACAACTCTGCAACGAGCACTCAATGAGGTCCAACGAAAACGCAATGACGTGGACTACATGCTTCATGGCATCGTAGTTCATGCCCGTCCCGCCCGACGCCGCACATGGGAAGTTTTGCGGAATTCGTACGCGAATCGACTCATTGCCGCATACCTCACTCTTGTCCCGGATGATTTCTCGCCTTTAAGGGATGAATTTCACCACCTCAGCGTTGATGGGAGCGCCCTTAGTCCGAACGCCCAGGAGTTTCTTGAACATCGTCGGGCTGTCTGCAAAGGAGAGCGAGGCATCGATGGCTTTGGATTTCTCTGGGGCGCCAAACATACTGAACATATCTCGCCACACTCAATTTTCGGGGAACTCCTGAGTGCAAAGGCAACGCTAATGGCGGTCGGCAGCGCAATCCATTTCCAGCGTGATGCCTTGCGGAAGCCACCGCGCCGTATTTTGTTCGAAATGCCGGCAATCGTACGCTCGTACTACGATCCAGTAATTTTCACTTGCATGCTACGATGGCTCCGGCCTCAGGAAATGTGGTGGGGAGAAAAAAGAGTACAGGTAGAGCACGTGCTAGCCGAGGTTTTTCAGCGTGCGTCTGATGGACAACGACCGCTGATCTTAGGTGAATTACTACTGGCATGTGCCCAAGGAAAGATCCCCAAACGGGGCATTGATCTCGTCGTCGGGCATGCCGCGGTTACATCTCAGGAGTCAAGTTGCACACCAGAGGTTCAAGGCATGTTAGAGCTTGGTCAAGCTCTATTAAGGCTTAAGCAAAAAGAGTGATTCCACTCCGGAGTTGTATCCGCCAACCTGGCCGAGATGGTCCGCGATGCGCTGTAAGCGGCCAGGGCTCCATGCCGCGCAGCCTGCCGGCGCGGTCGCGGCAGCCGCCTCGACGATCTTATGCCCCAGTCGGGCCGAGCGTGGTTCCTTTCAACGGCCAGATTTGGGATCGTTTTTTGGCCTCCTGGACCAAAATCCTCGAACTTGAACGCTGCCCGTGCCAGTTAGTGCTTAGTTCGCGGATCTACGCCTAGGCGCATCGCGCTCGCGGACTGAGCACCGCTGCTGCCTGCCAACGTGGCTTGCTGCACTTCGATCTCAAGTTTGTGGAGATATAGCTCGATGATCCGCTTCTCTGCCACATCAATCGGCTCAACTCGCCAAAGCGACGCGGCTGCATAGCAACCGGCAAAGGTGACGGCTAGGCCGACCAACATCCAAAGCGGCCCCACATTTCCATAGAGGCCAACCACCCCTAGCGCGACCGCGGCGGGACCGAACAGGGCGACCACCATTATCGCTATAGCGAGCGGCTTCATTTCTATTCCTCCTTTGATGGTGGCGCCGGTGGCAGTTCCTTCGTGGGCGACGACTTGATCGGCAAGATCAAGTCGCCCGCTGCCTTCAGGGCTCGTAGCGTATCGTCGACATTGAGCTTGCGGTCGGTGCCGTGGATCGAGACCATGACGGTGCAGAAGGTGGCGACGCAGAAGAGTAGCAATGCAAACGGGCCGGCTCCGACGGAGAGACATCCAAGTCCGCCCGCAATGCCGAGAATAGCGAAACCGACAAGGGTACCGCGGAGCCACCGACGCTGCATACTATCCTTGCGAAGCTGGATAGCATCCGGGTCTCGCTCCTTGAGTTCGAGTGCCAGGAAGTTCCGCCGTCGCTCGGCCTCGAAGGCAACCTCGTTGCGTTTACGTTCGAGTTCGATCTGCGCTCCATCGTACTTATTGAGGGCACCGAGAAACTGCTCCGAGAGCTCGATCAGTTGCTCTGGCTTATCGGCCTTGTCGACCAGCATTCCGAGAAGCTTGGTCACTTGATCACGTCGCAGCCCCTCCGCGGCCTTCTCATCCTGCTTCGCCAGCGCGGTCGGCTCGGCATGGGGCTGTTCGGTACCCTCTTCCCGCAATTTGTCGTCGTCTTCGCTCATCGACCCGTTGAAGGTAACACGAGTTTGGGCAGCTTCGCCCCTGCCGCCCTCCATCGGTCGGACCGCTGGAAGAAACTTCACCGCCCGAGGACTTGCGGCGCCATGGCCCGTGGCGGCTGTTGCGCGCCTAGGCGCAGCGGAGCACAAGCCCGACCACTGCCCCCTGTTGTCGCCGGTTAGGATCCGCCGCAGAGCGCCGGTGTGCCGCGCTCAGCGTCGAGAACACGACGACGGTCTCGCCGACCTCGGCCTAGGTCAAGCGCATCTCGCCCAGCGCCTCGATTGTTCGAGCCCCCACGCCACCACCTCGCTCCCCCCCCACGGGACCATGATGGTGCGCACTCGAACAAGCCGGCGAGCTCCGCCGCGAGGAGCCGGGAACGCAGATCCTGGACCGCGCCAGAGCCGGCGGCATCATTGGTCCTCGCGCGTCCCCCGCCGCCCGTCCGAGAACCGTGACGCCGAGCGACTTGCCCACCGCCGCGATCGCCTTGAGCTCCAACGCCACGACCTCGCTGCCGCCACGGGCCCATGACCGTGCCCGCTCGAACAGACCAGCGATCTCCGCGGCCAGGGGCCCCGAGGTCCGCTCCTCGACCGCGTCGGCATCGCCACGCAGTGCCCGCGAGGCGGCGTCAACTCGCAGGCTGCGGCTGCCCTGGAAAAGCCTCTCCCGGTGTCCGCTCACCGCACATGGATCTACCACGCCGTGGGCGTAATCGCACCTGTCCAGCGACCCCTCAGGCGGCCTCCTCGGGCCCCTCGTTGGTCCTCGCGCGTCCTCCGCCGCCCATCCGAGAACCCTCTTCCAGGACCTTCCAGCCCCGGATGCGCGGCCAAGCGATCCCCCTTCCTTGGCCAGATTTTGGATCGATTTTGGATCGATTTTTGGTCTTCTGGAACAAAGTCCTCGAATTCGGCCGATTTAGGCCTCCTACGGCAACACAACTTCCACTTCACGACGATCGTAGCCGCGCAGGCGACCGGGGCCCCATACAGTCGGCGGTGCTCAACACCATCTCACAGAAGCCAGGCTCCGCGACCACGAAGTGCGAAACCGCGACGCCAGACAAATCCAGCGTTCAATCTTGAGTCGCCCAAAAGGCAAGGCCACCAGGCTCGAGCGCCATGCTCGCTGGCGTGGGTCCTACTCCTCGGCGTGCGTGCAGCCCGGGCGCCGCCACTATTGGTGCACTATCGCCACCGCGCCATGCCGCTCTGTGAATCGGTGTGAACCGACGCGAGCCCCGAAGGGGTGTTACAAGCCATTTGAACCGTGATGGTCGCGGATTCGCCGATATCGGCGCTCTCCGTCGCACGGCCCGACTGCACGCGCATTCCCTCGAATACGTGGTCGGGTCGGCCGATGGATCACTTCAGGAGAAAGGCAAGACAATGACACGTTCCTCCCTCACCCCTTTCGTAACCGGTGTCGCGGCGCTGACCGCCGCGCTCGGGTTGGCCGCGGCCTGCCCACAACAGGCGAACGACAACATCCCCAACGACGCAGAGCTCACCGAACAGAAGGTGACGATCCTCCGCGTCGAGATCGACGCCACGAGCCTCCCGGGCGGGGCATCGGGGTTCCGCGCCGCCATCTCGACCCTTGATGTACACCAACAAGGAGGGTGGAAGGAATACGAGGCGGAGGACGAAATCCATGTGGCCGCCGGCGAGGTCGCCACAATCCTCCGAGTCGTGGAACCCGACGCGAGCATCAACATCGTCAGGATCCTCGGCGAGTTCACGCTTACGATCGACGGCGAGGAAACCCCGGTGACCGTGACACCGGCCCGCGGCGTGCAGGTGAAGCTCAACCAGCCGTTGACGGCCGGCGCCGTGAACCATGTCCGGATCGACCTCGGCGCCGCGCTGGAGGCAAAAGCAAAGGGCTGGCGGCTCCACCCCTCTGTGAAGGCCGACGTCGTCGCTGATGCCACGGCCGTCGCCGGCGCCGCAGTGACACCGGGAGCCGGCGGCGCCCTCGAATTGGACGACGGGTTTCGCATCGAGGTCCCGCCCGGCGCGGTCGCCGACGATGTTCTGATCCACGCTGAGAAGGTCACCGACGATGTCCAGACCTACTACCTCGTCGGCCCTGAGGGCATGGGGTTCTCCGCGCCCGTTACGGCGTCCGTGCCGGGGACCACCCCCGAGCCGGTCGTCAGCTGGGACCAGCGGCAAATCGCCGGTGAGTTCGACATACAGGGCCGAGCGGTCGTCCAAAACAACCACTTCTCCTGCCTGCTTCGCGACGACGAGCCCGAGACCATGACGCCCCTCGGCGAGCGATCGTTCCTGTTCGAGGGCAAGGAGTGCGGCGCGAAGTACAGCGTCGTCGTCACCGATCTCCATGACCCGCACACGCGCGTCTTCAGCGGCATGAGTCCGAACAAGCACGACAAACTCGGCGATGCTGGCGGGAACTGCTCCGGCCAGCAGGTGTTCGACGACGCCAGCCTTCCGACCATCTTCGGCGACAAGCCTGGATACCGCAGGATCGCGGCGATCCCGGGCGACATCTACGAATGCGAGGGCGATCCCTGGGGCGACTGTCACACAGGCTGCGCCAGAGACGGCCTCACGGCCGAGGGCGAGCAGATCAGGACCAAGGACAATCCAGAAGTGTATTCGTTCTATCTCGGGTTCGACAGCGGCCAGCCCAAGACCTCATTCATGGTGGAAAAGGCGCCCTTCATCACCAACACCCTGATGAATTCGTCGTACCGCTACGTGAAAGAGGGCAAGGCCGACTTCACCGTTCCGCTCTTCCTCCCCATGTCCCCCACCAACGAGGAGGTCATCGAACTGTTCCCGGGGTGCAGGAATTCGATCGGCATCTCGCAGGACAAGCGGTTCATGTTCCTCGCTACGGCCGAGAATTGCATGTTCGGACTTGATGGTAGCGGATGGGCCGAACTGTTGACCCGCAAGCGTAGCATCACCATCGCAGGCCAGGATCTCGGCGTTAGCGTGTACAACGCATATCGGATGGACGAGGGGGGCACCACGGCCCTCGTTTATTCCGACGCCGGCATGGCGTGGCAGGCCGGGGCGGGCTCCCGGGATAACCCCGATGGGACGATCATGGGGCTCGCGCTCTATGAGCGCTGCCATGTGTTCGCAGATGTGAGTGAGGGCGCTTGGTACTTCGAGCCGGTGATGGAGCTCGTGTGTCGGGGTGTGATCGACAAGAAGCCCGTGTACAAGCCCGGCGATGGGACCAACCGGGTCGAGTACCTCAAGATCCAGCTCGAACTGGCGTTCCCGAAGATCTCGTTCAAGACCAAGCCGGCCAAGCCGCCGTTCCCCGACGTCCCCGTCGACGCATGGTACGCCCCGTACGTCGAGTTTGCAAAGAACGCCAAGATCGTTCAGGGGTACCCCGACAAGACGTTCAAACCGGAGGAGGTGATCGACCGCGCGGAGGCGGCAAGGATCACGGTCGACGTCGGCTCCCATCCAGGCGCCGCGCAGCGCTTCAAGGATCTGAACTTCGCCTACAATGCTCTCCTGAAAGACGGAGACGTCAACCTCGAGAAGTTCCCGGATGTCAAGTGGGCCGACATGAAGTGTCCGAAGCAAGGTGCGGAGGACTCCGAGACGTGCTGGTACTACCACGCGGTCTACGCCCTTCGCGAGTTCGGCGGCGCCGTCTGCGGGGACGGGGTGACGGGTAAATTCGAGGCCGCCGAACCCGTGAACCGCGCCGAGACGGCGAAGATCGCCTGCATCGTCGCAGGATACTGTGACTCCGAGGATTGCTGAGCCACCCTCCTGTCCCCGGGCGTGGCGTAGGCCCCCCGGGGGATCAGAAGTCGAGGCGAAGCTCGAACTGAAACTGCCGCGGCATCTGGTAGGCCGTGGTATTGCCGAAGTTAGGGTTCTTGGCGACCGGGCCGCCGGTCGTGTCGGTGAGCATCATTCGCCCTAGCTCCGCAATCGATCCCGCGCGGCTCGGCAGGACGTTGTTGAACGTATAGGCCTGATCAATCGCAGTGGCGGCCTGAAAGTTCGCTACGTTGTACACGCTGATTGTTACCGAGACCGTCATCTTGTTGCGCAGATTTAGACCGTAGCCGAGACGGCTGTCCACCCTGAATTGCCAGGGAAGGCGTGGACCAGCGCCTCGCTGAATCAGGAAGGATTCGTTCGGGCCATAGAGACTCTGGCCCGCGAGCGCGTTGGTCGGGCCGCCAGAAAGCGCGCGAAATCCCATGCCCAGCAGGATGGCGCTGCGCGTGCCGATGGGTACTTCTCCTGCACCGAACACCTTGACGTTGTGGCGATGGTCCGCGGCGAGCCAGCCGGTCCGGTTGCGGAGTTGCGAGACCAGATCGAAGTCGGAGTTGAGGTTCGGCTGGAGCTGTCCAGTCTCGGGGCGGTAGAGTCCGGCGATGTTGCCGCGCAACCACGAGAGTGTGTAACTGGCCTCAAGGCCCCAGCCGCGCAAGAAGCGCCGCGAGAAGAAGAAGGTCGCCGAATCGTACACTCGCTGGGCCCTGGGGAAGTCCGAGGCGGCCAGACCGTGGCCCGGGTTACCGATGAAGAACGTTTGCCCCTCGTCACGGCTCATGTCCTCGACCGCTCGATTGAGCCAATGCCGATGATAGGTCGCGCCGAGGCGCGCGTTCGAGATCACCTCGAGCTCACCGCCGACGAGAACCTCATCCCGCGATTGTGGCCTTATGCCAGGGTCCACGAGTGACTTCGTTGAGCTGGTGACGAGCCAAAGTTGATCCGGGGCCGAGGGTCCACCGATGACGAGACGCCCGTCCTCAGCCTGGCAAATCGTCTCGCGTGACCGCGGGTCACTCGGGTCACAGCGGCCGGGTCCGGCTTCCGCGAACGAATAGATCACGGGATTACCCAGCCCTGCGCGATTGGCGAGGGCGAGCGGGATGTTCTGGTAGGCTCGTCCATAGCTGGCGAAGATTTTGGCACGGCCGGCCCTGGTCGGGTCCCAGACCACCCCGGCGAGCGGCGATAATTGATTGGGTAGCGCGAGCGTCAAGTCCCGCTCGGCGTTAAACAGGTGCTGTACGTCGTAGCGCACCCCGACGTTCAAGGTCACCCGGTCCTTGATCGCCCAACTGTCCTGCACGAAGCCCCCGATAGTGCTCGATGACGTGGTTCGATCGAGCTTGTTGAAGATCAAGGGCTGATCGGGCCCCACGAGCGTACCCAACTGCTCGATGCGAAAATTCATGCCGTTGAGCGATTCTCGATAATATCCGCCTCCCGAGAGCGCTCGAACGTCGCGATACTGCGCATATTCGACGTCGAACCCGAATTTGATCACGTGATGCCCCAGGCCGCGGACATGACGGGTGGCGACACTGCGCGCGTGCACCCGTTCGAAGTGGTTCTCTCCGCGTCGTGCACCCCCGGTCGTGAAGCTCGTGACGGGGCATGTCGGCGTCCCGGCGACGGGGACGCACGTGTCCGGGTCTGCGCCCGCGGGCAACGGGAGGAAATCCGTGGCCGAATGGAAACCCGGGTTCGAGTTGCGCCGCCACGTCACGTGAGGCACCCCCGCCAATCCTCCCTGACTGCCGAGGGAACCGCCGTCGGACGCCAGCGTCTTATCGACCTGGTGGTGCCAGCCGATCATCGTATCAAAGCGCCAGTTCTTGTCGTCGGAGGACGCCGCCCACTTGACTTGAACATTGCTCGCTTGGGTCTCATAGCGGTGCGCCCTCGACTCAAAAGTGCCCAATCCGTCGGCGATCTCCGGCTGGCCCGTCCATTGATTGAGCCCATAGGTGCCGTTGCCGCCGGCCATCGAGGGTGCGTATAGCGCGAATAATTCGAGTCGATGATTCGCGCGGACGCGGGCGGTTAACTTGAGGGGTATCTGGAGGGCCGTCCCCTGCGCCCGGAGGACCGTGGTCGAGTTCGGGATCCGGGTCGTGCGACTGAAGCCCGTGTTCGCGTCGACCAGGACCTCGCCACTCTCAGGATCGACCACGGTCTGGTGCCAGGTGGTGCGCATGTCATGGACCGTGCGAGCGACTTGCAGGCCCGTGTAAAACCACAGTCGCCCTTTGACGAGGTAGCCGCCGAGGTCGAACCCAGTATCGCCTTGCCAGCGAAGTCTTTGCTCGAGTGCGATCGCCGCGGCCTCGCGGCGCGGCGGCGTGCGAATGCCCTCCAGCCCGCCCGGGACCACGTTCATCCACACAGAGCCGAAGAACTTGTCGGCCCCGGATTTGGTGACCGCGTGGAGCGCTCCGCCGGTCGATCGCCCGGATTCGGCCGTGCGTCCGCCGCTCTCGACCTGGACCTCTTCGAGGAACTCGACGGACAGTGGGATCCCGATGATCCCGTAACCGGCGTTACCGACCGAGAGCCCGTCGATCCTGTACAAGTTCTCGGGTGAGGTCGTACCGCCGATGGAGGCACCGTAGGCGTCGAGTTGCGCGCCAGGCATCGCCTCGGCGATCGCCTCGAACGAGCGATTGGCCGCCCCCTTTCCGCCCGGCGCCGCGATCGGCACGCGGCGCGCCATCTCCTTGTCGATATGAATTCCTGCGGAGTTTGAGCCGATGTCGACGACCGGAGCCGGAACCACGATCGTGTGAGAGAGGGGCTCGCCGTCGGCCAGCAGGCCCATATCCACGCGGATAACCGCATCGGCTTGGATGTGGATCCCGCGGACGCGTCTGGTCTGATACCCGAAGGTCGTGACGATGATCTCGTAGTCACCGGGTGCAATGTTCGACACGTGGTAGTGGCCGTCGGGGTCGGTCATCGCTACCTCCTGGAGTTGCCCCCTGTCATGGCGTACGAGCACAGCCGCGCCCGCGATGGCGTTGCCGTTGTTCGCGTCGCGCACGAGCCCCTTCACCGCTCCCTGCCCGCTGTCGGCATGGACGGGTGCAGCGGCTAAGACCAACGCGACCACGGCGCTTGGCCGCAAAATATAGGATCTGTCCATACGTTTCTCGTCCTTGAGAAGAGGGATGGTCCCGTCGACGGCCCGAATCGAGATTCGGCCGAATTTTGTCCGTGCGGTTCCCCGAATGCGGAGAGAGACACCCTAATGTTTTTGCTATCGGAATGGTACCGGAAACGTCGAGCGCGGGCAGGTCGACGGCGTCGACCTGCCCGCGGTTTTGAGGCCACCTGTGGTCTATGGCTCGGCCCGGATGAGCAGCTCACGCGGCATCGAGGGCCATGCCGGATCCGGATGTCTTGCGACGACCGCGGCGACGTGGAGGTGCAGCCGCACAGGGTTGTCCCCCGCCTGTTCGGGCACATACACATAGCGGAGCCTGGCCGCGCGACCTGCGAGTCCCTCGGCCGCCATCTGCGACGCCACGCGCACGGTGAGGCGCTCGGGCGAGAGGCTCGTCGTGAGCCGATGGCCGCTGCTGGCGAGCGCCGGCCAGCGACCAGCGATTCGCGCGAGCCGCCCCGCCGGATCGTGGGTCACCACGATCCGCGAGCCCTGCACTTCGATCCCATGGACGGACCGGAGCAGGAACGTCTTGTGGGCGGTGAGCTCCGGCGCGCTTGCCGGTCCGGCGCGTTCGGCGCTCTGCTGCATGGCCTCGCGCTGGGCCACCACGCCGATCTCCTCTGCCGGGATGCCGAGCGCCGCCGCGACCGCCATGGCCCGACGTTCGAGCGCCTCGGGACTGATCTCGTCCTCGGGGACACCATCATGGATCGCGGACGCCTCATCCACGCTCTCCTTGCGTGATACGACGAAGCTGCCCGTCGCGGCGTCGCTCTCGGCTCGGAAGTTCTCGGACTGCGCCACCGCGACGGCCCCGCGCTGCACGGTGAAGCGGAGCGGCTCGCCGAGGACGGCGCTGCCGATCGCTTCCAGCCCTTCAGCATTGACGCCGCGGGCGGCCGGTAGCGCCAGTTCCACACCCGATGCCATCGGAGCGAGCTCCGACGCATCGAGCTCCGCGAACGCCGTGGCGTCCGCGACATCGACGGCGAGGATTTCCGGCTCGGACGCGTCGTCGACACATCCGATGGCCATGCACGCCGAGAACATTACCATATTCAGGATCTTGGTATTCATCGTTGTCTCCCTTCAACTCGGCAGCGCGTCGCTGTGCGCGGGGTCGCATCCGCTGACGTAGTGGAACGTCGCGCCGGTGTTGAGTCCGGTGTTCTTCCGGTCCGAAAAGCCTCCGAACTGGAACATGCTCTTGCGCTGCTCTGTGGACGCGCCGAACGTGATCACCGTCGGGCACTGAGAATCGTCATTCTGGTTCCTCGGGTCGTACATGAAATCGAGCCAGTTGTCGCCGATGCCGTCGTTCAGCGACTGCGCGAGGAAATCCCCGAGCGCGGCCACGTTGGCCGCGCTGGCGTAGGTAACGCCGTGGAACCCGAGGTAGGTGCTGAACGCGCCATTTGTGGTCACCATCGGGAAGTAGCGCTTCGTGCTGGTCCACACGCCGAAGTCCACCGATTGACACGCGAACGCAATGACAATCTCGAGGTCGCCTCCAGTATTCCCCCAGGACACGTCCCTGTCCGTGAACACCCGACAATCCTCCCAGGCCGTACCCGGGCCGGCCCAGCCGTCGCCCATGACAAACCGGCTGTACGCCCTCCCGTTTTCGTTGGTCACGCGAGCCCCGTGCGTTGCGAGGAAAGCCACGTCCGCGTGATCGGCCCCCGCCGGGTCGGCACCGTCCGCGGCGTTGCTGACCTTCGACGCGTCGGCCCAGTCGATCTTGTCGACCGAGGCGTTCGAGTGCCGGGTCACCTTGTCCCAGAGGCCGTCATTTTGCCACGCGGTGAACTGGTCGCGCAGCGTACTGGTCAGGGTGAGCAACTCGGGCACGCTCTCGCCGCTGCACTGGTCAAACGTGCTGACGCCGAACGCCACCACCTCGTTGGCCCGCGCTTCTACGCCCAGCACCGCAGGCGTCACGAGCCCCATCGTGATCAGGGCGTGTTTCAGGATTAACATTCCTCTCATTGCATACTCCCTCGCCGCGACACAAACACCCGGTCATCGGGCGCTACCTGGGTCGCGTGGTGGAGTATACATAGCCGTCCCGTTCACACGGATTCACAGCCGAGATGCGCTCGCAACCTCACCCGTCTCGAGCCTCCAGCAGCGTCTCCGGCAACAGCGGAACCAGCAAGGCGGTCGCGGCGGCCGTGGCCGCGCTGATCCAGATCAGATCGACGAGGCCGAGCTCGAACCATGCCATGAGCCCCGTGCCGAGCATGTCGGACAGGGCGACCGCCGCATTCCCGACTCCCAGGAGCAGCGCGTACCCAAAGGCACCGCTGTGCGACGGACTCGCGCGGACCGCCAGGTGTTGCAGGGGAAGGACCCCGAGCGTGCACAGGCATCCCGATAGCGACTCGAGCAGCAGGGCCGCTGTCCAGCTGCGGTATGCGAGGTACAGCAACATGCAACCGGCGTACGTGGCGATCCCGGCGAGCAGCAGACTGCGAAGTTTGAGCCGCCGGCAGAGCGTGGGGTAGCAGAGCGCCCCGACAACCCCTCCGAGACAGTTGAGGGCCACAAGCCAGCCGATCTGCT
>ERZ795056.2274-NODE-2274-length-21489-cov-5.241905_pt1 | contig 21489 bp, 16 predicted proteins | sample MGYA00375140_ERZ795056 | MGnify/ENA primary metagenome ERZ795056 (study PRJEB30185, sample SAMN05720227) | activated sludge metagenome | isolation source: Anaerobic digester | place: USA | collected 2015-03-09 ... | reverse complement strand
TTAATAAAGCATCGGTTAAAGTATCGCAGGGCGAAATTGTCGGGTTATTAGGACCAAATGGTGCAGGTAAAACGACTACATTCTATATGATGGTTGGGATGATCCGCCCGAACAGCGGCAAAGTTTTTCTTGATGAACTTGAGATTACAAAAATACCGATGTACAAACGTGCAAGAATGGGAGTAGGTTACTTGCCGCAAGAAGCTTCAATATTCAGGAAACTATCGGTTGAAGATAATATTACAGCTGTTTTACAGATGATTGACTTAACAGCCAAACAAAGAAAAGAAAAATTAGAAATGCTGCTTGAAGACCTTAGCATTACGCATATTCGGAAAAGTTCCGGTTTTCAGCTTAGCGGTGGTGAAAGAAGAAGAACAGAAATAGCACGCGCTTTGGCAACAGACCCAAGTTTCATTTTGTTAGATGAACCGTTTGCCGGTGTTGACCCGATTGCAGTTGAAGATATAATGAATATAGTTGCCAACCTAAAAAACCGCGGTATCGGTGTATTGATTACAGACCATAATGTTCATGAAACTCTTAGCATTGTAGATAATGCTTATATACTTATAAACGGTGTTATTTTCCGAAGCGGCAGTGCGGATTTCCTTGCAGAAGACGAAGAAGTAAGAAAACTATACCTCGGTGAAAAATTTAAATTAGATAGATACTGAGACCAGCACACTCTCCAATTGCTTAATTTTCATACACTTACGAAGGTAATAATTTCTTAACAATTATTTAATCCTATCTATCAAATCAATTTTCTAACTTTACTGAATAAATTTTGAATTATTTGAGTTATTGAAAAAGGTTTTTGATGGAGTTATATCTTGTAATTGTAATTGTTCTTTTCTTCCTCGCAATATCAGATTTAATGGTAGGTGTTGCAAATGATGCAGTAAATTTTTTAAATAGTGCTGTAGGCTCTAAAGCAGCACCATTTAAAGTAATTATGACAGTTGCGAGTCTCGGTATCATTATCGGTGTTACATTCTCAAGCGGACTGATGGAAATTGCAAGAAAAGGTATTTTCAACCCGGAGATGTTCCTGTTTACTGAAGTGATGGTGATTTTTCTTGCTGTAATGCTTACAGATGTTTTATTACTTGATCTTTTCAATACTTTCGGGTTACCGACTTCAACTACAGTATCGCTAATTTTTGAATTAATCGGTGCGGCAGTAGCGGTTTCAATTATAAAAATCAGCTCGCAGGGAGAGCCTCTCTCGGTTTTATTTGAATACATTAACACCGCCAAAGCACTTGCAATTATTTCGGGTATTTTAATTTCCGTTGTTGTTGCTTTTACTTCGGGGGCAATTGTACAATTCTTCACAAGATTGATATTTACTTTCGACTTCCAAAGAAAAATTAGAAGGTACGGCGGATTGTGGGGCGGATTTGTATTAACATTCATTACTTATTTTATACTTGTTAAAGGAGCAAAGGGAGCTATATTCCTTTCTGCAGAAAACATCGAATGGATACTTAATAATACGGATAAAATACTGCTTTACAGTTTCATTATTTGGGGAGTAATCATCCAGTTTTTTGTGATGTTTACAAAAGTGAATGTGTTAAAACCTATCGTGCTTGCTGGAACATTTGCTCTTGCACTTGCATTTGCAGCCAACGACCTCGTTAATTTTATCGGGGTACCGCTTGCCGGATTTAGTTCTTACATAATTGCCTCTGTAAGTAACGAACCTTTCAGTCTATCAATGGGAGCATTGAAAGAGCCGGTACATACAAATTCCCTATTTCTGATAATTGCCGGTTTAATTATGATGCTTACTTTGTGGTTTTCAAAGAAAGCCAGAACAGTTACAAAAACCGAAGTGAATCTCGGTAGGCAATTTGATGGTTTTGAGCGTTTCGAATCTTCTGTACTTTCAAGAAGTATTGTAAGAATGGTGATTTCGATTTTCGAATTTATAAAAAGTTTTACCCCGGCACCTATTCAAAAAATAATTCAAAGAAGACTTGACAAAACTGCATTTCAACCAGAGAAAGATAAAGACAATAATTTGCCGGCATTTGATTTATTACGCGCAACTGTGAACCTTATGGTGGCAAGCGTTTTGATTTCATTTGCTACTTCGTTGAAACTTCCTTTATCCACTACATATGTAACTTTCATGGTAGCAATGGGAACTTCGCTTGCTGATAGGTCGTGGGGACGTGAAAGCGCAGTATACAGGGTGAATGGTGTTCTTACTGTAATAGGCGGATGGTTTTTTACTGCTTTCATGGCATTTACAATTGCTGCAACTTTTGCTACGATAATTTACTTCGGGCATTTGACTGCAATTATTCTGCTCGTAATCCTTGCAATCTTTATTGTGTTTAAGACTCATTTTTTTCATAAAGCACGTGAAAAAGAATCTGAAGAACTCGAAAAAGTTAACATTGATGATAAAATGGTTTCTTCGGAAGTCGTTAAAACAAACGTTGATTTTATAACCCAGTATCTTGATTCTGTTTCTCAAAATATTGCTTGCAGTTTAGAGGGACTTTATGAAGAAGACCGTAAAATACTTAAACGGTGTATTAAAGAAGGGAAAAAAATTACAAAGCACTCCAACATGATCGTTTCAAACATATTTAAAGAAGTTAAAATGTTAAAAGACGATGAAATTAAAGAAGAACGGAAGTACGGAAAAATCGTTGCATCATTAAGAGAAGTGGCTACGAACCTGAAAAATCTTAACCAAAGATGCCACGACCATATTGAAAATAATCACAGCAAACCGAATAAAGAACAGATTGAAGACTTAAAATTCTTTAATAAGCTAATTAGCAGCCAGATAAAAGAATCGATTACTTATCTTTCTTCTGCAAAAAGTGATGGATTCAAAAAAGTTGAAGATATAATGTCCGAGATTAAAAAGTCTTCGGTAAAACTTGATAAGAACCAGGTACAGCGTATAAAGAAGAATACTTCAAGCGTGAAAAACAGTTTGTTGTTTATGGAAGTTGTATCCGATACTGAAAACATTTCAAACCAGATATTTACTTTGACAACGTCACTAAAGACGAATCTTGAAGCTGTTGCTCCAAAGGAGAAGAAAATCCAAAACAAATCGAGTGAATAAGTTCCGGCTTTCCCTCGATAAAAATTTTTAGACCGATAATTAAATGATAGTATAACTTAAGCCAAGCAGTAATGTCTGCTTCATTTGAGTTTTATAGGATTGTGCTTTTTCATATACTATTAAAAAATTCAGGCTTACGTTTACATAACTATTTACCTTGGCAGTTACAAGATTGTCCCATCTAATGTCCCATACATCAAGACTTTCAAATCGGCTGAACAGGCGAAGCCCTGCTTTGTAACTAAGGTTTTTATCTACTTTAATTTCAGTGTCTGTTACCGATTCAAATCCTGTTTCCAGTTTGAATGCTTCAACTTTATCTTTAGTTGATTTGTCATCCGAGTATTGACGGTATTCATTTGTAAATACTTCTTGAACTGCAATCCCGAGCCTTGTTTTAAATACTTTTTTCCCGTCGTATGTGAATCCAAGACTTTGAGTAAGGTAGCCCGGGTCGAAGAAATTAGCGATTTTTGTAGGAGGAAGTTTTTTATACGAGTATCCTTCAGAAATGGCAGTTCTAACCGTGTTACTGAAAAACGGGTCGATTGCCCAGCCGATTTTTCTTGAAACTATACTTTCCAGATATAGCTCGTTATCATTCGTCTTAAAATCTTCTTCTCCCAGCTTTGTTCTGCCGTATGCAAGTTTAAGATTGTTTCTGAAGTGCCATGTTTCTCCTTTGTAATCTAACCCGGAGAATAGTGTGAATACCCATGTTAGCGAATTAGAACCACCCTGTGACCAATCCTTTAATGAAATCTGGCTTATATTAAGTGCGCTTTTTGCCGAAGGGAACCAGCCGAATACTTTTGTTGAATCTTTATTTTCCGTAGCATTTATTTCAATTGATAGTACTAATATTAAAAAGATCACAACCACAGTTTTATATTGCATTGGTTTATCCTTATATTTTCAAGTGAAAAAATGAGATTAATATGAAAAAGATTAACGGTCTACCCGTTTACGAATACGGTAACAAAAATAATAAATCTATTCTTTTTGTACACGGATTTACTTTCGATTCTTCAATGTGGGACAAACAAATTGAACAGCTTAAAGAAAAGTATTATTGTATTGCCTACGATATTAGGGGTTTGGGATTGTCCCGGATAGATGACGGTCAATATACTATGGAATCATTCTCGGAGGATTTACTTTCTATTGTTGACGAATTATCGCTTGATAAACCGGTTTTATGCGGTTTGTCAATGGGGGGCTATATTTCATGTAGAACTATCGAAAGAGAGGAATCGAAGTTTTCTGCCCTTATTCTTTTTGATACAAGAGCAGATGCCGATACTAACGATGCAAAATTAAGAAGAGCCTCCGGTGTAAAACAAATCAACACTCAGGGTTTGGACAAATTTATTGAAGGCTTTTTACCTAATTGTTTTTCGGATGAATTTAAAACAAATTTCTCTTCCGAGTACGAATCAATTTTCAACCAGGCGTTAATGTGTAATCCATTAGGAGTTAAAGGGTGTATTCTCGCAATGCAGGGACGAACTGATACTACTCCTTATCTTAAAAACATAAAAATTCCTACGCTTGTGCTTTGCGGAGAAAAAGATGTACTAAGCCCGGTGGATGAAATGAAAGCAATGGCAGAAAAAATTCCCGCATCAAAATTTGTTGTGGTACCCGGAGCAGGACATATGTCCCCGGTAGAAAAACCTGAATTTGTTAATAATCAATTGTTGTCGTTCTTAGAATTGCTCTAATAGATAATAAATAAGAAACATTATGAAGAATTTGTTTTTAACTCTTTTCGTCTTTACTATTGCTTCGAGTATTTTCTCGCAGCAGAATAATGAAGCACTGAAGTTCTCACCCAAATCAGATGTATTCATGCAGGGATTCTACTGGAATTCTCCTCCCGGAGGAATTTGGTATGATTCATTATCTAAAGTCGCTGCAAGATTAGCTTCGGCAGGATTCAGTGCTATCTGGTTTCCTTCTCCTTCAAAAGGTGCTGGCGGCGGATTTTCAATGGGATATGATCCGTATGACCATTACGATTTTGGTGAGTTTAATCAAAAAGGAAGTAGAGAAACGAGATTCGGAAGTAAGAATGAATTGACAAATGCAATCAATTCATTTCATAATGTTGGGATGGAAGTTTTTGCTGATGCTGTACTTCGTCATATGATGGGGGGAGAAGTTGCCGAGGCTTACGAGTGTATCCCGATTCATAATGGTTACCCGATTGTTCCGGATTCGGCATACCTGGTTTTTAATTATCCGAATGGTTCCGGAAGATTTCAGAAAAACGCCTCCTCTTTTTATCCTAATTCCGATAATTGCTGGGTTGACCCTCTTTTTGTTCAAACAGACCCGATATTCAGATTTGGCGAATGGTTAGATCATAATAAACAAAGTATAAAAGATAGTCTTGTACAGTGGGGTTCTTACTTGAGAAATGTGCTTGGATTTGATGGGTTTAGATTAGATGCAGTCAAATCAGTTGACCCTGCTTTTATGGCTTACTGGTTGAACAATTCAAATAACAACGGGTATGCTGTTGCAGAATTGTGGGGAAGTATATCGGAAATAGGTAACTGGTTGAATATCGCAAAGAATATTCACGGTGCTTCTGTTTCGATGTTTGATTTCCCGTTAAGATATGAATTGAAATTTTTGTGTAATAACACCTCCGGCAGTTATGATATGAATAATCTTGATAATGCAGGATTATTGAATGCCGGAATATCAGGGCTTGATGTTGCTACTTTTGTGGAGAACCATGATTTCGATAGAATTGGTTGGGACGATTCTATCGATACGGGACATGACCCGGTAATTAGCAATAAAGACCTTGCTTATTCATATATAATGTTTTCTGAAGGAAGACCGACGGTTTTCTATAAAGATTATTTCGACTATGGATTCAGTGGTAAAATCGATACTTTAATCTGGATTAGGCAAAATTTTATTTGGGGTTCAACAACTAAAAGAAACGGACTTAATCCATGGTATGTTGGGGGCAATGGTAGTCAGGATGAACAATCACGCGATATTTACGTCGCCCGTAGAAACGGTGGGAACGGAAAACCGGAAGTATTCCTTGTGATGAATGATCATCCTACCGACTGGCTCGGCGTATGGGTAAGTTCAAATCATCCCAACCAGGTTTTTAGAGATTATACTGGAAAAGCCATTGATAAAACTGCTGCAGCTGACGGCAGAGTAGAATTATGGGCGCCGCCGCGGGGTTATGCGGTTTATGTCCCCGATACCACGCAATCGGTTTCGTTTCCGCCGGTGATTCAAAAAGTACCGGATCAAACCGCTTATACAAATTCCTACTTTGAATGCAATCTTAGTATTTCTAACGCTGGAACACAAACTCTTCAACTTTCATTATCAGGGAATCCATCATGGATGAATTATTCTAATGAAGGAAAATTATTCGGAACACCCGCAATTGGGGATACCGGTATTTCTAATGTAATCATTACAATCATGAATAATTCTAATCTTTCGGATAAAGATACATTCAGCGTTGCAGTTGTTAAAAATCTTCCTCCTGTCATTAATAGTATAGGGGATACAACAATTAAAGCAACTAAACGTTATGAGTTCCAGGCGGTTGCAGAAGACCCGGATAATGATTCATTAAATTTCTTTTTTTCTTCCGCTCCCAACTGGTTGAATGTTGAGGCACTTTCCGGATTGATTACAGGTACACCATCGCTTGGAGATACAGGAATATTTTTAATTGTTTTGAAAGTAACCGACTACAAAGGCGCTTTTGATTCGACTTCATACATACTCAGAGTTCAGGAGATAACAGATACATTAATCGCAACTTATGGCAAACCGTTGATTGATGGAAATATTAATGTCGGTCAAGGTGATTGGTTAGAAGATTGGCTTGTTATTGCAGATTCTGATACCGATAGTTATTGGCGTCCAAGAGATTCTCTCGGGGTGCCGCTTGATTCTCTTAATAATGAACTACTTGCAATTTTTTCTACATGGGATGCGGATTCTCTCTATTTCGGTATAGATTATATTATTAATGATACTTACAATACAATGATGTTTTATATTGATGCAGGAATTGATGGTGGAGTTACAAACTTCAATTCAAACCAGGGATATAATGGAGATTATGCGAAAAATTTCAGATTCAAACAGGAAGATGGGATTGATTACTTTTCAGCAGTTTACAATTTGGAACAACCTTCGATTTTTAAGGTTAGTGGAAATTCGAGTGAGAACATCTCAAGTTTTGTAAATGCACGGCGTGGAAATAACTCAAGAGGGGCTGAATTAGCAGTAGCATGGAATGATATTTACGGTTTAGGGGCAGGTTTAATACTTCCCGGAGTTGAATTAAAGTTCGTAGCATTAATAGCAGGCGGTTTTAATTGGGGAGCAGGCGACTCTGCGCCCGATAACCCGAATATAAACGGAGACAGCGGACCAGATAGTCTGATTCTGCTTGCATCCATTCTTCCTGATGTGAATGAGGATGGAATCCCCGACCCGACTATATTTATTTCATCTGTAAAAGAATCAATAAATAGTTTTACTCCGGATTCATACCGGTTATTCCAAAATTATCCGAATCCTTTTAATCCGAGTACAATTATTAATTACCAGATTCCTGGTGATGGATATATTACAATAAAAGTATTTGATATTCTTGGGAACGAAATTGTAACATTGATCAATGAATGGCAAATAGCTGGTAATTATAGCATAACATTCGATATGGTACGCAGCAGCAAACCCCTTGCTTCGGGTGTTTATTTTTATCAGCTACGTGCGGGCAGTTTTATTGATACAAAAAAGATGATGATAATTAAATAGTATCAATCTTCTCTGGGAGGATGCATTTATTGCTAGAGAAGTGATTGTGATTCAAATTACACTAACATAGATTTGTGATGAATTTTTTAGGAATTCTTGTTGTTTAACCTTATACTGCAATCAATAAGAATAGATTTTGTATATTGTACCATCGTTTTTGAAAAAATTATTAAATATGTTTGGATTTGTAAACTCAAATAAAGAAAAACCGCAGCTCGGCGGTGAAATCTACCAGGAAAGAATAAAAAAACAGAGAATTGCCTATTCTATTTTAGGTGTAGTTGCCTTTGTTGTACTGAATCTTATTCTGTACTTTTTAGCTACAATGTAATTATAGAACTAATAATCTTTTCAGTCATCTCAACTCAGTTTTATTTTGCTCAAAACCAACCGGGAAGGTATATTTATTTTAAATTTTGGATAAATTATGGACAACAACAAAGTTTATATTGAAACATACGGCTGCCAGATGAATGTTGCCGATACTGAAATAGTACTCGGAATTCTTAAAAATTTTGGGTATGAAAACAGCGATGATGTTCATAATTCAGACATAATTTTGATAAATACTTGCAGTGTTCGCGATAATGCCGAACAAAGAATTTTTGCCCGCCTTGATAATCTGAAAAAAATTAAAACAGAAAGACCGAATCTTGTTCTGGGAATTCTCGGCTGTATGGCTGAAAGATTAAAAAAAGAATTAATCGAAGAGAAGAAAATAGTTGACATGGTTGTCGGTCCCGATGAATACAGAAGGTTGCCCGAATTTATTGATTCTGCTTTCAACGGGGATAAAGGAATTGGTGTAAAACTTTCAAGAACCGAAACATATGAAGATATTCAACCTTTTAGGGAAGACGGACTTCAAGCATGGATTTCGGTTATGAGAGGCTGCGATAAGTTTTGTTCATTTTGCGTTGTTCCTTATACAAGGGGACGAGAAAGAAGCAGAACCCTTCATTCTATTGTGGATGAAGTAAAAGAATTATCGGCTAAAGGTTTTCGTGAAATTACATTGTTGGGACAAAACGTGAATTCATATGTTGATGATAAATATGATTTTGCAGATTTATTATCCTCGGTGGCAAAAGTAGATGAAAATATAAGGATAAGATTTACAACCTCGCATCCGCAGGATTTATCTGAAAAGCTGCTGAATACAATTGCATCCCACCCGAATATTTGCAAATATATACATCTTCCGGTTCAATCAGGATCAAACAGGATACTGCAATTAATGAACAGAACTTATACTATTGAGCATTATTTATCTATTATTGAAAAAGCAAGAGAGCTAATGCCTCAGGTAAGTTTTTCAACTGATATTATTTCGGGTTTCCCGACGGAAACGTTTGAAGACCATCTGGCAACTCTCGACATATTAAATAGAGTAAAATATGACGGTGCATTTATGTTCAAATACTCGCCGAGAGAAGGAACAAAAGCATTCAAAATGGCAGATGATGTATCTGAAGAGATAAAATCAAAACGGTTGCAAGAGATAATCGAACTCCAACAAAGTATTTCCCACGAAATTAATCAGTCGCTTATCGGAACGGAACAGGTGGTATTGGTTGAAGGATTCAGTAAAAAGTCAAAAGACTTCCTTTCCGGTAGAACCGACAGTAACAAAGTTGTTATCTTCCCCTTTGATGATGAAATTAAAAACGGTGATTATGTGAAAACTAAAATTCACCGTGCAACTTCTGCAACGCTGTTCGGTGATTTTCTCGGAATTGTTAATAGTAATAATTGTGTTTCAGTATTGGCTTCATAATACTATGGAAAGAAAAATTAAAATATCCGGTTCTCGATTTATTTATTTATCCATATTCTTCTTCTTTACTTGTTACCTAACAATTCAAGCGCAGGAATATGATGTAGTTCATCTACTGAAAAAAATAGAAAGCGGCGGCATTAATGATGTACGTAACGAAGTTAAATCTTTATTGATTGAATTTCCTTCCGACCCCTCAGTGCAATTTGTTGATGCTTTAACTACTGAGAACGCGGAACAGGCTGTAACCAAGTATATCACTATTTTTCAAAAATATCCGCAAAGCAGGTATGCAGATGCTGCTTTGTTCAGAGCTTATTCTTTCTACTATGCAACCGGCTCTTATAGAAAAGCACAAGAATACCTGTTTAAACTTCAGAAAGAATACCCGAATTCGCCTTACTTAAAAGCAGCGGAAAGGGATATCCCTTCTGTTGAAGATTCTCAAGTTTCAATTCCCGCTCAAAAGACTGTGGAAAATTTAAGAGAACAGAATTTAACCGGTGTTGATTATAAATTTACTGTTCAAGCAGGTGCTTTTACAAATTTTTCAAATGCGAATTCATTAAAAACCGACCTTGAGGATTCCGGTTTACATGTTGAAATAAAAGAAAAGACAGTGGGCGGTACTTTATTTTATGTGGTACTTGCCGGTAAATTTGTCGATAGAGATTCAGCTTCAAAAGAAGCTGATAAAATAAATATCGAGTTTCGATTAGACAGCAAAATAATTCCGATAACAAAATAATAAGAAATTGAAAATTCACTTTATTGGTACTGGTTCCGGGAAATTTACCCGTAACCGTTTCTTTACTTCGTTTATTATTGAAACTAAAGGTTACAAAATTCTTGTTGAAACCGGGGATGGTATTGCGTCTGAAATGATGAATAGAGGTATCGATATCAATAGTATCAATGGCATTGTTATATCGCATTTGCATCAAGACCATGCCGGGGGATTTGCAGGCTTAATAGCTCAGATGAAACTTACGAATAGAAAACTTCCTTTGAAAGTTTTTATCCATTCATCCATTAAACCTTTCCTTGAAATCAGTTTATTACATTCATATATTTTTACAGAGCGGCTCGGTTTTAAACTTGAAATGATTGAATACGAATATGACAGGGAGTTTTCAATTGATGGAAAAATTGACGTACTTGCAAAGGAAAATAAACATCTGGACAAGTATTTTGAGTATAAAGAAAAAACTGAAATTAAGTTTTCTTCCTCGTCTTTTCTTTTCTGTAGCGATGGAATAAAATTATTTTATACCGGCGATATTGGAAGAAAAGAAGACCTAACATTGTTTGAAAATCATCCGGTTACGCACGTATTAGCTGAAGTTACTCACATTCCGATTAAAGAACTATTTGAAGAATTATTACTACTCTATCCGGTGGAAAAGTTGTGTTTGATTCATATCCCCTCCGAAAAGGAAAAAATCATTATTGATTTCTATAATAATCTTGGGAACGATATGAAACAGAAAATGGTGATCACTGAAGATGGGATGAATTTAGAAGTAAAAAGTTATTAATTTTGCATGGTGATTCTAAATATTTAATAAATATGACAATAGAACAGTTTCAACAAAAACACGGAATTATCGGCAGGTCTAAAGAAATTAGAGACCTGATTGATATTACAATGCAGGTTGCTCAATCGGATATTTCAGTTCTTATCTACGGTGAAAGCGGAGTAGGGAAGGAAGTATTTGCCCGCGCAATTCACGGGTTTAGTAAGCGCGCTGAATATCCTATGGTAAGTGTAAACTGCGGAGCTATTCCTGAAGGGATTCTTGAAAGCGAGTTGTTCGGGCATAAAAAAGGCTCTTTCACCGGGGCAATTGAAACAAGAAAAGGTTACTTTGAACTTGCTGATAACGGGACTTTATTCCTGGATGAAATTGCCGAAATGCCGATTACAACGCAGGTAAAACTATTGCGTGCTATAGAGACAAAAGAATTTATGAGAATCGGGGCGGAAACAATTACAAAAGTTGACGTTCGTTTTATTGCTGCGACAAACCGGGACCTGCAAGCAGAAGTCGACTCAAAACGATTTAGGGAGGATCTCTATTTTCGACTAAAAGCTGTAACACTAAATATTCCTCCGCTTAGAAAAAGAAGAATAGATATCCCGGAAATGGTAGAGCTTTTCATCAAATCCTTTACTGATGAAAATAACCTTCCCCCTTTTAAGATTACATCGGAAGCAATGGATGTTTTAATTTCATATAATTGGCCCGGGAACGTACGCGAACTAAAAAATACTATAGAGACTGCTGCCGCATTATCTAAAAATGGGACAATTTCCAAAGAAAATTTTATCTCTTTATTAAAAATTGACGAGGTGAAAGATTTTAAACAAGGAATCCCGGTCTTACTTCGCCGAACCCCGGAGGAAGTCGATAGAGAGTTTATCTACCGTGCATTGTTTGAGTTGAAAAGAGATATTCTTGAAATTAAGGATTTGATAATCGAACAGGATAGAAAAAAATCCGATAATGTTGTAGAGAAGAATGAGACAATATCTGTACATGAAGCTGAAAAAAGAACTATCTTGAACGCTTTAAAGCAAACGAGATGGAATAAAAAAAGAGCTGCGGCAATATTAAGAATCAGCGAGCGCACTCTGTATCGAAAAATTAAAGAATATGACATTTATGAGTAGTATAGAATTTGCAATTTATAGGATTATCTAAATTAGTTTATTGGTTAAGCGAGTATCTTGAAATATTTTAAGTATATGAGAAAACAAAAGAAAATAATAAGGAATTCGGAGATTCGACTTACGGTTTTAACTGTTATAACCACCTTGTTTGCAGTATTAAATTTAGTTAATTTTGCGGGTTGTTCGGGGTGTCCTTATTCATTTACCGGGGCATCGGTTCCGCCGCACCTTAAAACTATTGCAATTCCTTTTGCAGATGACAGGAGCGGAACAGGTGAAGGTGAATTGCGTGAGCTGTTCACTCAAAAATTGACACAGAAATTTATTGATGACAACAGTTTTCAGGTAATTGATCGCTCTAATGCGGATGCAATTCTTGAATGTATTATTACTTCAATAAATGATGTTCCGGCTGTTGTTACTGTGGGCGAAAATGTTGAAACGAGACGTTTAACAGTCAATGTTCAGGTTATTTATAAAGACCTTGTGGAAAAAAAAACAGTCTATGACAAACAGTTCAGCGATTACGGCGACTATGCTGCCGATGGCGGACTTGATGGACGGTATCAGGGATTAACAATTGCTATTGATAAAATAACAGATAATATTTTACTCGACACAGTGTCGGGTTGGTAATTTTTTTAGGAGTTTAAGATGGATGAGATAGTTCTTATCTCGTATTTTGTTTCTTTATTCATTTTGTTTGTATTCGGAAGCCATGGTTTTATTATGATTTACTATTATAATAAATACCGGAATGTTAAACATTCACCGAAAAAGGATTTCGTTCCTAATGAAGTTGTTACAATTCAACTTCCTTTGTACAACGAACAATATGTTGTTGAAAGATTAATTGATACAGTTTGTGAAATAGAGTATCCAAAGGATAAGCTCGAAATTCAGGTACTTGATGATTCAACTGATGAGACAGTTGCTATTGTCGCGAATAAAGTTGCTGAAAAACAAAAACTTGGGTTCGATATTACGCATATTCATAGGACAAACCGGGAAGGTTTTAAAGCAGGCGCTTTAAAGGAAGGATTGAAAATTGCAAAAGGGGAATTCGTTGCAATTTTTGATGCCGATTTCGTACCTCAAAAAGATTTTTTGATAAATACTCTTTCATACTTTACAGATGAAAAAATAGGAATGGTACAAACACGATGGGAGCATCTTAACGGTGAGTATTCAATTCTTACTAAAGCACAAGCGCTTGCATTGGACGGGCATTTTGTAATTGAACAGAATGTAAGAAACAAAGCGGGCTTCTTTATCAACTTTAACGGTACAGGCGGAGTATGGAGAAAAAGCTGTATAGAAGATGCCGGTAATTGGCATTCCGATACTTTAACAGAAGACCTTGACCTTAGTTATAGAGCACAGTTAAACGGTTGGCGGTTCGTATTTCTAAAGGATTTTATTTCTCCCGCAGAATTACCATCGGAAATAAATGCGTTGAAAGCCCAGCAATTCAGGTGGACTAAAGGTGCAATTGAAACATCAAAGAAAATTTTACCGTTAGTTTGGAAATCAGGTATCCCATTAAGAGTTAAACTGCAGTCTACTTTTCATTTAACGAATAATTTTGCATTCCCGTTTATACTATTAGCTGCAATATTAAATGTACCATTAATCTTTGTTAAAAATTCGGGTGCTCACGAAGCTTACTTTGCAATTCTTTCGATGTTTGTACTTGCTTTCATAAGTTCGTTTTTGTTTTATCTTTATTCGCAGAAGGATATCAGAACGGATTGGAGAAAGAAGATTGTTCTTTTTCCTCTATTTATGGCGGGCAGCATGGGCTTTGCGGTTAATAATTCCCGTGCAGTGTTTGAAGGACTTTTAAATAGAAAAAGTGAGTTTGTTAGAACTCCCAAGTTCAAACTGGAAACAGAGAAAGACAGTTGGGTCGGGAAGAAATATGTAAATAAAAAACTTGAACCGGCAGTATTCGTGGAGTTACTATTAGCGATTTACTGTTTTATCGGAATTTGTTCGTCAATTTATTTTCTTGAACTGGCAGCAATCCCGTTTCAGTTATTATTCTTTATCGGGTTTTCTTACGTTTCTTATTCTTCAATTAAGCATGCTTATTCAAAAAAATAGGTTGATGGTTGGAACGGACTCAAAAAATAATATTTGAAGAAAAAATTTCTCTTATTTACGAGCACAATACCCGTTCTCCGTTGTTCGTTAGAGCAGCAAACATACAGATAGAAAACAATAATGCAGGAAATGCAATTCATATTCTAAAATCCGGCTTGGAGCTTTATCCCGGTTATCCAACAGCTTTGTTCATACTGGGAAAAGCACTCGCTGTTACAGGCAAATATGATGAAGCTGTGGAGACATTCAGAGAGGCATGTACACTTATTGATTCAAACGACAGTTTGGTTTATTACAAATCGGAAGTTGAAAAAATTAAACAACAACGAAGTCCATTTGAATCTAAAAGACGTACAACTTTAATTGAAGAAATGCCGGATGAACAAAAGAAAGAAAGTGATCGCAGCTATTTCCGGGTTAATGACAAAGAGTCGGATGATGATTCAAAGAAAGAGTTGCCTGATCAAAAAATATCTATTATTGCAAAACATACTTCGGAATTAACCGACAATTTTAACGATTCGGTTGGAGACAAATTAATCATTTCAGATACCTTTGCGAATATATTAATTGCACAGGAAAGATATGATGAGGCTGTTACCGTGCTGAAAGAGTTAATGAGCAAGAATCCCGGCAGGACGCAGGAGTATGTAGATAAAATTAATTCTATATCGCAAAATATTTCATAAACCTTATCGGGTTATATCCGGTTTTACTTTATCGATAAGTTGCTGTTATGCGTTTATGGAAATCCAGTTTCATATACAAATATGATTTAATAAATGAAGACTATTGAGGAAATATTTTCTTTAAAAAAGCTACCCTCTTTTTATGCGGTCAATATTGCAGGCTGGCTTTTTATGATTGCAGTTGACTCAATAGTATTTACTATCTGGATGCAGGGCGAATTTACATTCCTTTCTTATTTTTCAAATGCTCTTCAATGGTCAACAGGGATAATTATAACTTCATTATTAAGAGTTTTTTATAAGAAGATTTATTTGAAGGGGATGTCAATCTTAAAAATACTTGGAGTGATTGTTGTCCTTTCTTTTATAAGCGCATTCTTACTGTTTTCCTTATCTCACGTTATATATTTCCTCTTTTCACCGCATGATTTAGCTCGAAGAATAACCGTCGCATTATCAAGCGGAAATATTGTATTTAGAATGACGCAGCTATTCCCTATAATGACAGCATGGAGTATGCTTTACTTCGGAATTAAATTCTGGTTCGATATTGCAGTTGAAAAAGAGAAAGTTCAGCGAGCCGAATACCTTGCTCAAGCAGCAAGACTTCAAATGTTGAGGTATCAAATTAATCCTCACTTTCTTTTCAATTCGTTCAGCTCGTTACGGGCATTAATTAGAAGTAATCCTGAAATAGCAGTTGATATGGTTGGTGAATTATCCGAATTTTATAGGTACACATTGGTCGTTAAAAATTCTTCGATGGTTCAGTTGAATACCGAATTGGAAGCAGTGAAGCATTATGCCGCTATCGAAAAACTTCGTTTTGACGACAAAATAGAATTTGATTTTAATATTGAACCGGAAGCCGGAGAGTTTTTAATTCCTTCTTTTTTGATTCATCCTTTAGTTGAAAATGCAATCAAGTACGGAATGAAAACATCATCTTTACCGCTAAAAATCGGGTTATCGGCAAGCGTAGAAAATAAACAAGTAAAAATAGAAGTTACAAATTCGGGAAAGTGGATTGAACCGACATACAATCAAAGTATAGAAGGTACGAAAACAGGCCTGGATAATGTTAGAGACAGGTTGGAACTTACTTACCCTGATAACTCAAAACTGGATGTTTATGGAAATGATGGATTTGTTAAAGCTGTTATTATTATTGGACTGGAAAAATGAAAAAGTACAAAGCATTGATAGTTGATGATGAAAAACTTGCAAGAAAAGATTTATCGGCTATGCTCGGTGGATTTGATGAAATTGAAGTCATAGGCGAAGCCTCATCGGTTGAAGAAGCAGAAGCAATACTAAAAAAAGAAGAGATAGATGTTGTTTTTCTTGATATACAGATGCCGGGAAGGTCGGGTTTCGATCTGCTGCAATCAATTGATAAAGAAACGAAAGTAATTTTTGTTACAGCTTACGATGAGTATGCAGTCAAAGCATTTGAAATTAATGCCAATGATTATTTACTTAAACCTGTAATGCAAAACCGGTTGGAACTTACAGTAAAAAGACTGGAAGAGAATTCAGTACCTAACCCATATTCAAATAAAAAATTCAGTGTTGAAGATGTTGTTTTTCTAATGATTAATACATCGTTTCAGTTTGTAAAAATAAGCACAATAAAAAAAATCACTTCGGCAGGTAACTATACCGAGTTGAAATGTACTAATGATATGAAAGGGTTAGTTCTGAAAGGACTTAAAGAGTGGGAAGAAAGATTACCTGCCAATCAGTTTGTGCGTGTTCACAAGAATACGATTATTAACATGAATTTTGTTGAGCGGGTTGAAGAATGGTTCAACTCGGCATTTCATATTTATATACAAGGTGAAAAAGAACCTGTTGTTATGAGTAGAAGATATGCTGCCCGGCTTAAAGAACGCATGAAATAAAATCCTCGAAGAATTAAGCCTCATTTAAAAGCTGTTTAACGCTTATGAAAAATAAGCGTTTTGTGCTTTTCATTTTTTTTTAACTTATTCACTCTAAAATTTACACACAGAATAAATCTCTTTTTGTATGTCCCTTCTGATTTATAGTCGCCTGTTAATCAACAATAATACCTCTTGTCATTTTCAATAATAGGGAAGTTAATAAATCCATTAAACTTGCATCAGAATTTACACATTTATTCCGGAGGTTGAGATGGAGAAAGAAACTAACTTAGTAACCCGGCTTATGAGTAGTACTATACTCAAAGCTAAAGTAACCGTTTTCATTATTGTTTTTTTTGTAACCACCTTTTCTGATTTATTCGCTCAAAATGAAGTTAAAGTATTGGTCGTTTTACCAGCTCAATATGGAGCGAACTTTTACCTTAACCTGGATAACTTTGAAAGATTCGGATGGAAAGTAACGATTACAGGACTAACACAAACAATTTACCCGTGTCCTGCTTATGCCGGTCCGCTTAGTTGTCCGGGAGTTAAAGCAGATAAGTTAATCTCGCAGATTGATAATATAAAAGAGTATGATTGCCTCGTTGTAATGTCGGCAACTTCTTACACTGCAACTTTACCGTGCAATGCGTTAATAAACAGTTCAGAGGCACTCGGCTTAATCAAGGCTGCAACGGATTCCGGTATCGTTGTCGCAGCTATGTGTTCGGGCGTTAGAGTATTGGCGGCAGCAAATGTAATTAATGGAAAAAATGTAACCGGGAGTGATGGATACAAACAGGAATATATTGCTGCGGGAGCTAATTATTTGGGGAGGAATCATTACCCGGTGATTGATGGTAATATTGTAACAACTGCTGCCGGCGATTATTTCAATCTCCAAAATTGTAATGCAATTGCAAAAGCTATTGATGCTAATATGAAAAATAAAAATTTGTTTAACTCCACAATGATTGTAAACGACATAGAACTTAAGAAAAGTTTGTTTACAAAAGACATTACCTTTCTCACATATGGAGGCAGCGAATCCGATGGCGGAAGAGCAATTTGTGAAACTGCGGATGGCGGTTTTTTAATTGCAGGTTATACCTTTTCGCAGGGAGAAGGGAAGGCTGACATCCTTTTAATGAAAACAGACAATAATGGAAATCAACTATGGGCAAAAACCTTTGGAGGAAGCCGGACAGAATATGCCAATTCTGTTTATGAATGTACTGACGGTAGTATAATTTTAGCCGGCTTTACCAATTCGATAGGTGCCGGTAATGAAGATGTGTTGATTATTAAAACAGATGCATCCGGCAACAAACTCTGGGAGAAATATTACGGTGGGGCGGGCTCTGAACAAGGAAATAAAATAATTGAAATGTCGAACGGTAATTATCTTGTTGCAGGGTTTACAGACTCTTTCGGAAGCGGAGAAGATGATGCTTATCTTCTTTGTTTAGATAGCAGCGGCGATACACTTTGGACAAAAACAAGCGGTAACCAGAATTCTCAGTTTGCCAAAGATATTCATCAAGCTGAAAACGGTAAATTTATCGTGGTAGGCTCCACCGGGTATTTTACTGCTCAGGGATGGGGAAATAGAGATGTATACCTACTTGAATACGATTCTTCAGGTAACTGCAGTTTATCTAAATCTTATGGTGAATCATCTTACCAAAATTGGGGAAATTCAATCTGTGCGCTTGGTGACGGCTCTTACATAATTGCAGGTGATGCAGATATTACGAACCAGGACCTTTATCAGGTATACGCGATGAAAACAAATCCATCTCTCAATCTTTTATGGCATAAAAGATACGGAGAAAGTACATACTATGATTACGGCAATTCAATTACTAAGGCCAATCCAAATAATTACTTGATTTGCGGTACTACCAAATCCCCGGTTTCAAAAAATGATATTTACATTTTGAATGTTGATTCGGATGGTAACCTCTTACAGAAAAAAATAATCAAAGAGAGTAATTCCGATTGGGCTTCCTCTTCTTGTTTAACGAAGGATGAGGAATATCTTGTTTTAACAGGACACACCAATTCGGCGGGAGCAGGTAATTTTGATGTATTATTCGTTAAAGTACCGATTGAACTTCTGGTCTCCGAAATAAAAAATGAGATGGATATTAATTACAATTTTGAACTGAATCAAAATTATCCCAATCCTTTTAATCCAGAAACTACGATCGGTTTTAAACTTGCAACGGCAACAAAAGTCAGTATGAAAGTATTTGATGTTCTCGGAAGAGAAATACAAACTCTTATAAATAAAGAAATGGATGCAGGTAATCATCAAATAAATTTCATAGCTGAAGACATTCCGAGTGGTATATACATGTGTCGCTTGGAAGCAGGTAAGTCCTCCAAATCAGTTAAAATGCTGCTTGTTAAATGATAAATGAAATAGTAATAAATCGCTCTAAGGAAAAGATATGATAAGAATGAATGTTTTTATAATGGTAGTTTGGGGATTGACCTTAATACTGCACGAGATTTCTACCGCATGTTCGGGAGTGTATATCTCCAATTCTCAAGTAAAGTTGTTTGGTTTGAATGAAGACTTTTATAACTACAATACAATTTACCGGACCCTACCGAAAACTGCCACTACTTACGGGATTATCGGGTTCGGGCATTCAAACAGCATTCAAGCTATTATTAATGAAAAAGGACTTTGTTATGATGGTTACGGGGCACCGGAGAAACCGGTAACACATAATAACCATTTACCTGTTAATGACGGAAGTTTTGTATTTGAAGCAATGACAAAATGTGAAACCATCAATGAAGTTGTTGCCCTTTACAACATGTATTTCCATCCATGGTTGAGTAACGGGCAAATCTTCTTTGCAGATAGATTCGGGAATTCGATAATAATTGAGGGAGATACTATTCTCTACAAATCAAAACAATATCAAATCTGCACTAACTTTTATCAATCGGATCCCGAAAGCGGAATCCCGTATGGATTCTACCCTTGCTGGAGATATAACCTAATGCAAGCTAAACTTGAAGCAACTTCAGATTATTCAGTCGATTTTGTGCGGGATTTATTGGATAGTGTTCATGTTGAAAACCAGGTCTGTCCCAACGGTTTGAATTCAACGGTTTACTCTTTGATTGTAGATCAAAACGCAAACAAAATTTATGTATATAACTTACATAATTATAACAACGTTATAATACTTGATATTGAGGAGGAACTTAATAAGGTGGCTCAAAACAAACAATTGGGTTCTTTATTCGTTACAGCTATTGAAGATGAGTATTTATCTCCTTCTAAGCCTGAGCTTAAACAAAACTATCCCAATCCTTTTAATCCTGTTACTGTTATAAAATACATAATTCATCCGGACTCAAAAAATCTAACGTCAAATGTAATCCTTAATGTGTATGACATGCTTGGTAGAGAAGTAGCAACACTTGTCAACGAACCGCAAGAACCGGGAAGTTATGAAGTTGTATTCGATGCAGCCGAACTTGCAAGCGGAATGTATTTGTATAATCTAACGGCAGCGGGTTACAACGAAACAAGAAAAATGTTATTAATGAAATAGATTAACCGGAGGCATTATGTTCATGAAATATGTTGAAGTAATTTTATTTATTCTTCTAGTGATTTTTATTTCCGTCTCGTGCAAAAAGGAGCAAGAGGTGGTTGTAACACCGATAACCGAAACTCCAAATATATTAAAAGACTATAACGGGAATATATACAGAACAATTCAAATCGGTAACCAAGTATGGATGGCAGAAAACTTTCGGGGCCAGCATTATATAGATGGACAATCATTACCAAATTGTTTTTATGATAATGATTCTACAAATCTGACTATTTACGGAAGGTTATATAAATGGGAAGATGTTGTTTCAAGCGCGGGAAATACAAAAAAAATACTCCCGGATGGATGGAGAATACCTTCTTTATCTGATTGGCAACAATTAATAACTTTTCTTGGTGGGGACACTTTAGCCGGAGGAAAGATGAAATCAACCGGTACACAATACTGGTTAGTACCAAATGAAGGAGCATCCAACGAGAGTGATTTCTCTGCTATCCCGGGAGGTTTTTTTAGGGTTGACGGAGTATTTATGACACTCGGTGAATATGCATGTTTTATGACTTCCGCAAATATTAACAACTACTATACAAAAATTATAAATCTGAGTAATAACAGCGCAACAGCAATGATAAAGGAATACCTAAAACAAGATGCGATTTCAATTAGATGTATAAAGGAATAGGATTATTTAGCATCAATTATTTGTAGTGAACTATCATGCTTCCCAAAACTGATTTAAAGAGGTGGTACATAGCAGCTATTGTTTTAGCGATTATTTTAATCTTCTTTTTTTTAAATCAGGCTTATGTCTACCTATATGAAACTCGTTCTCAAGAAAAAGAAGCA
>ERZ795056.2272-NODE-2272-length-21497-cov-13.629232_pt1 | contig 21497 bp, 18 predicted proteins | sample MGYA00375140_ERZ795056 | MGnify/ENA primary metagenome ERZ795056 (study PRJEB30185, sample SAMN05720227) | activated sludge metagenome | isolation source: Anaerobic digester | place: USA | collected 2015-03-09 ... | reverse complement strand
GAAAACGGAACAAAAAAATAGGTACTTCACGTGGTAAAGGAACAACGAAAGAAATGATTTACGATTTTTGTTTAGCATGTTAAATCAAGATTTAATCGAACGGTTGAAAAACCAATGGTCGGCCAAAGGAGTCGAGAAAATTGCTCGAGATTGTATTGATGACCCAGAATTGTTAAATGATTTGGTAGAAATTATGTTGACAGGCAAACCACGTGAACAGCAACATGCAGCTTGGTCAATTGCTAAAATCAGTGATACACATGCACATTTGTTTTTACCGTATACCGAACGATTAATAGAGCATTTGGACAATCCTGGGCATACATCTGTCATTCGAAATACCATACGCATTTGGATGTATGCTTTACCTGATGAAAGCTATCATGGGCGAATAACCCAGCTTTGCTTCGACATATTGCAAAATCGTTCGATGCAACCGGCTTGTCGAGCTTTTTCCATGCATGTTCTAGGACGTATTTGCAAAATCTATCCTGAATTGTGGAATGAATTGAAGAGCATTATTGAATCAGGTATGGAGGTCGAAAATCCAGCATTTTGTTCTGTGGGAAGAAATCTGTTAAAACGATTTGCTAAACTGAAATTCAACCCATAGTGTTTTATAAACACTCCGATTTTTTGCATCTTTAACCCGATGATGCAGAAATTACTTGTCAGCATTTTAGTTTATTGGATGTGCCTGCCTGTTTATGGACAGTACATTTCGCGCAGTGAACCGATTCCATATAATTGTCCAGTTGTATGTGCTAGCGGTACATTAACCTTAAAGATTCCTCAAATTCAGAATTTACCTGCTGGTAGTCAGATTCAAGCTTTATTATCGAATTCGAGTGGTTCTTTTGCATCAGGAACACAAGTATTACCTGTTGCTTCCTATAGTACGAACACCGGAACAAGTTGGACAAATGGAATTTATACCTATTCAGCTAACATCAACGATTTATATATTCAGGTAATTATTCCAATAGGAACGCCTGTAGGTTCGAATTATACCATTAAGATTCAGGCATCGACTGGATATGTTTCGGCCGATTTGTTTCAATGTAGTAGCTCCAATACGATAACTGTCACACCTTATGTGACACCTTTGAATCTTGTTAACCAATCGGATCAAGGAATTGGGAATTGGATTGGGCATGTATATACTTGGACGCCTACGACTGGTGTTATTTTGAATACGCCAGCTTTGGTTAGTGCTCAAACATTTTTCGCCTCACTAAATTACCAAGGGCACGTTTTGTATTCTCCGTTACCCTTGAATTTAACGTTTTCTTCAACGGGTGGAGTTCCTGGTACATTGAACAATGGAACTAGCATCGATTGTGGAAATTCGTTTACGACTAATTATAGCATGCGGTTGAAACGACAGGAGAATTTTAGTCCGGGGTATTATCAATTTACGATTCAAGGTGATGATGGAATTCGATTTAGTCTTGATGGTGGTGCAACTTGGATTTTAGATGCGTTTTTAGAGCAGACATTTGCTTCCAGTTTTCGAACAACGAATACCAATTATCCCAATGGAATTTGTTTATCGGGACCAACCGATTTGGTCATTGAGTACTTCCAACGTCCTGCAGATGCTCAATTGACTTTCACATCTACACTTCTATCGGCAATAAATTTCACTCAACCTACAGCTCAAAGTATCTGTGAAAATGGAAATGCTAGTTTTAGTTTAGGCTCACCAAATGCATCCTTAAATTATCAATGGCAAGTAAGTACGGATGGGGGAACTACTTTTTCAAATTTAGTTAATGGAGGAGTTTATTCGGGTGTAAATACATCCACATTAACATTGACAAATGTTCCCATTTCGATGAGTGGGTATTATTATCAATGTGTAGTTACAACTACTTGTCAGGGTAATATTGTTTCCGGACAAGCGAGTTTATCGGTAAGTTCATCACCTACTATTAACACACAACCAACCGATCAATCTTGGTGCACAGGTCAAAACATTGTTTTCACAGCAGGAACAACTGGATCAGGAGCAATTCATCAATGGCAAGTTAGTACAGATGGTGGTGCAACATTTAGTAACATTAGTAACAATGCTGTTTACTCAGGAGCAACGACTTCAATATTAACGATTACGGGAGCTACTGCAGCTTATGTAGGATATCAGTATCAACTAGTGATAAACGGCTGTTCGACTGTCATAACTAGTAATTCAGCTGAGATTCTTTCTGGAGGCAGTATTACAATTAATCAACAGCCACAACCAATGACTGTTTGTCAAGGTGATCCGGCAACGATGAGTGTTATAGTAAGTGGAGGCAGTTCATATCAATGGCAAGTTGATGGAGGTTCAGGGTTCAATAATGTGAATGATAACAATGGATACAGTGGTTCTCAAACGGCAACATTATCTTTAATTGGAGCAGCTACGTCGGTAAATGGTTTGGTATATCAGTGTATTATTTCGAGCGGATGTTCGGGTAGTGTAACTTCAGCTAGTGCAGTCCTAACGGTGAATCCCAATACCGGAATTACACAACAAGCACAAAATCAAACGATTTGTTCGGGACAAAATGCAACATTTACTATTACTGCAGGAGGTTCAGGATTGAGTTATCAGTGGCAGATTAGCACCGATGGCGGAACAACATTCGCTAACATCAGCAACACTGCTCCATTTGCTGGAGTTACTACTCCAAGTTTAAGTTTAACAGCACCTGCAGATACGTATACAGGGGCTGTATTTCATTGTGTAGTAAATGGTACATGTGGATCGTCTCAAACTTCTAATAATCGAACATTAACTATTACTAGTTTACCAGTTATACAAATACAACCAACGAATCAAAATGGTTGTGAAGGAAACAGTGTCACCTTTACGGGAAGCTTTTCGGGAAATCCGAATTTAACCTGGCAAATGAGTACCGACAACGGACTTAGCTTTGTGAACGTGGTTGATGGCGGAAACTATTCAGGAAGCACAACTGAGAATTTGACGATTAGCTCAATCAGTATTTCTCTCAATCAAGTTATTTTTCAGTTAAGTGCGAATGGATGTGGAACAACTGTATTAAGTTCAACAGCTTTGTTAGAAGTTTTTCCGCTCCCTACTGTACAATTAACTAGTGCACCGCCACCTGTTTGTCCGGGCGAAAATGTGAGTATTTCGGTATCGAGCACCAATGCTGTGAGTTTGCAGTGGCAGATGAATACGAATGGAACATGGACCAATGTGGTAGATGGAAGTACGTATGCAGGAACTACTACCGAAACGTTGAATATCAATAATATACCAGCAAGTTTACAACAGGCATTATTTCGTTGTATGGTGATTGGTGCTTGTTTGCCGGATGTTTATTCGGAAGAAGTGTTGTTGTATTTGAATGGCATTCCAGTTATTACTTCTCAGCCAACATCTCAAGTTGCTTGTTCGGGCGGAACAGTTAGTTTTCCTTTAGGAGTTCAAGGAGATGGAATTTCGTTCGAATGGCAGTTAAAGCAAGAAGATGGTACTTATTCGGCTTTGACAAACAACGAACTATATTCAGGTGTTAACTCATCTAATTTGGTTGTTGCTGGTGCGAATGAAGTAGATGGAATTACGATTCGTTGTCAGCTGAGTGGTTGTGGTGATGAGCTTTTGACCGATACTTTTCATGTGACAATCTATCAAAACGATCCGGTATATATTCCGAATGCATTTTCGCCTGATGGAGATCCCAATAATCAACGGTTTATGGTGTATACCGAAGGTGAACCTCGATTAGATGCGAGTATTTTTGATCGTTGGGGAGAATTGGTTTATCACTGGACGAGCATTGAAGATGGTTGGGACGGAACATATTTAGGGAAAGAAGCACAAGAAGGTGTGTATGTGTATCGTATTGTGATAAATACATCCTGTGAGCGTAGAACTCAACAAGGTAGCATCACTGTTTTCCGATAAGTTTTTACCCGTGAATGTTGCAAGCACGGGATGCATTCGATAGGTTTGGAGGATAATTCCAATCTATGCGATCTACACACCTGCTTTCGAGTTTCTTTATCCTTTGTTCAACGGCGCTTTTAAGTCAGAAACAGCTCACATTGGATGAGATTTTCACCAAAACCGATTTGAGTCCGAAAAGCATAAAAGGCTTACAATGGATTCCTGGAACGAATTCATACACGAGTATTCCGGATGAGAAAACCGATGTATTATTACGAACATCAGCCGATAAAGGAGTAAGCGATACATTACTCAAAGCTTCTACCTTAACTTCTGAATTAAAACGTTTTCCAAGCCTAACGTGGTTAGATGCCAACCGTTTTTATTATCGGGTTAAGAACCAAATCAACTTTGGAAGTTTGAAAGGAGCTTATACACAAACTCATTCCTGGAATTCCGAAGAAGCTGAAAACATAGACATAGAGCCTAAAACCGAAGCAATCGCATTCACAAAAGGCAATGATTTATTGGTTAGCATCAACGGAAAGACCACCAATATCAGCAACGAAAGCAATAAAGGAATCGTTTACGGGCAATCGGTACACCGCAATGAATTTGGTATCACGAAGGGAACATTTTGGAGTCCGAATGGTCGTTATTTAGCATTTTACCGGATGGATCAAAGCATGGTAACCGACTATCCATTAGTTAGTTTGGAAACATTACCGGCTGAGTCGAACCCGATCAAATATCCAATGGCCGGACAAAAAAGTCATCAGGTTACAGTAGGAATTTTCGATGTTCAAACGGGAAAACACATCTATGTAAAAACAGCTGGTCCGGATGAGCATTATTTAACGAATATCAGTTGGTCGCCCGATGAAAAGTATGTGTTGATTGCTGAATTAAATCGTGGTCAAAACGAAATGCACTTGAATCAATATCAAGTTTCGGATGGTGTATTTGTGAAGACTATATTTACCGAAACAGATCCACAATGGGTTGAACCCGAGCATCCGGCAGTATTTATTCCGGGGAAAAATGATCAGTTTATTTGGCAAAGTGAACGTGATGGATTTGACCATCTGTATTTATTCGATTTAACGGGAAAATTATTGGCACAAATCACCAAGGGGAATTATGTGGTGACTGATGTTTTAGGATTTGATGCAGCAGGAAAGTATGTGTATGCCATGATTGCTGATAATGTTGGATTAGATCGCAAGCTCATCAAGGCATCGATGAAAGGTGAAGTGAGTATTTTAACTCCTGAAAGTGGTGTGCATGATATTCAAATGAACAGCACTGGAAGTTATTTCTTGGATAATTTCAGTAATCTAACTACTCCCCGTTCCCAACGTGTTTTGGATGGTAAAGGAAAGATTGTTCGCACTTTGATTCAATCGGCTGATCCAATTAAAGATTATGCTTTGAGTAAACCCGAATTAGTGCAAGTAAAAGCATCGGATGGTACCATCTTAAACGGAAGATTATACAAGCCATTTAATTTCGATGCGACTAAAAAATATCCCGTTGTCGTTTATGTGTATGGCGGTCCACATGCCCAAATGGTGACCAATCGATGGTTAGCAGGTGGAAATTTATGGATGAGCTGGATGGCAGCACAAGGCTATGTGGTTTTCACACTTGATAATCGTGGTTCAGGTGAACGCGGATTGGAGTTTGAACAAGCCATCCACCGCAAATTAGGTGTGGTAGAAATGGAAGATCAATTGGCTGGCGTGGATTATTTGAAAGGCTTGCCTTATGTGGATAGTCAGAGAATGGGTGTACATGGTTGGAGTTTTGGAGGATTTATGACGACTACCCTTATGACTAAAAATCCGGGAGTTTTCAAGGCAGGTGTAGCTGGCGGACCAGTAATCGATTGGAAGATGTATGAAATTATGTACACCGAACGCTATATGGATACACCAGCCGAAAATAACGATGGGTATGAAACTGCCAATTTGATTAACAGTGCTAAAGGATTGAAAGACCGTTTGATGCTGATTCATGGAACCATCGACAATGTGGTAGTTTGGCAACATAGTCAGGCGATGATTAAGAAATGTGTCGATGAAGGAGTTTTAATTGATTACATGATTTATCCTGGGCATGAACACAATGTTCAAGGAAAAGACCGTTTACATCTTTATAAAACCGTTTCGCGGTATTTGATGGATAATTTAAAATAAAGCATCTGAAAAAGTCCTTGATTTCAATCTTCGCCGGAATGTGCATTCTTATTGGGATGTGCATTCCGGCTTCTTTATTGGCACAAAACCGAATAATACATGCTGTGGTAGCCTTGTGCGATAATCAATATCAAGGAATTGTAAAAGTTCCTGCTGGAATTGGCAACGGACAAAGTCCTTCAACGAATTTATATTGGGGAGCTCGTTATGGTGTAAAGACTGTATTTACGCGCAGCAAAGAATGGATTTTGCTAGGTGAATCGGTACAGAAAAACCCTAAGATTCTTCAACGATTAGTTTTTAAGCACAAAACTGCACCAGTTATATTTATTGCTGATGCTTGGGATGGAAAGTACATTAAGGAATGTACTGAATGGTTTATCGAATCGAATTCCGGAAAACACCGCGATAGTGTTGATGTAAAAGGAAAGAAATATCCATCAGGTGGTTCGTCCAGTTTGCTTTGTTACATAGGACATGATGGTTTGATGGATTTCGATCTCAACTTGAATATAACAGCTGATGGAGCGTATCGAGAAAGCATTGTTTTAGCCTGTTACAGCAAACATTACTTCAGTCCGTGGTTGAAAAAATGTGGTTCAATTCCATTGGTTTGGTCAACCGGTTTAATGGCGCCAGAAGCATATATACTTGAAGCCGCTTTACATGAATGGGTGAGTAAATTCAATGATAAAGAAGCTATACGTTCGGCAGCTGCACAAGCATATTCGACGTATCAGAAATGTTCCTTATCAGCCGCCAGACGATTATTGGTTACAGGTTATTGAGCTTTTTGAAAATGCTATGTGAGAGAATCCATGCAGCCAACATCAAGATTAAGCAGCCAATTACATTATACCATAAAAAGCTGATACTGGTGGTTTTGAAAAGGATAATCACTACTGTTTGAGAAAGCAAAGCCGACCAGAATACAGCTTTTGCAGAACAGCTTTTCATCCAAAAAGCACACAGGAATATTCCGAGAATTGGACCGTAAAAGATAGAGCCGAGAATATTGACAACTTCAATCAGGCTATTCCCGAGATTATAGGCAAAACAAGCAACTGCGATACAGAAAACTCCCCAGCCGAATGTGTACCAACGAGACAAACGGTATTCTTGATCTTTTGTCAGTTGAACAGAACTATGTCGTTTGTGTAAATCGATGATGCTAGAAGATGCTAATGAATTTAATGCTGCAGCTATTGAACCCCAAGCTGCAAGAAAAATGATTGCAATCAGTAAACCGACAAGACCTTTAGGCAGAAAATCAATGACGAATCGAAGGAAGATATAGTTGGTATCGTTGGAATCACCTTTAATACTTGGAGAATCAATCCAGGTTTTTACTTTTTTACGAAGCACATTACTAGCTGCATCTAAACGACGCATTTCTAGAATTTGAGCATCCATTTCACTCGTATTTTCAGCTCCATTATTGAGTTGGACATAATGAGCAACAGCAGCTTGTTTTTGAAGATTTAGTTGATTGAAATCCTGTTTTAATACTTGCAATGAATCGGAATAAATAGCTGATTTTTCCAGCTTTTTCATTTCAACCGAATTGAAAAAAACAGGGGCTTGAAAAAAGCTATAAAAACAAAACACCAACACCCCAATCAACAGGATTAAAAACTGCATCGGGATTTTCACTAAACCATTCATCAACAGCCCTACCCGACTTTCTTTCAAGGATTTTGCTGTGAGATATCTTCCCACTTGAGATTGATCCGTTCCGAAATAAGAAAGTGCTAGAAAAAATCCTCCAATTAATCCACTCCAAATATTGTATTTATCACTCCAATCGAAGCTTCCATCCTTCATACCGGTGGTAATTACATTGAGTTTTCCCAATTTTCCACTAACATGAAGCGCATCAACAAAACCAACCGAATCGGGAAGCATCTGAATGACTAAATATCCCGCCAGGAACATCCCAATAAAAATGATAATAAATTGAAGCTGCTGAGTATAAGCAACAGCTCTAGCTCCACCACTGACCGTATAAATGATAAGCATTCCGCCCATCACCACATTGGTGAAATAAATATTCCATCCAAAAAGCGAGGATAAAATGATGGATGGAGCAAAAACGCTGATACCAGTAGAAAGTCCGCGGGATATTAGAAATAAAATAGATGTTAGCGTTCGGGTTCGTAAATCGAATCTATTTTCTAAGAATTCGTATGCTGTGTATACATTGAGTTTCTTAAAAACCGGGACAAATGCAATGCAGATTACAATCATCGCCAAGGGCAAACCAAAGTAATACTGCACAAAACGCATCCCATCGGTATAAGCTTGTCCGGGAGCTGATAAGAAAGTAATGGCACTTGCTTGTGTGCCCATAATACTCAGCAAAACCAAGAACCAAGGCATGGATTGATTGCTTCGGAAATACCCGTCGAGATCTTTTGTAGTCCGACTGCGGTACAAGCCATACACAATTATGACACTTAAGGTCAGCACCAATACAATCCAGTCGATGCTACTCATGCAAAAGCGGCGGTAAACATGTAAAACAGTATGATTAAAAGGAGCAAAACACTTATTACGAGTGCATACATTCCTTTCCAAGAGCCCATGATAGGCGCTTTTTCGTTAGGATCAGTTTCCGTCATTTTTTCCCCAAGCTATCATATTTGCAAACAAACGATAAGCACCCGGTACACCAGCTGGAAGTTCTCGGAAAAACGACAATCCTGTATAAATGAATTTTCCTTTTCCATACTCAGTTACGATTAAAGCACCTTGCAATGGTTTTTCACCCGGATCGTTACATTCGAGCAAAGCAGTGTAATGTGAATCCCATTTTTCAGGAAAATACAATCCACGTTCTTGAATCCAGCCAGTAAAATCCTGATCGGTAATTTGGTTGGGGGTATTAAAAATCGGATGATCTGTAATCAAACGTTTCATTGGAGCATTTTCGTCGGTCACACGCTCACGAGAAACTTCAAAAGGAAAAGGCCCCGGTTGAACGCTTACATCGCTTATCCAATTCTTAGTATTGTATTGTTCAATTAAGGTTCCACCTTGTTGCACGTATGCTAATAAAATCGGCATCAGACTGGACATATTTTCATTCGTATTAAATGCCCGAATTCCAATAATTACGGCATCCACATTTTTCAATTTTTCAGTCGTCACATCTCCTGAAGCTATTGTATTTACTGTGTAACCTGCTTGTTTTAGACAATCGCCTACTTTATCGTCGGCACCGGGAATGTAAACGATGTTTTCTCCTACACGATTTAGGTTTACGTAAACTGCTTTGAATGCCGCAGGCTTTATCCAAGTTTGAATTGGAATATGATCGTAATCAATGCGACTAATATGCATCAACTCTTTTTTATTTGTGCCTTCCATCATCATCACCCCAATTGTAAAAACTGCATCTTGTTTTGTTTCGCGGCTAGGATTAGCAGATAAATCGAATTTGATAATTTGTTTACGAGGAGCTCCGTTTCCCAATTGAACGGATATTTTGGAAGGAGAAGAATGAAAATAAGCGGGTAAATCGAGAGTGACATCGATGTTTGCTGAATTAGCAGATGTTTCAATGGTGATTTCTACTGTACGATGGTCACTTTGATTGAGAATAAAAACATCTTCATTAACAGTTGCTGTTATTGCTGGCAAAACTTCTACTCTTCTAGTTAATTCACCTTTTACAGGATCAACCCAGAGGTAGTTTAATGGAAATCTTTTAAGAAAATGGATTGTTCCAATTTGCCATTCTGTTTCAATTTGAATGGGCGCTTCTGATTCAGGTTTCCCAATTTGACTTAATTCGTTCACGGTAAATAAACCTTCCGCATGGGGAGAATTAAGCCAATAAGGATTTGATATGGCTAATTGAGCAGGTAGCTTTAACGTATCGTTTCGAGTGTAGACTTCATTATTCGTCAGGACTTTATTACATTCTACTAATGTAGAATTCGGTAAAATAGCTCGTGTTGAAAGCAGTTTTATTTCCTGATTAGATCGATTGATACATGAAAAACTCACAGGAACAGCTTCACCTGGATTAACTGCAAATTTATTCGCCTTGAATTCACCATAAAATCCAGCACATTGAAGAATAATGTCTTGCAAAAGTTGAACATGATGATCGGAATTCTCAAGTGGTGAAAGTTTCTGAAAAGCTTGATAAAGTCGCGTTAATGCGGGAATACTGGATGCTGGATTTTCAATTTTGAATTGTTGAATGATGCTGTCGATCGAATCTGAAATGGCTTTGTTCTTCCAACCTTGCTTTAGGTTTTCGAATGGTTCTGTTTGGGCTTTTTCGCCCGCTAGATGATCGAAATATTCTAAAATTTCACCCCGTTGAAGTGCAACTCCAAATCCCTGACTTTTATGCTGACTGCGGCTTTTAGCAGATATTTCACCAATCGATTCTCCCAATAAAGGCAAATAAGAACCAATGTCGAGTTTAAGTGCGGATGAAACATCGGCTTTGGGATCGCGCCATTTGCGGAAATTATTCCAATAAAGCGATTTCGTTTTCCATGTTCCATAAAGCTTTGCAGATTCGGGAAATCGTTTTTCATCCGCAGCAGCTTCGAAAGCTTCACCAGCAAGGATTGCAGAAGCAGTATGATGTCCGTGTCCTCCTTCACCAGTTGTTGGGAAACGAGCTATAATCACATCCGGTTTGAATTTCCGAATGACTAAAACCACATCACTTAAAATTTTCTCTTTATCCCAAATTCGAAATGTTTCTTCCGGATTTTTCGAAAATCCAAAATCGAATGCACGAGTAAAAAACTGCTCTGCACCATCCGTATTTCGAGCTGCAATGAGCTCTTGTGTTCGAATTAAGCCTAATTCTTCGGATTGTTCATTACCAATCAGATTTTGTCCGCCATCACCTCGTGTTAGTGAAAGATAAGCCGTACGATAATGACGTTCATTCGCTAACCAGGAAAGCAAACGCGTATTTTCATCATCGGGATGGGCAGCGATATACAAAACCCTTCCTTGAGAATTCAAGTGATGAAGTTGAGATATTATTTGCCCTGGAGCTGATTGTGATTGAATCGAGCCAAAGAAAAAGCAGAATAAATTAAGCAGTACTAGTTGCTTCATGTATGGGTTGGGATTTACTGAAATTTAAGATTTAAACAGATGAATCAAAAAATCGTTCAATACAGCGATGGAACCTTCTAAGTCCCAACCTTCGCGATTTCTAGGTTCAACTGGATTGGAAATAGAACGTATTTGCACTACTGGAATTTGCTCCTGTAGTCCAACATAAAATACAGCTGCACCTTCCATACTTTCAATTTGCGCTTCGGGATTTAATCGTTTCATTTTAAGAATTGATTGCTCTTCCCCATGAACGGTTTGAACGGTAATTCCTTTAACTGCTTGTATTGATCTAAATTTTTCAATCAGTTTTGAATAATTTTCAGGAAATGGAATTGATTGTAGAATGTCGAATTGTTCGGGCTGAAGTCCGATTTGTGAAGCCGGTAGAAAAGTATCGTGGTGTTCTGCACCAAAAGCGAAAAAGTGATCACTGGTTACGTTTACTAAAGACTTTCGAAGAATTAAAGGATCAATCGAACCAGCAATTCCAACATTTAATAACAAATCAGGACGAAAATAATGGAGCGATTTCGTCATTTGATAGGTAGTCGCAACCATTCCGGCACCCGTAATGAGCACTTTTAGCTGAAAATCGCCTAGGATATTCACTTCTTCCTCAAGAAAATTCAAATTCTTATAAAAGGGAGCAATTTCGGCTTGGGTAGCTGCAATTAGCAGTATCTTCATGCTTCAAATATACACGGACAGACGAGTTTGTCTTCTAATTTTAAAGGAAATTCTCCACAGTAGCGCATTCTGGAATGTTAATCGAAACAGATTGTTATTTTTGTCCCACAAACCTGCCCGATGTTAGAAACTTCTTTGTCCCGCATTCAATGGACTTTTAGAGTATTATTAATGGCCATGCTAGGAACTTGGTTATTATCCAATAAAGTATGGATGACGGAGCGGAACTTCCCTGTAATACCCATATTTGATGGTATTCCATCGCTTCCTTCACCAGTAGATTATATTTTCTATAGTATACTTATCGTATTAGCGATTTATCAGATTATTTATTTAGAGAACAGGAATACAAAAATTGCCTTGGTTGTATTACTTGGATTTCTGATGATTGGTGATCAAAATCGCTGGCAACCATACAATGTTCAATATTTCTTAATGATTTCGGCCTTGTTTTTTTATCCCAAGTTTACCGATGGTATTTTGAATGTTTTTCGAATGATGGTGATTGTATTCTTCATTTTTAGCGGAATACAAGAGATAAATACTGTTTTTATTGAGTCGATTTTCCCCTGGATGATTGGTCCAATTGCATCGTTATTTCCTGCTAGTGTCGAACCAAACATTTTAGGCGGAGGATATATTTTCCCATTCCTAAGTATTGCTGCAGGTGTAGGATTATTATTTCAACAAACTCGTGATTACGCTGTCTATTTGGGGATTTTAATTCACCTATTTTATTTTTATGCATTAAGTCCGATGGGGAACGATTGGAATCATGCCATCCTCCCATATAACTTATGCATGGCATTTTTCACTTATGTGTTGTTTTTCAGTGCTGAGTTCAAATTGAAAGATATTTTCTGGTCAAAAACATTTCGTTATCAACAAGCTGTGGTAATAATTTTTGCTGTTTTGCCTTTGCTTAGTTTTTTTGGGATATACGATCGGATGCAGAGTTTTAATACATACTCAGGTAAATCTTTGTATGCTAAAATATATGTGACAGAATCCTTAGTTGAATTACTTCCTGATGGTGTTAAACGTTATGTTTATCGTCCTCAACAAGGTGAACCTTATATTGAAACTACCTATTGGTCGGCTGATGCACTCAAAGTTTCTCCTTATAGCGAAGAACGAGTTTACAAGAAATTACACGAATATGTTTGTTCGTTTTCCGAAGGTGATTGTTCTGCCCGTTTGGAAATATACTCATACGGTGGCGGACACTAACTAGGATTTTCTATAGTTTAATTTCTGCTAATTATGGTTTTGAGGATTCTTTCCCTTTCATTCTTGTTTATCCTCACTCAAACTGGGGTGAAATCGCAAGAGAATCTTTCCAAGCGAATTGACCAATATGAGAATCAATTAAAGTCACTTCAAGCCGACCAAGAGAAAGTACTTCAAGAGTTGGAAGATTTGAAACTCGAAAATCTTCGATCAGATCTTCAGAAAAATGGCTTACCTTCTTTACTTCCAGGTGAAGAAGTCATTATGCATGCAGCCATGGCTTTGGTTTACAACGAAGAATACGAACAAGCAAGTTGGGTCGCACATATCATTTTACCAGATGTAGTAAGTGGTATGGCTGGCCGTAGTAATGACTTCCGCCCTGATCCTCTAATCAAAACTGGTTCAGCTGTTGAGCGTGATTACTTAATCAAAGACACGCTGGCTAATGGAACATACAAGTATGATGGTTTTGGTTTTGATCGAGGACATTTAGCTCCTTCTGCCGATTTCCGTTGGTCGAAAAAAGCGTTGTCGGAAAGTTTTTATTATTCGAATATGTCGCCCCAAGTGGCTGATTTTAATCGGGATAGCTGGGCGAAACTGGAAGATTTGTTGCGTGCATATGTGCAAGAGAAGAAAGTTCCATTGTATGTACTAACTGCTCCCCTTTTACGTCCAAACTTACCTAAAATTGAACGCGGAGTAAATCATGTTGCCATACCCGTTTATTACTATAAGATTGCTTTAGATCCTGTGAATAAACAAGCTATTGCGTTCTTAATGCCAAATAAAAAATGTGAATATCCAACCGAGCATTATGCAGTAAGTATTGATAGTTTGGAGCATTTAACTGGAAGAGATTTTTATTCTTCTTTACCTGATTCATTGGAAAATGAATTAGAAAAAATGGATTCAGCGAAACCTTGGATGAAGTTGAAAGAGAAGAATGATGAAAAACCTTTAGATCCAACTCAATTACCTAAAAAGCACTTCAATACCGTTCAGGCAAAGTTGTATCAGAATCAGAATGAAATCATTACCGTTTGTGGAACTGTAGTAAGCACCAAATTATCTTCAAAAGGGAATGTGTTTTTGAATTTAGATAAGGGATTTCCTAATCAGATATTTACGGTAACGATTTTTAAAGATCAGTTAGTCAACTTTACGTACGCACCTCAAGTGGAATTAATGGGGAAAGTAATATGTGTAGAAGGGAAAGTGGCCGATTTCAATGGAACACCTTCTATGGTTATTGAACACGAAAAATCAGTTCGGCTTTATTTAGAAGATGACGAACGGTAAATGTTTTCAATTCCCTGATAAAAATCATTGCCAGAAGCGAATTGCAGCTTTACTTTTGAAAGAAAAAATCATGAATCTGCATATCGAAAAACACATGACTCTTGCAGAAGTGCAGGCGGCTTTTAATCACAGTTTTCCTTTTTTGAAAATTGGTTTCTTTATCGATAAAAACCACGATAATACCCTAACTGCCGACGAGCAGATACACAATCTTAAAATGACTATTGGCTCAATTCGAGAAATCGAATATGATGGTGATTTAAAGATTGAAGCAACAATGACTGCAAAAGAAGTCGAAACTGCATTTTGGGATACGTTTGGACTTGACATACAAGTATTTCGTAAATCAGGTAATGCTTGGTTAGTAACAACTAGTACCGATTCACGCACACTTTTAGAGCAAAATGAAATTGCTCGTGAAATGAATAATCCGGCCGAAAATCCCGAGTTGCCCGATTATCAAGAGCACGAATAAGATTCAACAAGGGAATCAAAGCTTATTTAGGAAGTTCTTCAATTCGAACTTTCAATAAACCATGTCGAATCATATCGATTTGTTTAGCTGCAGCTGGACTTAAATCTACGATTCGATTAGTTCCTTTCATGCCTCGATCATTTACTCGTACAATAACCGACTGATTGTTTTTCAGATTGGTAACTCGAATGCGTGTTCCAAAAGGCAATGTTTTATGAGCAGCTGTTAGGCTATCTTTTGAGAATATTTCTCCGCTGGCAGTTTTACGTCCGTGAAATTTATGGGCGTAATAACTTGCCATTCCGGTTTGTTTGTATAAGCTATCTTTTTGAGCATCAACGAACAAAGCAGAGAATATCAACACCAAAACCAGACATGCTTTCTTCAAGCTCATAGAATGTTTTTTGGTGAAAATAAACAATCTGTAACTAATAGTATTTCTGTAGGACAAACTCTGCAAAAAACTCCTGCTAATTCTGGTATTTAGCAGCGGAAATTAAGTAGTTTGCACGACCATCATGCAACAATCTCCTACTCTACTTTTAACAGGTGCTACTGGACTTCTAGGAAGTCATGCCTTGATTAATTTGGTAAAGCAAGGATTACAGGTTCGTGCTTTAGTCCGCCCTGATAGTCAATATCGTGAGCGCCTAAGTGAGATATTCAACTTATACAAACTAGATTCATCACTCTTAAATTCTCAGGTTGAGTTTTTTGAAGGAGACATGTTGGATTTAGCTGCATTAGAAGATGCATTAATTGGAATTGATTCGGTTATCCATTGTGCTGCAAGTGTTCGAAATACAGATAAAACCGAAATGAACAACATCAATATTGAAGGAACTTCAAACTTGGTAAACCTATGTTTGGATTATTCTATCAAATGGTTTTTACATGTAAGTTCAGTTGCCACACTTGGACCGAATCCAGAAGGTTTGGTGGATGAAGATTATTTCTTCAAGTTCAATCCCCGATTATCCAATTATGCCTTATCGAAGTATCGTGCTGAACAAGAAGTCTGGCGAGCGATAGAAGAAGGATTGCCGGCTGTTATAATTAATCCAACTTATATTATTGGAGCAAGTAAATCTGATACGAGTAGTAGTGCCATATTTAAATATGCTAAACAAGGAATTCCTTTTTATACAAAAGGTTTAGGTGGATATGTGGATGTTTCTGATGTTGCAGAAGTTATATCCAAACTTTACCAAAAAAGAATAAGTGGTAAACGATACATTGTTTCTGCTGAAAATTGGGAAACCTTCGATTTTCTAAAATCAGTTTCGCAGGCTATGCATTCCAATATTCCTAAACGAGCATATCACGATTGGATGGGAATTCCGGCAAGTATATTCTTCGGACTCCGGAAATTATTTACGGGGAAAACAGCCACATTTGATCGGCAAGTTGTCCGGATGGCACAGAGTAGAAATGCTTACGATAATAGTAGGATTGTAGTTGAAACAGGGATTGTATTCACACCTATTCGAGATTCGATTCTAGCTTCAGCAGAACGTATGAATCGTTTGTTGGCAGAGAATTAGAAGAATCCTTGTTGCCATAGGCTTAGTAAATCCATGCTGATAGCGATGCTAAAGTGAACACAAATACCGGGAATGATTGACCGAGATCGCAAAGCCATTGTTCCTAATACAATACCAGCTAAAATAGCACCAATCGTCTCTGGAAATGGTTTTCCAAAGTGAATCATCACATATGGGATAAGTGGAATCAGGACTGCTTTGTTACCCAGATGTTTCTCAAATGAAAAAAGAAGAAAGCCACGAAAGAAGTATTCAACAGCTACAAACTGAAATAAATAACCTATCTCCCAAATTAAGAGCGTTTTAGTAAAATCTGAATCCTGTGGAATGAAAACGAACGGATAAGTGTTTTGAAATGATTTCAAAAATGAAGCTCCTATGAGAGGCAAAACCATGAATAGAAGCATGTATCCATAGATTTTCCAATGAGAACGTGGAATGTTAAGTTGAAACAATGAAGGTGAATCCGGCCAAACGAATCGGCGAAAAAGCATGGGGATTAATAAGTAAAAAAGCACACAACAGCCTGCCCAAAATAGCAACTGACGTAAACTAGCAAACACTCCAGTATAGAAATAGTCGGCTATTTGAAGCTGCAAACTTCCTGATTCGGAGTTCAACCAAGGTTCAAAAATACTCGCAGATCCAAAGTATGCTTTTGAACTAAGCATCAATGCTGCAAAGGCTGTGGTGAGAATTAATTGCCGGTCGCCCCGGTTTATACTTTTGACTAACAACAAGGCTTCCTTCATCGCTGTAAAAATTGTAAATAATTCTGTTTATAACTGCCTGTAGGTATAAATTTCAATGCCTCTGTTTTTTTTGCACATTTGAACGCAACGGATGAGTATGCCAGCATTCGCGAACGCCTTTCAAACATTGTACTTGTTGAACTCTTCTCCAAACCCATTATCCATACGTTTATTCAAACGGTTTCTTGGATTCATTTTCTTGTTTATTCTGGGTAATTCTTATGCTCAAGAATTACAGATTCTTGGTGTGGATTCTTCTCAATATCCTAACATCCGCTTATCTATTGCTTATAAAGGCAAAATACGATTTGAGTCGGATCAGTTAATCCTCAAACAAGACGAGAAAAATCTTCCCTTCACCATTCGTGAAAGTGCGCCAGGATCAGCACCAGAAAAAGGGCGTGCAGTTTTCTTCCTAGTTGAGGCTTCGGGAAACACCAACGGAAAAGGACTTATTGATCTTCGTGAAGGTATCATTGGTTCGATGGACAATCTCGACACCAAAGATTTGCTCAATATTGGTTGGTTTGGAAGCTATGATGCAGATAGCACCAACATGCGTCTTATTACTCCACATTTCACGACAGGTCAGGCGAATATTAGATCACTCATTTCTAGTAAATTATTCGCTAAACCAGATTCATTAAATAGGTCCGATCTGTATAAAAACATTGTGGCAGGTTTAGATTATGTTTCAAAAGAACCCGATCTCCCTCAAAATCTCTTGTATATCGTATTGAGCACTGCTCGAAATAACAGTACTTCTCCCCTTTCTTCCTCCGATTGTATTGGAAAAGCCAAAGATTTAGGCATTCCAATTTTTTCTATCACCTATTTGGTAAATGATAGTGCTTACAGTTCAGGAATGATGACTCGTATATCAGCACGAACAGGTGGTAAAAATGTACAGGCGCGGACTCAAATTGAAATCATCAACGCTATTACTGATTTCTTTAATGCACCGGTGCCTACCTCTATGCAAGAATCGGTGTATGATGTGCTTTTCAAAGCTAATACGGATGTAAATCCAAGTCGTGCTAAAATTGACATTAGTTTTCGAGGTAATCGCCAAATCATTGTCGTTGCTGATCCCAACGCGGGTAGTTTGATTCCACAGGATTACAAGCAATATCTTTGGTATTCGATTGGAATTTTAGGTCTCATCGTATTGATTATGTTGCTGATTAATTTGTTCTCCCGTCGTGGATCTCGTGCAACAGAAGAAGAAGCTTCAAGTCCAGAAGTTGAAGTAGAAACTCCTCTTGCAGTCAGAAAAAATGTGGAGAAATCAATTCCCGAAAAGAAAATGGAGAATCAGGTTCGTGAGCAAGTTGAAAGCAAACCAGCTGGCCCAGTTGTATTAGTTAGTCTACAGGGTAGAACTACACCATTTCCTTTAGTTAAGGTAGAAACAACACTTGGTCGACACGATACGAATGATATTGCATTACCCGAACAAACCGTTACTGGTAAACATGCTGTTATTCGAATGGAGAATGGAACCATCACGATTAGTGATTTAGGTAGTACAAATGGAACTTTTGTGAATGGTGAGCGTATCCGTACACACGAAATCAAAGCGGGTGATCGTTTCCGATTAGGAAATGTGGAACTAACGCTCAAGTGAAATATCATTCATGAAACAAGTTTGCCGAATCGGACGAAATGAATCGAACGATCTAGTCATTCAAGACCGGGCAGCAAACGATTTTCATGCAATCATTGAAGTTAATCCTGAAGGATTAGTTTTCATTCGCGACTTAACCACCCATTACGGAACTTTTGTTAACGGTAAGAGGATTCTACATTGTCAACTTTTTCCCGGAGATGAAGTTCAAATTGGTTTTTCACGAATCGATTGGGTAGCACATTCTGGAATACCAGATCCAATTAATGAATTAGAGATTCGCCCAAATTTTAGCGTTCCCGTTAAGCAAGTCACCCAACAAGTAAGGGAAACCATTCAAGGACAATCGGAAGAACGAATTGAAAAATCATACAGCGGACAAGCATCTAAAGTCTTAGCTGGTGTGATGTTAGAACGTGAATCGTATTCAGATCGACTTGAAAAGGAGCTTTTTTCTCCCCAAACGGGAATGGAACTCAAGGAAACTAATCCATCTATTGAGTTAAAACCTGAAAAGAAGATAGAACCAGAAGAAGTAATAGAGGAAAAAACGAATGAGCCAGTTCAAGCTTTCAATTCAGAAATAGAGCCGATTCCAGCTCAAGAAGAGGAAGTGCCACAACCCAATTTAGTTCAATCAGAACCTAGCATTTCACTTGAAAATAAGTCTGAAACTAAAAAGGTAGATGCTGTCGCTCAACAGAAAACTACTCAAATAACTTCAACTAAGTCAAGCAAAAAACCGTTTTCTCAAACAGGACAAATCCTTTTGGTACTGCTTGCAACTCTGTTATTATTAGTAGCAGGTTGGTTATTAGGGCAATTGAGCTAATTATTTCTCTGCCATCGAAAGCGCACCATTCAGATACTGAATGAGTGGATACATCAACTTAAAGGTTTTACCCGCTTGTTCTGCAAAATCGGGTTTCGATAAATCAGCATCTTTTATTGGAGTAACAACGATATAACTTTTGTAACGAAGCAAATCGATTGCTGGATGCTCTTTGTCAAACCCTTTGGGATTTGTTTTGAGTTGATGATCTTCTAAGCCGCCAAAAGCCTTTTTAAAAGCAGGCACAGCAAGGATTTTTCGAAGATTATCGTGATTAAAATAGATTTCCTGACGGATGGCATTTAAACGTTCAGCTTCGGGCATGTAAATACCACCAGCTAAAAACGAATTGCCAGGTTGAACATGTAGATAATATCCTGCCTTAGGTGATTTTTTACCTCCATCCGAAAAGGATGCTCCAATATTGATTTTGTAAGGTGTTTTGTTCGCAGAGAATCGTGTATCTCGGAATATGCGAAAAATACAATCCTTGGGTGCTAATGCACCTATACTTGAATCAAACAAAGCGATCTGCTGAATAACTGCTCCAGTCAGATCACTTAGTTCTTTTTTTGATTGCTCGTAATCTTTACGATGAATATCAAACCATTCCCGGGTGTTGTTTTTAGCAAGTTCTTTTAAGAAACTTAAGGAATGCTTCATACTACTATTCGATTAGAATGGAAGATCGTCGCTTTCGTTGTTATTATCGAAAGGTGATGCAGGTGCACTTGCTGTTTGAAAACCTTGATTAAAAGCAGGTGCAGAACCTGTATTTTGCTGTGGTGCAGCATAAGTAGGAGCCCCACCTTGACCTTGTACAGGAGCTACAGCACCAGCTGGATCTAATTTCCAAGCACGAATTTCGGTGTACCAACGCTCGTTATATTCACGAGATTCAACATTGAAGCTAACCTTAACATCATCACCCGGTTGAAAGCGACGAAGTTGTTCGGTTTTATCACCCCAAACAGAGCAACATACTTTTTTAGGGTATTGATCAAATGTCTCGATCACAAATTCTTGTTTTACCCAACCACCATTGCGTGATTCGCCAGTAACTTGTTCCATTACCTTAACAAGCTTACCATTAATTTCCAAAGCCATAACATGAAATTTTGCTCAAAATTAGCCAATCGAAATGGCCTAACCGCCTTCTGTCGATTAAATAGTTTTGAACATTCCTGTGGAAAGCTTCTGTGATTCCTCCTAGCCCGTAAATTCGTGCTTTCTACTTTACACGCATGAGCCAATCTCCTCTCCTATTTTTTAGGACATTCTTATTAATCGTCCTATTCCAATTAGTAGCCTGTACCGGCTCTTATCCCAAGTGGATTGAAGTGAGTCCCGATTTTATTCCCTACGTCAGTGCCTATTCGGGAGGGATTATCTCATCAACAAGCACTATTCGCGTTCGATTAGCGCAGGAAATACGCGGCATTGTTGCTTTTGGAGAACCAGTTGAAGAAGAATATTTCGATTTCGAACCTTCCATTTCAGGTAAAACGCGGTGGGTAGATGCTAGTACAATCGAGTTCATTCCCGAAAAACGTCTTCCTCAAAACAAACAATACACAGCACATTTCAATTTAGGTAAACTTTATAAGGTTCCCGAAAAGCTCGAAGACATGGCCTTTTCGTTCAAAACCATTCAACAATCAGCCGAAATTTCTTTAGGTTTTCCTAATACTTATAATCCAGATGATTTAAGTCGACAATTCGTTGAAGGCTCAATCCTGACCGCCGATAAAGCCGATTTAGAAACAGTAAAAAAGACCTTACAAGCTCGACAAAATTCAGGAGAACTCACCATTAACTGGAGCCAAAGCGCCGATCAACGCAA
>ERZ795056.2271-NODE-2271-length-21504-cov-7.234743_pt1 | contig 21504 bp, 20 predicted proteins | sample MGYA00375140_ERZ795056 | MGnify/ENA primary metagenome ERZ795056 (study PRJEB30185, sample SAMN05720227) | activated sludge metagenome | isolation source: Anaerobic digester | place: USA | collected 2015-03-09 ... | reverse complement strand
ACGACAGCACGTCCATCGGAGGCGTCGTTGGAGCCTCCACCGAACGTTGGCGCCTCAACCTGCTTGGCTCATACGAAAAAGGCGACGACACGCGTTTTCCAGGCGGGACGATTGCTGCATCCAGCTTCGAACGCGGCGTCTATGGCGCGTCAGGAGGCCTTCGCTTCGGCGACCATACATTCACCCTCGATCTGCGCCGCCAGAATACAGGACCATCCGGCAACCCGCCTTTCCCGATGGACATGATCTATTTCGACACCGACTTCGCACGCGCGGGTTACTCGGCGCATTGGGGGGAGACAAAGCTCAAGGCCTCAGTTGGGTACGTGGATGTCGCTCACCTGATGGACAACCTGACGCTGCGGCCGACCCCCATCACGGCGCAGCAACGAGCGGCGTTCGCTGTCGCCACGACGCGATCAGCCGATGCCTCACTCAGTTTTCCCGCACTGGGAGGCGAACTCAGCATCGGTCTCGACGGCGACGATATCGACCGCGACGTAGCCATCACCAACCCGACCAACTCCGCCTTCTTCATCCGGAGTCTTCCCGATATCGCGCAACGCCGCTTGGGCGGGTTTGCCGAGTGGACGGGCGGCTTCGGCCCGTTCGAGTCGGAACTTGGTCTCAGGGTGGACAGCCACAATGCCGAAGCTGGTCTTGCTGCGACGGGCGCAGCGGTTCCAGCCGGGCCGACCAATCTCGCGAACGCCTTCAATGCGTCGGATCGTTCGTACGAAGACACCACATGGGACGCCGTCGCCCGCCTGTGGACACCTGCTGATCAAGGCCTTTCATGGCGCTTCACCCTTGCCCGCAAGACGCGAGCGCCTGGCCACGTCGAGCGGTTCCTCTGGCTTCCGAACAACACCAGCGGCGGCCTGGCCGACGGGAATATTTATGTCGGCGACCTCAACATCAAGCCCGAAACCGCATGGATCGGCGAGGCAGGGTTCGACTATCGCACCAGGGGTGCATACCTGCGGCCGACGGTCTACATCCGCCAGGTTGATGACTACATTCAGGGCGTGCCGTTCGACTCCACACCCGGCGTCCTCAACACGCCACAAGAGCTGGTCGCCTCCATGAACGGCGACTCCACTCCGCTGCGTTTCGCCAACGTTGACGCTCGCCTTTATGGCTTCGATCTCGACGCCGGTCTCGTCCTGGGTGGTCCCTGGCGAGTGGACGCTGTCGCCAGCTATGTTCGCGGCGAACGTCGCGACATCGACGACAACCTGTATCGGATCGCGCCGCCCAGTCTCATCGTGGGGCTCACCTATGAGCAACCTGAATGGTCTGCGACGGTCGAAACGCGTGCGGTGTCGCGTCAGGACAACGTGTCCGCGACAAACTCGGAGGTCGAAACAGCAGGCTATGTGCTGGTCAACGTCTTTGGCGACTGGGCCATCCGCGATGGCGTCAGGCTTTCGGCTGGCATCGAGAACCTGCTCGATCACAAGTACGAAGAGCACCTCTCCGGTTACAATCGCATTGACGGATCGGATGTACCGCTCGGGTCGCGGCTCCCTGGGGCTGGGCGGGGCATATTTGTCCGGCTGGGTGTGGCGGGTTAGGTCAGCAGGCGCGCACCGGAAACGGTGCGCGCCTCACGGGGCGCACCGTTCACATTGGGTGCCCCGATGTGTTGGGTCAGTGCTGTCATCTATGGACATCCGGTAATCGCGGGTGGCGCCTGATATTCTGAGGCAGTCTGAGCCGCTCCCGCCAAGTATCCTCGCGACTGATGAAGCCCGCCAATCCCGATATGTCGTTGCGAACGCTCATCTTCCCCTGCCGAATCCTCGCCATTTCCATCTATCAGCGTGCGTCGCCGGGAATCTGTCGATCATGGATTCCGAAGCTTGAGACCTCGCTTGCAGCACGCCAGACGAGCGACTTAACCTGAAACCTGATGAGCAGAAACTCCCCCAGATCAGCACGTCAGCTGTCTCAAATTATCTGACGACGGACAGGTTGTGTTTTGGGCGGTGGCGTTGTCGACAGCGGTCGCCCGTCATCTCGCATTGCGACATAGATCGCGGGTATCACGAGCACGGTCAGAAGCGTCGACGACGCGAGACCAAACAGCAGCGAGATGGCGAGGCCCTGAAAGATTGGATCGCTGAGGATCACTGCGGCTCCGATCATCGCCGCAACAGCGGTCAGCAGGATCGGCTTGAAACGGATCGCGCCTGCCTCAAGCAGGACATCGCGTAGAGGTCTGTCCGAGTCTTTCGAGTGCCTAATGAAGTCCACCAGGAGAATTGAGTTGCGCACAATGATGCCTGCGAGCGCGATGAATCCGATCATCGAGGTGGCGGTGAAAGGCGCGTTGAACAGGACATGGCCGATGACAATGCCGATCAATGTCAGCGGGATGGGCGTCAGGATCACCAGCGGCAGACGGAATGATTTGAACTGAGCAACGACGAGAATGTAGATGCCGAAGATCGCGACCGCGAAAGCCGCGCCCATGTCGCGGAACGTGACATAGGTGATCTCCCACTCGCCATCCCAGAGCAGCGTCGGCTTGGATTCATTATCGGGCTGGCCATAGAGGCTGATCGAAGGCTTCGGCAGGGAACCCCAGTCGTGGGCCTCGATCGCGGCCTGCACATCGAGCATGCCGTAGATGGGCGCTTCATAGGCGCCCGCCAGATCGGCCATAACCATTTCGGCGGCGCGGCCATCGCGCCGGAAAATGGGATAGCTGCCGATCTCGTCGCGTGCCTGAACAAGTTCACCCATTTCGATGAGGCGCGAGCCGTCGGCGGCCTGGGCGACAGGCATTGCGGCTAGGCCCTTCGACCATGCGCGCGCCGATTGCGGCAAGCGGACCGCGATACCGATGGGATTGCGGCCTTCACCGCGATGGGAATAGCCGATCGCGTGGCCGTTGAGCGTGACGGCTATCGACTGCATGACGTCCCCTTCAGCCACGCCGAAGAAATCCATCTGCGAGCGATCCGGCGTCAATCGAAGTCGCGGGCGCTGCTGACCGAAGCTGTCGTCAGTATCGACGATGTACGGCACGCTCTCGAAGATCTTTCTGACTTCGGTCGCGACAGCACGGCGGGTCTCCGCATCAGGCCCGTAAATTTCAGCCAACAGGGTAGCAAGCACCGGCGGCCCTGGCGGAACCTCCACCACCTTGACGGATGCGCCCTCCGGCAACTCAAGCGCCTTGAGCCGCTGGCGCATGTCCAGGGCAACCTCGTGGCTCGACCGGCTGCGCTTGTCCTTCGGCGCCAGGGTGACCTGAAGGTCGCCCATCTCCGGCTTGTTGCGCAGGTAATAGTGGCGGACAAGGCCGTTGAAATTGAACGGCGATGCCGTCCCGGCATAGGCATCCGATGCCAGAACCTCGGGCATGCTGCTGACGATGCCGGCTGCGTCGATCAGGACGCGCTCCGTCGCCTCCATCGTCGCACCCTCTGGGAGGTCGACGACAACCTGAAGCTCGGACTTGTTGTCGAACGGCAGCAGCTTCACGCGCACGGTCTTGGTCGCGAACAAGGCGCAAGCGGCAATGGTCACAACGCCGACGATAACGAGGAAGATCACGGAGGCCTTGCGAGAGGCAATGATTGGGGTCGCAACCCTGCGATAGAGGCGGCCGAGTTTGCCACCATCAGTGTCATGCCCACCATGCCCTCCCCCGCCGTCGGCCAGCGTTTTGCGAGCAAACCGGACCATCAGCCAAGGCGCCAGCACCATCGCGACGAAGAACGAGAACAGCATCGCTGCCGATGCGTTCGCGGGGATCGGCGCCATGTAAGGCCCCATGAGGCCGGACACGAACATCATCGGCAGCAGGGCAGCGATAACGGTAAGCGTCGCAACAATCGTCGGGTTTCCGACTTCGGCCACGGCTTCGATGGCGGCCTGATGGCGAGAGCGGCCATCCTTCATCGCCCAGTGACGCGCTATGTTCTCGATCACCACGATCGCGTCGTCGACCAGGATGCCAATCGAGAATATGATTGCGAACAGGCTGACGCGGTTGATCGTGTAACCCATCAGGTTGGACGCGAAGAGCGTCAGCAGAATGGTGGTCGGGATCACGAAGGCGGTGACAATCGCCTCTCGCACACCAATGGCGAAACCGATCAACACGACGATGCTTATCGTAGCTAGCGCGAGGTGGAACAGCAGCTCGTTGGCTTTCTCGTTAGCCGTCTCGCCATAGTTGCGCGAAATGCTGGCCGAGACACCCTCGGGAATCAACTTGCCTTCAAGCTGGTGAAGACGCTGCTCGATCGCCTGGGATACGACCACTGCATTTGCCCCGTCGCGCTTGGCGATCGCCAGGCTTATGGCAGGCGCCATCCGCACAGAATTGGCTTCGTGACTGAAGCGCCAGGCACGGGCCTGATCCTCTCGCGCGCCCAAGGATATATCAGCCACGTCCCGAAGGTAGACGGTGCGACCGTCAGCGGCGCGAATGGAGAGGAGCTGAAGCTCCGAGACCGTATCGATCGTGTTGCCAACCGCGACCGACTGAACCTTGTCCACGCTTCGCAGGTCTCCTGCGGGGAAGGAAGCGTTGGCGTTACTGACGGTGTCGATGACTGACTTAAGCGGGACGCCATAGAGCGCCATACGACCCGGGTCGGGGGAAATACGGATTTCCTGCGGACGGCCGCCGACAATGAAGGAGAGGCCAACATCCGGAACTTTCGTCAGTTCCGTTTGCAGTTCCTCGGCTACCAGATTGAGGGCCTGATCATTCCAGCGGTCAGCTGCGGCAGCGTCAGGCGAAAGGGTAATGACGACAATCGGCACATCGCTGATGCCGCGCCCGACGATCAGCGGCTCGGGAATACCGGTGGGAATCCTGTCGTAATTCGCGCGGATGCGCTCGTGAATGCGCAGGATGGCGTCATCGCGATCCGTGCCGACCTTGAAGCGGGCCGTGACAAGGACGCCGTCATCCTGAGTTTGACTGTACACATGCTCGACGCCGTCGATGGCTTTGACGATGGTTTCAAGCGGCTTCGTGATGAGTTCGGCCGCATCCGGCGCCTTGAGGCCGTCGGCGCGAACCGCGATGTCCACCATCGGCACGCTGATCTGCGGCTCTTCTTCGCGCGGGATGGTGAACAGGGCCAACAGACCAAGCGCGATAGCCGTGAGCAGGAATAGCGGCGTAAGCGGCGAGCGGATGGTCGCCTCGGTCAGCTTGCCGGAAATGCCGAGCTTCACGACGCGTGCTCCACCGGCAGGATGAGATCACCAGCCCGCAGACCCGACAGGATCTCGACCCCGTCCGGCATATCCTCCAGCGGAACGCGCGCTCCGCGCTGCACCGGCGCTTCAATCGTAACCCCGCCCTTTCGGCTGAGCCGCACATAGTCGGCTCCGTAGCGCGTATCGATGTAGGTGTCAGGGACGACGATCGCCAGGCGTTCGCCCGCCGGCGCCATCACACGCACGCGACCGCCAATAAGCTGACGGTCAATGCCGGATGCGTCGATATCCGCCATGACGCGACCCGAGGTTACAGCGGGATAGACCTGACGGATCGTGGCCAGCCGCGGTTCTTCGCTATCGTCGGACAGGAAACGGATGGACTGACCTTGCTTCAGGTTTGCAGCTTCTGACTCGGGAAGTTCGATCCGGAGGACGGGAGCGCCCGTTGTGATCAGAACGACCACCTCACCTGGCATAATGACGGCGCCGCGCGGAACAGGAATCCGGGTTACTTCGCCATCGGACGGGGCAACGACCTGCCCCTGGCTATTCAGTGCACGGGCGGCGCCCGCCTGGGCGCGCGCAGCCTGCATTTGGGCTTCCGCTCCTTTGGCGGCCGATCGCGCCTGTTCAATTGCGGCTTTGGAGATAGCACCGCTGGAGAAAAGACGCTCGGCGCGTTGCATATCCTGTTGGGCTTGCTGGCTGGACGCCTCGGCGGCTCTAACCGACGCAGCGGCGGCGTCCGCCTCGAGGGAGATGCGATCGTCCCCGATCACAGCGACGACTTGGCCGGCTCGTACCTTGTCCCCTTCCTTCACCAGAATCTGCGTGATGCGGCCCCCGATACGTGCGCGCGCATCGCCGACGTCTCGATTGGTCAGGACTGCGGAAACCATGCGGAAATCTGGAACGGTACGTTCAGTCACCGTCAGAGCGGCCGATACGGCTCCCTGCTCCGTCGTGGGCGCTTCGGTCTGCGCCCCGCCACAGCCAGCAGCGAGCAGCGAGGTCGCCAACACAAAACTTCCAAACAGGTAGCGCATGCCCATCCCTACTGTTCCCTAGAAGCGGTCGCGAACGGCGCCGGTCGATGGATCGGTTGAGACAACCGGAAGACCGGCCGCCTTCCAGGCCATGATGCCGCCACCCATGTGGCTGCGGACCAAGACCCCCGCCGAGAAGGCCTTCTGAAAGGCCATTTCGGAACGCTTGCCAGAGCCGCACTGTAGTACGATCTGCTTGCCCACCGCGTCGGGAAGCCCGGCTGGATCAAAGGTTGAGAGCGGGAACAGCATCGCGCCGTGAATACGCTCGACAGCAAACTCGGAGGGCTCCCTCACATCGATCAGGACAATCTCGCCCCGCGCCATTGCATCGTGGACCTGCTGCGGGGTTTCTATCGGTACGGTGCGTGACTTGAACATCGAAAATTCCTCAGCCTGGCCGAAGTTTTTTGACGGGACTGGCGCAGAAATGGGCCGCCAGCGTCTCCGCAATTGCGCGCGCAACACCGCTGCTTAGACGGTAGCGCATAGTCTGGCCCACGCGCTTCGCCTCGACGACACGCTGGCGCCGCAGGATTGCCAGATGCTGCGACACGAGGGTCTGTTGCAGATCAAGGTCGGCGGCGAGGCCGCCAACACATTGATCTCCCTCAATCAGCCGGCACACGATCATGAGACGGTGCGGGCTCGCCAGCGTCCTCAGGAGATCGCTGGCGTCCGACGCTCGCCCTGCCATGTCTGCAGCTTTTATTTGCATACTTGCGCATATGCGTGTTTTCGCATATATTGTCAATACCGGATGTCGCAACCCCCGGGAGGATTCCATGGCACATATAGTCGTACTCGGCGCAGGACTTGGCGGCGCGATCGCAGCCTACGAAGTGAGCGAGAAACTCCGGAAGGGAGACGAAATCACGGTTGTTTCAAAGGGCGCGATCTACCAGTTCGTCCCGTCGAATCCGTGGGTTGCCGTCAACTGGCGCAAGCGGAAGGACATCGAGGTCGACCTCCGGCCAGTGATGAAGAAAAGGGGCATCAACTTCGTACCCACCGGCGCATCCCGCGTCGTTCCTGCGGAAAACCGACTGGAACTCGAGGACGGCCAATCCATCACCTACGATTATCTGATCATCGCCACAGGGCCTGATCTGGCCTTTGACGAAATTCCCGGGCTTGGACCGCAGGGCTTCACGCAATCGATCTGCCAGGTCGAACATGCGGAACAAACGGCTGCAGCCTTCGAAAAGTTCTGCGAGAATCCCGGGCCGATCATTGTCGGCGCCGTGCAGGGCGCATCGTGCTTCGGACCCGCCTACGAATTTGCGATGATCCTCGATACCGAGCTGCGGAAGCGCAAGATCCGCGACAAGGTCCCGATGACCTTCGTTACCTCGGAGCCCTACATCGGACACCTGGGCCTCGACGGCGTCGGCGACACGAAAGGCCTGCTCGAAAGCGAGATGCGCAACCGCCACATGAAGTGGATCACGAATGCCCGCGTCACCAGCGTTGAAGCGGGAACCATGCACGTGGAGGAGGTCGGAGAGGACGGCTCCGTCAAGACGACCCATGCCCTCCCCTTCGCCTTCTCCATGATGCTGCCCGCCTTCCGGGGCGTGTCGGCCATTCGCGGCGTTGAAAGCCTCGTCAATCCGCGCGGCTTCGTCCTGATCGACAAGCACCAGCGGAACCCGGCCTACCAGAATATATTCAGTATTGGCGTCACAGTCGCGATCCCGCCCATGGGCAAGACGCCGGTTCCGGTCGGCGTGCCGAAAACGGGCTTCATGATCGAATCCATGGTGACCGCGACGGCCCACAACATCGGGGCCCTGCTGCGCGGCGAGCCAGCGGATGCTGAAGCAACCTGGAACGCCGTATGCCTCGCCGACTTTGGTGATGGCGGCGTTGTCTTTGTGGCTCAGCCGCAGATCCCGCCACGCAATGTGAACTGGTCCGCCAAGGGTGGCTGGGTCCACATGGCGAAGGCGGGCTTCGAATCATACTTCATCGGCAAGATCAAGAAGGGCGAGAGCGAGCCGTTCTACGAAAAGCTCGTGATGGACACCCTTGGGATCCACAAGCTGAAGGAATGAAACGATGAGTATTGCCTTATCCAGTCAGGCCGTCTGCACCGCTTGCGGATCAGCAAATCGCGTTCCCGCCGACAAACCGGCAGCCGCCGCCAAGTGTGGTCGCTGTGGCGCGCCGCTCGGCCTCGATACGCCGGCCGAGGTTGACGACAGTCAGTTGAAGCAGGTTCTCGAGAAATCGTCGGGCCTCGTCCTCCTCGACGTATGGGCCCCTTGGTGCGGCCCCTGTCGCGCCATGGCGCCTCAATTTGCTTTTGCGGCGAAGGCTCTGGTAGGCCAGGCACGACTGGTGAAACTCAATGCCGACCATAGCCAGATGGTCCAAAGCTTTGGCGTATCCGGCATCCCCGCACTTATCCTGTTCCGCGATGGTCGCATCATCGATCGCAAGGCTGGCTTGATGAAAGCTGACGCCTTGGCCGCCTGGGTGCGCGATCACCTGCGCAACTCAGACAATTCCACAATATGAAGGAGCTTCCGATGTCACTTGATCGCGCTGTCCTTGCCTTCGCCGGACTAGTTGTCCTGGCCGGCGTTGTTCTATCCCTGACGGTTCACCCGCTCTGGATCTGGCTGTCGGCCTTTGCCGGCGCCAACATGCTTCAGGCCGCCTTCACCGGCTTCTGCCCGGCCGCAATGATCTTCAAGAAGCTCGGCGTGAAGCCGGGAACGGCATTCCAGTAGGTCTTCTGACCGTTAGTGGCTGGGCCCGCCATAGAGTTCGCAGAGCACGCCGATCAGGCGCACAGCAATCGGATCGGAAAGCCGATAATAGATCGTCTGGGCCTCGCGCCGAGTGGCGACAAGCCCCTCGGCCCGCATCTTGGCGAGATGCTGTGACAGAGCCGACTGCGTCAGATTCACGTGCTGGCCAAGCTGGGTCACGGACATCTCTCCGCCGCTCAACCTGCAGAGTACCGTGAGCCGCTGATCGTTTGCCAACAGCTTCAGCAATTGTGCAGCTTCCGCCGCTCTCGGCTCAAGCTTGCGCACAGCAGCAATTGCTGCGCTGGGCTTGCGGCGGGCTGCGGGCATGGGCGACTCCAAAAATACACCCGGCTAATTTAGCAGCAGCTAAAGCACATACAAGGCGCACGATGTAGCAGCCACAGGTTCAGCCGGACCAACCAGCATGCCGGACCGCAACACCCGCCCAGTCCGTACCGGTTTCATGGCTAGTGAAGATGATGGCGCGGCGGCGTTCCAGCGTCCAGCGCGCCAGGTTAGCCCTGATCCGCTCAGCCAGGCCGGCTTCAAGCCCTGCAAACGGCTCATCAAGCAGTAGCAGTTCCGGATCAACGATGAGTGCTCGGGCGATGCCAAGCCGCCGCCGCTCGCCCCCGGAGAATGCAGCCGCATCTTCGCTCTGCCGGCCCGCGACGACAAGGTCCAGGCAGACAGCGGCCAGCGCAGCCGCAATGTCCTGATCGCTAGCATCGGGCCGACCATAGGCCAATTGTTCGCGCAGCGAGCCAGGGAGGAATGCGGGAAACTGTGGGGCCACGGCAACACGCGCGAGAACGGACGCTGGCCGGACGTCCACCTGTTCTACGCCGCCATAGCTGAGCGACCCTGCTTGGATCGGGCGCAGCGCCGCGACTGCCTCCAAAATAGTCGTTTTTCCAACGCCCGACCTTCCCGACAATTCGACCAGATCTCCGACGTCGCATGTGAGACTGACGGGCCCAACGCCTCCAGTCTCGCCGACTGTCACGCGGACGGCGTCCAGCCTCAACGGCAAGGCCGTCGTTACGACGGCGTCTCCTCCCTTGGCTGCAACGTCAGGCCGCAGTCGCATCATCAGGCGATCGGAAGACGCCGAGGCTCGCGCATGCGCGTCGAGAATCCGCGTCGATGACGAGGCCGCCTCGAACGCTGCAAGTGTCGCAAGAGCCGCGCCGGCCGCCACGGCCCCGTCGACCTGCAACACGATCGCCGACACGACGACAAGAAGGGCCGCCAATCCACCCGCCATACCAATCAGCGCAGCCGCATTGCGAAACGGGTTCTGCAACCGGTCCTGTGCTTCCTGAACTGACTTGAGCCTGTCGTTCGCGCGCATCATGGCGGCGCCAAGAACACCCGAAATTTCTAGCTCGATCGCATTCTCCACAACGCTGCTGACATCGGACCGAAGCATGCCTTGCTCGGATGAGAGCCATTCAGATGCCGCGCGCGCACGGTTGAGCAGAATAAGCGGTAGGCCGACGCACACCACCAGGAACAGGATGAAGACTGAAAAGGCGACGATCGGAGAGACCGCCGCCACCCAACCGATCGCAACGAGCGCTGCTGCGGTAACGCCGACCGCAGGGCTGACGACGCGCAGGAAGCCCGCCTCGACAGAGCTGACATCATCCACGATCAGGGCAAGATCGCCAGCCGGGAGCGACGCCATCCCGCGTTGCGTCCGCGCGAGGCGCTCGAACACCAGTGGCCGGATCGCTGACGACACCTTGAGTGTCGCCTCATGCCCCACCAGTTGTTCAGCATAACGCGACAGTACGCGCCCCACCGCGAAGGTGCGCACCCCCGTGCTTGGATAGAGGTGGTTGAATGCATGCCCAGCGCCGGATGCGCCTGCAGCGGCTGCCGCCGCGAGGAACCACCCTGAAAGCCCAAGCAGCGCGATCCCGAGCACGGCCGAGAGCGCAGACAGGAGCAAGGCCAGTGCGAATGTTCGCGCGGCTGGCTGGCCCAGAGAATTCCAGAGCGCGATCATGCTGCGACAGTCCCCTTGGAAGGCAAATGCACGACCCGATCTGCAGCCTTGAGCACCGCGGCGCTGTGGGTGGCGACTATGATGGTGTGGTCAGCGGCATGGCCTCGCAGGAGAGCGAGAAGCTCGGCCTCCGCTGCCTCGTCGAGGTGAGCCGTTGGCTCGTCCAGCAACCAGATCCTGGCATTCCGCAGCAGGGCGCGCGCTATGGCAATCCTCTGACGCTCGCCGCCGGAGAGCCCCTGCCCACCTCTTCCGATCTGACGAGCAAGGCCGCCATTCTGATCTGACGCCAATCGGCTCGCGCCGACGTCGTCAAGCGCGGCATGCAGATCCTCGTCTGAAGCATCGGGACGGCCGACGCGAAGATTTTCGGCGAGGGTGCCCTCGAACAACCATGGCGACTGGCGAACATACGCTGTGCTGCTGGCAAGACTCCCGCCAGGCGGCAACGGCACGCCATCAACCGTGACAACACCGACCGTCAGGCGCGCGAGACCGAGCAGCGAAAGCAGCGAGGACGTCTTGCCGGAGCCGGACGGTCCACTGATCGCCGTGATGCAGCCCGGCGCCGCTTCGAATGTCAGTCCACGCACAGCTGGGCGGGATCCGATGGCAATCGAGACGTTCTGGAACAAGATGCGCGGAGGCTTTCGAAGCGCCGGAAGCGTTTGGCGGGCCTCATCGTGGACGGCGAGCCAGTCGCCCAGAACACTCGCGGCCGCGACAGCGTCCGCGCGATCATGGTGCAGAGACGACAGGCGCCGGATCGGGGCAAAGAATTCTGGCGCCAGGATCAGCACCATCATGCCTTCCTGCAGCGTCACATTCTCCCCCGTCTCGAACGGGAACAAGCCGAGAAGCTTGAACCCGATGTAGACTGCGAGGAGGGCTATCGAGGCGGCGGAAAAGAACTCGAGAACCGCCGTCGACAGGAAGGCGATCCTTAGCACGCGCATCGTGCGCTGCCTGAGCGCCTCTGACGCCGAAGCGACAATCGCCGCTTCCCGGCCGATTGCCCGGAAAGCCCGGATCAGGCCGGCATGCTCCGTGCGCGTCTGAAACACACTCGACAAGGCATCGAGAGACGCCTGTTGTGAGCTCGCAACTGCGCGCGTTTCACCTATCGTGAGCCAAAGGAACAACGGCAGCGTGGCGACAGAGACCGCAAGCAGCAGCATCGCAACCCATGACTGCGTCGCCACGGCGATCAGGATCACGACAGGCGTCAGCACTGCGAGGCGCGAGCCTGGCGACCAGCGGCTGGCCCAACCCGAAAGCAAGCTGGTGCGATCCACGATCTGGCTCACGCGCGCGCCCGCAGCCTCGCCCAACAGCGGCGCGGCGCCACTCTCTTTCACCTTCGCTAGAATCTCCGACCGCGCCGCCTCGACAAGGAGGATGCCGGCGCGGGCCGCCGCTCGTTCGGACAGCCACAGCGTTGAGATTCGCCCAAGCAACGCAATCGCGCCCCAGACCAGCCAGCCGAGGTTTTGTTCGCCATGGACGGCGTGCGACACGCCGACCGACAGACTCGATGCGAAGGCTATTGTGAAGATTGCCGAGCTCAAGCTCAGCGCTGTCGTACGGTTCATGTCCCCACGCGCGGCTGCCGCCCATCTCCGAAGGGCGAGCTTGCCGGGCGCGAGGGCTGCAGCTTCTGATGGTTCCATTGTGCGGTACGAGAGACAGTTGCGGGTGCGGCATTTCGCCGGGCCAAGATGGACCTGATGTTGAGCGGAATCAAAGAGGATGTATGGCTATATTATATCTTACTGATATAAGCCCAACAAGGCGAACTGCCGGACGAGGTTCCTATGACACCCGATTTCCTGGTTTCCGACCTGTCGCGTTGGCAGTTTGCGCTTACGGCCCTCTACCACTTCCTGTTCGTTCCGCTGACTCTCGGTCTTTCGATGATCCTGGTGATCATGGAAGGCGCCTACGTGATGACTGGCAAGGAAGTCTGGAAGCGAATCACCAAATTCTGGGCCAACCTGTTCGGCATCAACTTCGTGCTCGGTGTCGCCACCGGCATCACGATGGAATTCCAGTTCGGCACGAACTGGTCCTACTACTCGCAATATGTCGGCGACGTCTTCGGCGCGCCGCTCGCTATTGAGGGCCTGATGGCCTTCTTCCTCGAAGCCACCTTTGTCGGGCTGATGTTCTTTGGCTGGGACAAGCTCTCGAAGCCGGCCCACTGGTTTGTCACCTTTCTGGTAGCGGTCGGGTCAAACCTTTCCGCGCTCTGGATCTTGATCGCCAACGGCTGGATGCAAAACCCCGTTGGTTCAGCGTTCAATCCGGACACCATGCGAATGGAAATCACCAACTTCATGGAAGTGATCTTCAACCCCGTCGCCCAGGCAAAATTCGTTCACACGGTCAGCGCGGGCTATGTCGCCGCCTCCGTTTTCGTGCTCGGCATTTCGGCCTGGTACATGCTCAAGAAGCGCCATCTGGGCCTTGCCAGGCGCTCCATGGTCGTTGCGGCCTCTTTCGGCCTGCTGTCGGCGCTCTCGGTCGTCGTGCTCGGCGATGAGAGCGGCTACACGCTCACCGACAACCAGAAGATGAAGCTCGCCGCACTCGAAGCGATGTGGGAAACGGAACCGGCGCCTGCGCCTCTGACCCTCTTCGGCATCCCTGATCAGGCTGAACGCACGACGCACTTCGAGGTGCAAGCGCCTGCGCTTCTCGGCCTGATCGCAACCCGCTCGCTCGACAAGGAAGTTGCCGGCATCATCCCTCTGGTGAAGAAGGCCGAACACCGCATTCGGAACGGCATGCTGGCCTATGACGCCCTGCAACGCATCCAGGCCAACCCGAAGGATTCGAGCGCGCGCACCGACTTCGACCAGCGCAAGACGGATCTTGGATTCGGCCTGCTGTTGAAGCGCTACGTTGACGATCCGCGTACGGCCAACGATGACCAGATTCGCAAAGCCGCGTGGGACACTGTACCCAGCGTGCCAGCGGCCTTCTTCGCCTTTCGCGCCATGGCCGGACTTGGCTTCCTGTTCATCGGGATGTTCGCCCTGGCCTTCTACTTTATCAACCTGAAGCACAACCCGCCCAAATGGTTCCTGCGAGCGGCAGTGCTCGCCATCCCCTTGCCGTGGATTGCGATCGAGGTTGGCTGGCTCCTGGCCGAGACGGGCCGCCAGCCATGGATCATCGACAGTGTGCTGCCTACTTTCCTTGGTGCTTCAAGCCTGACGGTCAGCCAGATCATCATCACGATGGTTGGTTTCACGCTGCTCTACGGCGTGCTGGCGGTGATCGAAATCAAGCTCATAATCAAGGCGATTTCGGCAGGCCCCGGCGCACGCATCCTATCGGAGCCGTCTGGGGGCGACCGGCCTGATACGTCCTCACCCGTACTGGCGGCGACGCCGGCCAGCCCACAGTTCGACGAATAGGAGAGCCAGATGGAACTCCCAATTGACTATGAGACCCTGAAAGTCATCTGGTGGGGGCTTGTCGGCATTCTGCTGATCGGCTTCGCCGTCACCGATGGCTATGATCTGGGCACGGCCACGCTGCTCCCCTTTGTTGCAAAGACAGATCGCGAGCGCAGGTTGGTAATCAACGCGATTGCGCCGACATGGGAAGGCCACCAGGTGTGGTTCATCACCGCTGGCGGCGCATTGTTCGCGGCTTGGCCATTCGTCTACGCGATCAGTTTCTCCGGCTTCTACCTCGCAATGTTTGTCGTCCTTGCGGCGCTGATCCTGAGGCCGGTTGGCTTCAAATATCGTTCGAAGCTGGAGAGCCCGAAATGGCGCAGCACCTGGGACTGGGCGCTGTTTGTTGGCGGCGCCGTTCCCGCGTTGATCTTCGGCGTCGCTCTGGGCAATGTGCTGCAAGGCGTACCGTTTTCCATCGATTCAACGCTTCGGGCGACCTATGACGGCGGACTGCTGGGCCTGCTCAATCCGTTCGCCCTGCTCACAGGCCTCGTCTCTGTGGCCATGCTGGTCATGCACGGCGCGGCGTATCTCGGGACAAAGATAGAGCACGGCGTCGTGCTCGATCGGGCGGTCGCGGCCGGGCGTTGGGCGGCGATTGCCCTGATCGCCCTCTATGCCGTCGCGGGCATCTGGCTGGCCCTCGGCGTCGCGGGTTTCCGCATTGATGGCGTCATCGATCCGGGCGGACCAGCAAACCCGCTCCGCAAGGAAGTCTCGGTCGCGGTTGGCGCTTGGATGGACAATTACAGTCGCTATCCCTGGATGATGGTTGCGCCCTCGCTTGGCTTTGCTGGCGCTGCACTTGCCTGGCGCATGCTGGGCCGGAAGCCGGGACTTGCCATGCTCGGCTCTGGTCTTTCGATCGCCGGCGTCATCGGATCGGTCGGCGCCTCGATGTTTCCTTTCCTGCTGCCAAGCTCGAAGATGCCGGCCGCTAGCCTGACAGTGTGGGACTCCTCCTCGAGCCACCTGACCCTGTTCATCATGCTGATTGCGGTCGTCGTCTTTCTGCCGATCGTGCTGCTCTACACCTCGTGGGTGATCAAGGTCCTGTGGGGCCGGGTCACCACGGACGAGGCCAATTCCCCCGGACACTACTGACAGGAGCCGAACGTCATGTGGTTTTTCAGCTGGATCCTGGGCCTCGGGCTCGCCCTCACCTTCGGCATTCTCAACGCAATGTGGAATGAGGTCGATATGGGCAACACCAACCAGAACGATCTCGAAATCGACTAGCGCGGTACGGATTTTCCTTCGCAAGGCACGGCCGGTCAGGCGGGGGCAATACCTCGCCAAGCTACATAGACAGCGACGACCAAGACGAAAAGCCGCTGCCGGAGCGGGCGCTACTATCTACCTTGCTGCTCGCGCCACACCAACAGCTGTGTCTATAACCACTCCAAGTCATCTCCCGTGCTGCGTCGCTGAGACCAGGACACTTGCAGACGCAGGTCGCCTTCCCAAGGTATCACCCTACATTCACCTTGAGCGCGACCTACCCAAGACCTAAGGTCGCGTCGGATTTGCGGCGAATGCGACGCGATCAAACATCGAGCAGCGATCAGGAGCCCTCAATGTCGGCGAGACACTCCCAGCTATTTCCATGGTATGTGGGCATCGCGATCATTGTCGGGTTCGAAGCGATATTTGGCTTCCAGTTTTTCGCAGGCCCACCCACTTGTGGTCCTCAGGCAGGACCAATCTTTATCGCCCTGCTCATCGTGCTTCCCGCGGTTTACTTGGCCCTTATGTATCTCGCGCTGAAGAGTCAGCCTTAGACCAGCCCGTTCAGGTACGCTGTGAGGCCGCCACGGTGCAGCGGTCCCGCCAATAACCGGTCTCGTACTTTGTGGCATTTGCTGAAGGAGCTTCACAAGACCGACGTACTGGCAATTGGACTGAAGGCTAGGCAGAAGCGATCCAGGGATCGACCAACGATGCAAGCATTCAGCTTTTTGCAAAGCGCGGCAGTCAGGTGGGTGCGATAGCTCGCCAACCCACATAGACTGCGACTACGAGGACAAAGATCGCGAAGAGCCGCTGCAGAAGCGTACGCTGCCCAGCCAGCTTGCGACTGGCCCACACGCCGATGGCGCCGCCAACCAAGCCCCCGGCGAGCATCCAGCCGGCGATGGGCCAGATCACCAATCCGGAAAGTGCATAGTTGACCGCAGTCGTCGCTCCGAACACGGCGACCGCTAGCAGCGAGGAGCCAACGGCGTTCAGCATGGGCATGCCAGAGCCAAGGATCAGGCCGGGAACGATCAGAAAGCCTCCGCCAATCCCGAAGAAGCCAGACGCAAGGCCAACACCAAGTCCGATGGGGATCAGCCGCATTGCGATCTTGGGCGTCAGGTGAACATCGACGACCTCATCGCCGTGTCTGGGCCGCCACATCGACAACGCAACGGCAACCATCGCGATCGCGAACAGCAGTGTCAGCGGCTGCGGATCGATCAGCTTGCCGATGGTGGAACCGATCGCCGCGCCGACAATGCCCGCCAGGGTAAACACGATCGCACAGGGCCAGCGGACAGAGCCACGCCTCGCATGACCGATGAGATTGGCGGCCGCGTTGAGTGACACGCCCACTGCGCTTGTACCGATCGCAATATGGGCATTCGGGACACCTACGAAATAGAGCAGAAGCGGCACCGCCAGCACCGATCCTCCGCCGCCCAGCAATCCCAGGAGGAAGCCGACGCCGGAGCCGGAAATCGTTGCCGTGACCGCTTGCCAGTCCAATTGCCAGCTCCTTGGATCGAAGCGCGCGCATTAGTATGTTCTAATTTAACGGACTGCGCGGGGTTTGAGAAGCGATACTGGGCGGCGCAAGAAGATCTCCCAAGGAAATGATCCGCTTTGCAGCTCCGCCCTTTTCTGCCCCGCCTCCCGCGAACACTTTGCTTGACCTGCGAAGTCAGACCGCTGTCAGCAGGGTGTAGCCATACTCCTGCGCACGGTTCACGGCGATCACTCCAGCTGGTGCGACATGCGAGTTCGGAACAAGGTTTGCGGCGAACTCCTTGTAGACAGCGTCGGCGTCGCTTTTTGTTCTCTGCCCGATCGCATTAGCCATGAAACGCATCGCAGAACCGCAGACCGCGAACTGAACATTTTTCTCAACCAGGCTTGAAATGGTGACGCCGCGATTGGTCAGCGCCATTCCGCCCTCACTGGAATTGTAGAGGTTGGTCGCCGGCGCCGCCTTGGTGGCCGGGTTCTTGAATTCGATTATCTCCGAAAGGGCCCCGCCATACTTGGCCCATATAACGTCAGTGAAGGCAAACGGGGTTGAAAGATGGCGCAGCACGACAATGATCGCGATGTCCTGCGCGTCGAGACCGTAGCCAGTCTTGTTCGCGAGGAAGTTGTTGTTCGCATAAAGCAGCGCCGCCCCACCCGCGGGCGGGAAAGCGGAGTCGATGACGACGCGATGCGCCACGTTCGGCGTGTCCATCCACGCATCCTCCTTATGACGCCGCGGCTTGAAGGCGTTGGTCTGCGCGACCGCGGGACGTGCAGCCGCGAGCCCGGCGCCTACGCCAGCGACAAGCGCTGCGCCCATTCCGAAGCGTGACAAGAACGAACGGCGCGCCGTCTGTGGCATTTCCTTGGTCATGGGTTCTCCCTATCGAGCAATTGTCGTTGGCCAATGAGCATTCGCGTCCAGCGCTGTGGAGCGCTGCGCGTCGATCACCACTCTGCGCCAACTACTACAGCATGTTCAACGGAATCTTGAGGTATCGCTGACCGTTCGCTTCCGCCGGCGGCAACTCTCCAGCCCGCATGTTCACCTGGATTGACGGTAGAATGAGTCTCGGCATGCCAAGCTGCGCGTCGCGAGCCGTTCGCATTGTAACGAACTCATCCTCGGTAACGCCATCGTGGACATGGACATTGTCTGCTCGCTCAGCGGCCACCGTCGTTTCCCAGACATACTCCTCACGTCCAGACGCTTTGTAGTCGTGACAGAGGAAGAGACGGGTTTCGGGGGGGAGCGAGAGCACCTTGCGGATCGACCGAAACAGGACATGCGCATCTCCGCCCGGGAAATCGGCGCGGGCTGTTCCGTAGTCGGGCATGAACAGCGTGTCGCCGACAAAGGCTGCGTCACCCACGACGAATGTCACGCACGCGGGCGTATGTCCGGGCGTGTGCATCACGCGGACTTCCAACTCGCCGATTTTGAAGATTTCGCCATCTGCAAAGCGGTGATCGAACTGAGATCCGTCGAGCGCAAACTCGGTTCCTTCGTTGAAGATCTTGCCGAAGACGGCCTGAACGTCGCGTATGTGTTCACCGATGGCAGTCTGCCCGCCTAGCCGCTGCTTCAGGTAGGGCGCCGCTGAAAGGTGATCGGCATGCGCGTGGGTCTCGAGAATCCACTGAACATTGAGGCCCCTCCCCTCAACATACTCAATGATGTCGTCAGCATTACGGGTGGACGTCCGCCCGGCCGCAGGATCGAAATCGAGCACCGAGTCGATGATCGCACAGGACAGGCTCACCGGATCGATGACGACATGGCTCGCCGTGAAGGTCTCCCGGTCAAAGAAGGTCCTGATTTCCGGATTCATCGTGCCTCATTCCTGTTCATCGACGGCCTGCAAGTGGGCCCGGAGCGAGTTCCGGGTCCACCATACCCGGCTAGAGGGTCTTCTTTGAGAAATACCAGTCCGTATAGTCGTAGCCTTCGTCCTTGCGGGCGTCCGCTGCATCGGAAGTTTGGGGCGGAGGTACGATGACCGGCTCGCCGGGTTGCCAGTTTTCAGGTGTGGCCACCTTGTTGGCGTCCGCCGTCTGAAGAGCCGCTACGAGACGAAGGAATTCGTTGATCGAACGACCGTTCGACATCGGGTAATAGACCATCGCCCGGAGTATGCCTTGCGGATCGATAACAAAGGTCGCGCGTACCGCGGACGTGTCGCTCGCCCCGGGCATCACCATACCGTAGGCGTGCGCCACACGCATCGACAGGTCCTCTATGATCGGAAAGCGTACATCGACACCGAATTTTTCCTTGATCGACCGGACCCAGGCAATGTGGGCATACTTGCTGTCGATCGACAGTCCGAGCAGTTCGGTGTTGAGCGCCGCAAACTTGTCGTGCGCGCGGGCGAAGGCCATGAATTCGGTCGTGCAAACCGGCGTAAAGTCAGCCGGGTGCGAGAACAGGATCAGCCATTTTCCCTTGTAATCGGACAGCTTGCGGACGCCGTGCGTCGTGACTGTCTCAAAATCGGGAGCGGCCTCGTTGAGGCGGGGCATTCCCCGCGAGGCAAATGAGACATCGGTTGTAGCAACCATGAGACTTGCTCCTGAAGCTGGCCAAGCGCCAAACTTTACCTGCATATGTTCTTATATGCGCATATTGCGATTTAGAAGCGTTCAAATTGCCGCATGCGCTTGGAACGCCCCGCTACTCTCAAATCAGGAAGCAGCGCGCGTAAGTGGAACGGCTCGCGTGAATCAATGCTATCGCGGCTTCTCAACGGCCCGAGCCGCACGCAGTTCCTGCATTCGCGCTCCAAGCAGCGTACCGGCGAGGCTTAGATTTCCCTCATGGCAGGCGCTTTCAAATAGGCGTTCAGCCGTTCGGACCAGCGGAAGCTCCACCACCAGAGGTTCGCGAAACAAGGCAGGATCGTCAACGCGATAGCGGTAAAGGATCACGTCCTTCGAGACAGGGACAAACCATTCCGTGATCCTTGTATCAGGTTGGACGGGGAAACCTGCCGAGCCCGGCCCCGAAATGCGTCGGTTTGTATCGTCGGGTCTGAAGCCCGTGGTCTCGACCATGAATGCGCTTCCTTCCCAACGCGAGGAGAACGAGCCGCCCCATGAATTGGAAGCCTGAGAGGAACGGTCATCCGAAAGTTGGAAGATCCTTGGCGGATCCATCCCTTCCTTATGGATCACAAGATAGTCCGCAGTCTGAATGATTTCGAAGAACATCTCGCCCGACATGACACGATATGGCGCCCTGCCCGCGTCCGCGATGCAGCGCTCATTGACTGGACGCGCCTCCGGCCCGTCATAACCATCTGGTCGCTGCCGCAGCCTCGCCTCTCCGGCGGCCGTCAGAGACAGTTGTCCATCCGTCGGGCTGACGATAGCGGACGTGCGCAACTCACCCTTCACGATAGCAAGACTGTCCCCGTCGGGTTGGGAGGTGCCAGGGTCAAAGCGTTCCGCGTCCAACCGCTGCTGCATGATCAACCCCAGTATGGCTGACTCTTCCGCGGCGCTTACCGACGAAGCTGTGACGCCTTGAGGTCGTGCAAACGGGGTCAACGTTCGCATGGTCCACTGTCCCTGCAGATCAGGGTGGCCATCGGCAGTTCGCGCGACCGCGTGCTGAGCAAAAGCGGTCGGCGCACTAATGGCCAAACACGCGGCGAACATGAGGAACTTCTGCAACATCACACCAAAAACCTGAGCATCGCGATTACGCAATGGCGCGCTCAAGGATGGATGTAAACAAATCCCTGCCCCTGCAGCCGCGCGATTTCAGCAACCCCGCTCGGGACAATATCGGCCTCGGTGACTCCATAGACATCATCAACCGAGAGGTTCATGGCGCGCATCGTATTGCGGCAGACGAGCAGGCGGACCTTCTTCTCGCGCACTGCATCGATAGCCTTGGCGAGCTCCGGGTCCGACTTGGCCTGCTGGAACACTTTTACGGCACCGGAGAAGCTGACAAGGCGGATTTCGACGTTGCCTTCGGTGGCGGCAACATGCGCACCGATATTGCGAAGCACCCGCAGGAAATAGGCGCGATCGTCGGGCAATCCGCCAGAGTTCTGATAGACGACCCTCTGGAACTGATAGTAGCTCTCGCTCGCTGGAGCTGCAGCGGCAGCCTCATTGGTCGCCTTGACATGACCGCAGGCGGACGTCGCTATCGCAACGGACGCAACCAGCACGGCAAAACGAACGAACGACATGATTATTCCTCCTTAGGGTGCGGGGGGTGATCCGCGCTGGCCAGTTCTCCCGAGAATACG
>ERZ795056.2270-NODE-2270-length-21504-cov-7.581053_pt1 | contig 21504 bp, 23 predicted proteins | sample MGYA00375140_ERZ795056 | MGnify/ENA primary metagenome ERZ795056 (study PRJEB30185, sample SAMN05720227) | activated sludge metagenome | isolation source: Anaerobic digester | place: USA | collected 2015-03-09 ... | reverse complement strand
CGGGCAGAAGTAATGCCGGGCCGCAGAACGCCTCTCGGCGCAAGGCCGCTCGAAGCGGCTATTAGTGGAGCCCGGGGTTACTGCGGCCCGGCCGAACTAGTTTACCAAAGCGAAGCGGTGGTGGAGCCGGTGGTCGAGCTTGTCGAGACCGGATGCCGCGCGCTGACCCCGCTCGCGCGCATGCTGCAGACACGCACGCCGGTTCACGCGAATGCTGCGGACACGCGCGGGCGCTACGGCAGGCCGAAATGTCCGCAGCGTGCGCGCGAGAGCGGGCCGACCTAGTCCAGGCTGCCGATCCGGTAGAGGCGGGCCGAACCCGTCAACTCCTCGGCGGTGAGGGTGAGGCGGTTGGCTCGAGTGGTCAGTTCGGTGGCACGTTCGGGGTTGGTGGGGTCGGCGTCATCCGCGATGCTGGTGGCCCCGGCACTGAGGATGCGGCAGAACGCGGCGGCGCGCTCCAGCGCGATGGCGAAGTCGCCGCGGAACAGGCCGCGCAGGATCTGGTCGGCGAGCTCGGTGATCTCGTCGGGTCCGGCCGGTTGGGGTGCGCCGGCCACGGCCGCGTCGATGGTCGCCAGCACTTCGGTGCCGCGCTGGAACAGGAGGGCCGTGCCATCCGGGTCCTGGCGGATGACGACCCGCACCAGGTAGATGCGCCACAGCGCGCCCGGCAGGCTGCGCGGGCTGGAGCGCGCCCACAGCTCGGCGAGCGCGTCGATTCCGTGCGAGTCCGTGTAGGCGACGAGTCGCTCGAGCACGGCGGGGTCGTCGGTCTCGCGCGCGCGGTTGACGAGGGCGTGGGCGGTGTCGTGGGCGACGCGCAGAATCTGGGCGGGGTCTTCGCCGCCCTCGTACTCGTCGAACTTGTCGCCCGAGTACTGGGTGGGTTTGTGGAAATCGTCGGCCATCAACTCAACGGTACGCTTGATCTGTAGGGCCTGTAGCTCAGTTGGTAGAGCATCGGACTTTTAATCCGCGGGTCGTGGGTTCGAGCCCCACCGGGCCCACCCTGAAATTAGCTGGTCAAACCGCTTTTTCTAGAGGCTACCGGCACCTCGAGTTGCGCTGGCCGCACCACCTGCCCACTTTTTGCCCACAACTGTTGGATCGCCAGCAGCACTGAGGGCATCGCCAACGGCATCCAGGTCGTCGTCGAAGAGATCGGCGTAGACATCCAAGGTCATGGCCGCAGAGGCGTGTCCGAGCATCTTCTGCACCGCCTTTACGTTGGCGCCGGCAGAGATCGCGAGCGACGCCGCAGTGTGCCGCAGGTCGTGCGGCGTGAGCCTGATGAGATCGGGATGCAGCTCGAGCATCTGCGTCATCGCCGGTTCGAACTTCCGCGCCCTCCAGTTCTTGTTTCGGAGCGCTCCCCCGGCCGGTGCGGTGAAGACGAAGTCGCTCGCCCGTTTGCCTTCGCAATGGGCCGCGAGCATCTCCGTGAGGAATGAGGGGAACGGGACGCTTCGACGGCTGTGGTTCTTCGGAGTGCCGTAGACCAGCTCGCGACCGACCTCTGTGACTGCCTGTTCGACACTCACGCGACGGCGCAGCATGTCGAGATCCATCACGCGAAGAGCGGCCATTTCGCCCCATCGTAGGCCGGTGTAGGCGAGGAACAGGACGATGTCGCCCTCGGCCCCGCAGAGGTCTGCGAGCTGGTGAACTTGGGCGTGCGAGAGATAGCCGTGCTTGCGCTGAACCACTCGTGGAAGCTTCACGCCGTCGGCAGGGTTGCGACTCAACCGCCCGTCACGCACGGCGTACTTGAGCATGATGCTGAGCACGCGATGGTAGCTACGAGTGGTCGACGGTGCCGCTCGACCTGAGACCTCGGCGAGCCACTGCTGGATGCCAGCGTGAGTCAGGCCCGACAGTGGCGTATCGCCCCACTTTGGGATGATCGCCGATCGCACAATGGACTCGTAGCCGTTCCTTGTTGAAGCCTTGAGCTGCACCTGAGTGGCTAGCCAATCCTCGGCCCATTCGCCCACAGCGATGCGAGAACGGCTGACGGAAACAAATTCGCCGCGAGCCTGCGAAACCTCAACCGTGGCGAGAAACAGCTCGGCCTCGCGCTTCGTCTTGAACCCGCGCTTGTCCGTCTGAGAGCGGTCAGGGAGTCGGTATCTGACTCGATACCGACGACCTCCAGCCACTTCGTAAGCAGAAACGCTACCCAACCGAAGCCCTCACGCTGCCCATAGACCAATTAGACAGCAAACGCCGCGGAAGCGGGATGATGGCCTGCCGTCTTGTGGGCCATGTCGTCAGCGATATCCCGAGGGCTGGTCGCCCGGAGGGATGTGAACCCTACTTGACGCCTGTTATCTGCAGGACTGAGGGCGAACATTCCAGTGTTTATATGGTCTACCGGGTCAACCTGATCATGTCGTTATCGATTGAGTTGGACACGCTTGTAGGGTTTTCGTAGGGCTGGCGCCCCCCGAATACCTCGATCTGCCGATCGTTCGCTGACCATCTGCGAGCACCTACGGACATCACCTGCCGAACGGTTGCCTTCGCCGCCGGCCTTTCTGCCTATGGATATTGCCGCTGCCAGGAAGCCTTCTCACGGTCGGCGAACTGGGCGAACGTCGTGGCTGGTCGGCCGGTGAGACGCCGGATCGTGCGGTTCGGGAACGCGGAAACGTTCGTGCGCACGACGCGGTAGATCATGCTCTGCACGTCGATGTAGTCCCGCGCGACTCCGTTCCCCTCTAGGCGCGCGATGTACTCGGCTGGGCTCGGCTGGGCGTAGCGCACAGGGTAGCCGAGAGTCTCGGTCAGCTGCCGGGCGACCGCCCGGTAGTCGAGGGATTGCTCGCCCGAGAGCGTGTAGGCCTTGCCGATGTGGCCGTCCTGGGTCAGCACCCTCGCGGCGACCCGGCCCACGTCGTCGGTGTCGACGAACGCCGTGCGCGCCCGCGCGGCGGGCACGAAGATCTCGCCCCGGTCGCGGATGTCGTCACGGTAGGTCGTCGACAGGTTCTGCATGAAGAAGTTCGGCCGCAGGAACGTGAACGGCGCGCGGCGCGCCTTCAGGTGCTTCTCCACCGCGTGGTGCGGGGTGGCGGTGTTGAACTGCACCCCCTGCAGGGAGAGGAAGACGATGTGCCGCACGCCGGCATCCATGGCCTGATCGATCATCGGAAAGAGGTGGGTCTGCACATCCGCGATCGCGGGCGGGCGCAGCAGGAACAGACGATCGACCCCCGCGAGGGCGGCCGACCACGTGCCCGGATCCTCGAAGTCGAAGGCTCGCGGCTCGCTGCCGGCGACCACGCTCGCGTCGCGGGCGTCGCGCACCGCCGAGACGACGGTCTGGCCCTGCGCGAGCAGATGGGTCACGGCGGCCCGGCCGACGTTGCCGGTCGCGCCGGTGACGAGAACGGCGCCGCTCATGAGGTCGCCACGGTGCGCGGTTCGCCGATCGCACTCAGGATGCGGTCGAGCTCGACGACCTCGTCATCGCTGAGCGCGTCGAACTGCGGGGCGACCGCCTCGAAGTACCCGCGTTCGAAGTCGCGGACCTCGCGTCGGGCCTCGTCGGTGAGGCGGATGACACGGCCGCGGCGATCCGCCTCATTCACCTCACTAGTGACCAGGCCGCCCTCCCGCAGCCCCTCGATCGTCTGGCTGACCGCGCCGCTCGTGACCGAGAGGCGCTCCGCGAGCGTGGCGACGCTCAGGCCGTCGGAGCGCGACAGCACGAAGAGCAGGTCCATCGCCGCGCGACCGAGGCGCCGCGACTGGAACGGGTACGTGCGCCGGGCCGCGAACTCGCGGGTGAGCACGCCGATGCGCTCGACGACGCGGGAGAGGGACTCGGCGCGGGCATCCATCAGCGACTCACGAACGGCAGTTCGTGGATGAACTGCCGATCGTCGAGCTGCGTGAGGATGAAGCGCGCAAGGTCGGCGCGCGCGATCTGCGTGCTCGCGTTCACCCCGACCCAGCCGACGCGGTAGGTGCCGGTGGCGGGGGCGTCCGTCGGGCGCGGGCCGCGAACGACCGTCCACTCGAGCTCGCTCGCGCGCAGCACCTCGAGGTGGCCGACGGCATCCGCGAGCACCTGAGGTGACAGCCGCTGAAGAAGCCATTTGATGATGCGGTCAGGGGTCTTGGGCTCATCCTGCGGCGCGGGCAGCCCGCCGCCCGAGAGCGTGATGAGACGGCTCAGTCCGGCCGCCTGCATGGCCTCGACGATGTGACGGGTGCCGTCGGTCTGCAGGGTGGGCGGCGATCCCTTCACCTGACCGAACACGCTCACGACGACGTCGGCTCCGCGAACGGTTTCGGCCACCGCCGCGGCGTCGAGAACATCGCCCGGGATGATCGTGAGACCCGGCGCGGAGGCGAGCGCCTCCGGACGGCGGGCCAGCGCTCGCACGGAGTGACCTGCGGCGAGAGCCTGCTCGAGAACGTGGCGTCCGGTCTTGCCGGTGGCGCCGAAGAGGGCGATCATCGTCATGAGAAATACATTAGCACCTAATGTATTTCTAGCCCCGAAGCTCTCTAGGGCAACGCGCGCTGGGCTCCCCCCGCGGCGGGCCGGTGGCGCGACCTTTCGCGCGCCGCCGATTCGTCTACGACACGAGTTGCCGCGCAACAGTCGTTATAGTCGCCTCGCGGGGCGCAAGCGCGTGCTGTGACGGGTCGATCCCCGGGGTCGTCCACCTCAGCTCGACCGAGACATGCAGATCGGAGTGGTTGGCAAGAAACAACGTCTCCCCGCGCAGCGCCAGCTCGAGGCCCGGCAACATGGATCGAACCCGCGGGATCCCGACCGCATCCACCACGCTGGCGACTAGGCCTCGTCGTTCAGCCGGCTCAAGCTCCCCGGCTACCTCGCGGTCCCCCTGAGCGCCGCGGCGATTTCTGGGGCCAAGTCTTGGGCCCAGCCGCGGTAGTCCTGAGTGGTGTAGGGCAACCGTGCGTCAACAGGTGGGGAAAGCTCAAAGCTAGAGAGGTGGGCGCTCGGATACCGGTCGATGATTTCTGCCGTGATCCTGTTGAATTCTTGTGCTCGCCGCCAAGTCGCACGAGCGGGCAGCGTTCGAAACAGCGGCGATTGACGCGGGTCGGCGACGGCGAGGATGTGCAAGGAGGCTCCCGACGGGAGCCGCGATAGCGTGACGCCAATCAAGTGGCGCATCCTCGTGGACCAGATGCTCGCGGGGGTCCCCAGGATCGCATCGTTAAGTCCGACTGCGACGACTACCGCATCAAACGTACCCAGCCGATTCGCGCTGATTGGCGATAGTGCCGAGGAGATGGTTATCGAAGGAATTGGGTCTACTTCGAGGACACATCCACGGCCGGTCATGGCGCTAAGGGCGGCCCCGAGATGGCCTGCGAGCCCCTCTTTGTGGCTAGTCACCCCCGGCCGGCTCTTGAAAGCTGGAGTGGTGTGGTACGGCGGCCGAGGAAGGCTCGCTGTCGTGCGGGGAACGTGCCCCCAAGGGTCCGCTCGAGGTGAGCGATCGTATTGAGGGATTTGCGGAGATTTCCGGAGATTCGTGGGGTGCGCGGCTCAGAAGTGCGCCCCGCACCGCCGCTGGGCGAGCACGGTGAGCGCGCGGGTGACCTGCAGCGAGCTCCTGGACGTTGCGAACCTTTGCCTGGCTCGACGTGCTAAATGTCGCGGTCGACGAGGGTGGCACGCACCACCGACCGTCGCCCCTCACGTCGCCTCGACGTCATGCTTGCTGCTCGCGGATTTCGTGTCGGATGCGGACCTCTGCGCCTCAGGCTGCCTTGCTGGTCTTGAAGTGGTCGCCCGAGAAGAACAGCAGCCCGATTAGTGCTACAGCGTTGATGCCGGTCGCGATTGCACCGGCGATGGCCGAGATCTGATCGCTTCCCGCCGTGGCAAGGGTCCAAATAGAGGTCATCAGAGACAAGGCGAGCCCAATCGAAATGAGGACGCGAGCGAGGTTGCTGCCTCTCAGCAGGGCCGATGACAAGGAGATGATCATCAGGTTGATTGCAAATGCGATCACGACCGCCGTGATCACTACACCTGTACCGCCGAGGGCGGTGAGATCTTCGTTTCCCCAGACCCGCCACATTAGGCGACCGGTGTGGATCATGCCCCACGCACCGGTCACCCAGACGACGGATGCAATGATGGCGACATGAATGGGAGGGGATTGCTTGTCCATTTTTGTTTCCTTTGATTAGTTGTGTCGGGTTGCCCTGCTTGGCGAAGCACCAAGGAAGTTGTTGCGATCTGCGAGCCAAGCCTGTTCAGGCCGGGGTCTTCTGCCGCTTAGTGCGCTTCACGGGGTCTGGAGCGTATCGGAGCGATGCGAAGCTACCGTCTCGGTACCGAAGTTTCAGGTAGCCGATAAGAAGTGCGATCACGGCAAATCGCGCAATGATGCCGATTATTCCGGCCTCTGGGCCAAAGTCACCTCCGGTGAGTAGGTCCGAGCCGACGTTCGATGTCGTCAAGGGACCGAGGAACTCCTTACCGCTGACGGGGAATCCGAGCAGCGTTTGGGTGAAGTTCCAGCCGAGGTGGAGTCCGAACGGGAACCAAATGTTTCGAGCTCCCAGGAAAGCCATTGCGTAGATCAATCCGCCGAGGGAGTTGCCGAGAACTGAAATGGCAGATGCCCCCGGGTTGGTTGCGTGGATGAGGCCAAACAGAACCGCCGAGAGCAGAACGGGAATCCATCTGTTGGTGCCCCACGGAATCAATCCGAGTAGGACCACAAGGCCACTGAGCAGGAGGGACCTGAAGAAGATCTCTTCGATGCCGGCGTTTGCCGCGATGTCCAAAAATGTGGCGGCGAAAGATCCGAAGTCGTAGGGCGCAGGGACCACCGTGATGAGGCCCAGGCCGACCTCTACAACAAACACTCCAAGGATGGCCAGCGAGGTGATGGCGACTCCTGCAAGGAAGTCGGGAACGGTCCATCGAGATACTTTGATGCCCAAGTTGGCAAAGACAGGCTGCCGTCGGCGAATCCACATCACGATCGCAAACGCTCCCAAGAGGGGTGCAACGACGAAAGTAATGATGTCCGACACTGAGTCTCCTTTGGCAAAGTGATCCGCACCCGTCCAAGTTGGGAGCGAACCCACAATAGTGGTCGCAACGCCGGCCGCGCCAGTGCGGTTGGGGCCCAGCTGTGCGTCTGTGATCCCGAACCACGAGTTCCCGTATTTGGTCCCGAGCGGGCGGTACAGGAGAACGACGAGCGTGTATGCTGTCGCGCAATCCAGTTCAGCTCGAAGAGGAGTCTCAAGTGATCGTCGACGATAAAATCGCTGCCAAGTCGTGGCGGGTCAAGCCTCGTGTGTGGATCGGGGTCGCGATCTGGGCGGGATACGTGCTCCTCGTCTACGCCATTCAGGTTGCGGTGGGGGTCCCCTACGATCAACTCGGCCAGAGCGGGTCGAACCTCTTCTGGGGTGCTGGCTTTTCCTTGATCGTTGCAACGGTGCTCCTGGCCGCCACCACTTCAATTTTGGGGTGGTGGAAGCCTGCCTTGTTCGACCGGGCCCGCAGTCGACACCGATGGCCGATCATTGCGCCGTTCTTGATGGCCGCCGCTCTGTTGATCAATCTCATCAGCACGGACTGGGGGTCTTTCGACCTCGCGTTTCTTGCGGCCGCCATCGCGCTTATCCTCGTGGGATTCACCGAGGAGATGGCCACACGCGGCCTCCTGCTGGTCGGCCTGCGTGCGCGCTTTGGCGAGGGTTGGGTCTGGTTCCTGAGCTCGGCCATGTTTGCAGTTATGCACCTCACGAACATCCTGCTCGGAGCCCCCGTCGCTGGAACGGTACAGCAACTCGGATTGGCATTTGTCGGCGGCACCGTTTTCTACATCTTACGACGGACAACCGGCACCCTAATCTGGGCCATGCTCCTGCACGGGCTCTGGGACTTCTCAACCTTTGCCGTCACCCACGGGACGCCTAGCACGTTGGCCCCCGTCGGAAACCTCACCAATATCATTGCCGGTTTGCTCGCTCTCGTAGTGGTGGCATTCGTTATCCGCGGATCGGACGAGCGAATCACCCGCGGCAAGTAGAGAAGACGAGGCAGGAGTCCTGGGAATATGCCCTCGGTCGAGAGGCTAGTCTTCAGAAGTCCACGTATCGGATCCGACCGCCACGTCCGCGAAGTTCCGCACCTCTTCGTCTGCTTGCATTTGACGCTCTGTACCTAGCCGGTCGTAAACCCCTGCGTATTCGTCTCCCTGCATGGTGCGCAAGTCCAAGTCGACCATCATCTGATCCTGCTCGACCTTCCTCAGCTTTGCCAAGTCACTACCTCGTTCATTCGGGAAGATCTAGTTTGCCTAGCTGACTCATTCGCACGGAAGTCGGAATTGCTCGCCAGGATCTCGCTCGACACGAAGCAGGGGTTGTTCCCGCGTCGAGACGCGGGCGTAACCAATGCTGTTGCGGGTACCGATAACGGTGGAAAGCCGGTTTCGGGCGCTCAGGTTTTGGGTGGATAGTTTCGGTGGTCGCACGGCCGGCGTGTCGCTACCTTGCTAGGGCATCCCGGCGCCGCACCGAAATCGGTCGAAGAGCTCGAGGGCTAGGGCAGCGAACTCCGGCACGGCCGAGTAGTTCAACTGAAGGATGTCGGGAATGTCCTCAGCCGACATTTTGACTGTCGAGAAGCGGGGAGGGATATGCCTCGGCGGACGGAAAGACAACAGCACCAACCGGACAGCGCTGGCAATGCCGGCTCCTTCAGCGATCGGTCGGCAACGCCGATCGCGTCATCTTTTCTCCGAGGCCGCGGAACCCCTCCCGGAGAATGGTCAACGAGATCGCAAGGCTCGCGCTGTCGGTTTCGGGCTCGAGGGGGCAATAGAGCACCGCATCGTGCGTCTCGATCGCTGCGAACGGGTAGGCCAGAGGTGGGTCCTGCCAGCAGTCGAAGGCGACGTGGATGCTCGTCGCGATGATGCTTCTGGCTTCCAGCTGGATCCACTGAAGGTCGCCGAGGTCGGGGATACCCGCGCGGTCCAGTGTGCACGTTTGCAGCAGGATCCGGCGCACAACCTGACGCTATCGGCCGCCCACCTGCCCAGGTGTCGCCTGTGGACGGCCAATCCTCCTGGGGGAGTGTGAGGGGGCCGGAGCCCCCTCACCGCCGCTACTCGCGGCGCTGCAGCGATTGCATCGCGATCTGCATCGCGCGCTCGGGGGTCATCCCGGCGGGTGCGATCTGCGTGCGCGGTGCCTTGCTTGCGGGTCGCGCAGCTCGCAGCGCGGCGCGGAGTGTGTTGATGTCCTCGTCGCTCACTCGAGGTCCGTAGGGCTTAGCGAGCAGGCGTGCACGGCGTGAAATGCTTCGTTCGCGGGCGACGATCGCCTCGACGGTGCGCCCGCGCCACTTGCCTCGCGCGATGCCCTTCCAGAAGGTGCGGGCGCTGTTCGTGTGGGCGGTGCGCTCCTTCGGGGTGCCCTTTGACACGATGATCGTCGGCATCATCGCCTTGGTGCCTTCATCGATGTAGTTGCGGATCGCGTCCGGGTTTGGGGTCAGGCGCCGTTGCTCCTGCATGCGCAGCATCTGGTTGTGCAGGCGGCTTCGCGCGTCGTTGGTTGAGTACGCGTGAAGGTAGTCGGCGCTGAGTGCGACGATCATCGTCAGGTTCCCGGCGTAGAGCGCTTCCTCCATGAGCGCCTTGCGCTGCTTCGGGCTAAACCTGCGGATCTTCCGGATGAAACCATCCCAGTCATCTTCGTAGCGGATCTTCTTGTTGCTCAGCACTTGGTGTCTCCTCACCGATCGTTCTTCTTGCCCTTCCGGCAGAGAGATCGATTGCGAGTGGGAGTGCACGGAGTGCTGGATGTGAGCGGTTGCTAAGCGGAGTCTGCAAATAGCGATCAGCCGGCACGTAAGTGCGCGGAGCGAGCTACGATCGGCAGCCGGAAAGGGCAAGAGAACTGGCTAGGACTGGCCGCCCTCCGGGCGGCTCCTCACCTCGAGCGTCAGCGACTTGGGGGGCGCGAGGGGCGTCCCCTCGCTCTCAGAATGGTCGGCTCTTCTAGACGGGTTTGCGCACTTCGTTAGGCGCGCCGGGCTGACCGTGGCCTCGAAGGAATCGGGCGTGCGCAGCTTCGGCAGCCGCTCGCAACGTGAGGTAGTAGCCAACTGGCTGGCGATCGGCCGGCGCTATCGCCCACGTGTCGAGGCGGTAGCCCAACTCGTCGCCGCGGCGGATGAGGGTGATGACTCCGTAACACCGCCCGTACTGGGCCAACATGTACCAGGTCCCGGCCGGCTTCTCGACGGCAGCCAGCTGAGGGTGCCAAGTGGGGATGGTCTGCAACGGGGCTCCTGCGGTGACGATCGCAGCCTGGCCCTGCTTGATCTGGCAATCGTAGACGTTGTGCACCGACATGTGATCGGGCTCGGATGGGGCGAATCCGAAGGGAGGCGCACCCGCGGTTGATCTTCGGATGCCGTTGCCGCTCCGAAGCTCCATTAACTAGACTTTCGTTTTGTATTTTGGCCCTCTGACTCAGCCCTAGGAGAACTGAATGGGAGCGCTGATCTATGGACCCGGGCACGAGTCGCTCGAGATCGACGACCGCACGCTGCTTCACCTGCAGATCACGATTGCCAACAAGCTCCGCCTCGGGGAGAGCTTCAACTTCTCCTGGTCGCACGATCCCCAACTTGGCAGCGGACGATCTGTGATGTGGATCGACCCGAGCGTACCGATCTACTTCCGTTTCACCAGCGGCAAACCTGCAAACGTGAACCGGCGATGGTTGGACGAACTCGCCGCAAGCGCCAATCGCCCTGATGGATTCGTGATGGTCCCGGAACCGGAACCCTCCTGATTGCTGCCGTCGCCGGATCCCGTCGAGCTACGGCAGCTGCAATGAGCCGGAGGCGTACCTGACGTCGACGTGTAGGTGATGGCAGTCATCTTCGATCTGCCCGAAGTGCGTCAGTGCGAGGGGAACGCCTGCTGCCGCTCGGCAGTCCGATTGGCCGACTCGGGAGCTGTCAGGCACGACGGGTTCCAGCAGTCCGATGAGACGGATGGAGAGGCCGTCGGCGCCGGTGACGGGTCGCCCATCGAGGCTGTAGAAATCGACGGCGTGCCCACCCCCATCCGCGTAGTGGGCTGAGTTGATACCCGCTCCGAGGAGAGAGCCCGTGCATTTGCGGTTGATGTCGCTGATGCCGACCTTGTCGAAGTGTCGGGTGGCGATGACGATGATCTGCAGGATGCGGATGTCGATTCCGCAGTCTGGCACGTTCTTGCCTTCGGCAATCCAGCGGATCTGGTCGAGGGGCGGTCGCCCGAGTCCGGTGAGCGTGCCGTCGTCGATGTGCGTGACGAGCTCTAAGGCGAGCGCTTGCGCATTGCCGGAGACTTGGCATTGTGGGCGGTCGGTTGGGGTGAGGGCGGAGACGATGTCGGTAGCGGGCTTCAGCGCTCCGGCGAAGTCCGCGGTTCCATCGCCGGTGACCTGGACTGCCACGATTGAAGGGGTGGTGGTCTGCCAGTCCTCCATGCGCTGAAGTTGTGCGTAGAAGAGGAGTGCGGCACGGGCTGGGACCAGCCGTTGCTCGGCGGTGCCCCATGCCTCGGACTGGGCAAAAAGCCCGAGCTCTGCAGATCCCGTGCTCGCGGAGTTCCGCAGCCCAGACTGGGCGATGGCGGCCGTCACGCCGATGATCTGGGCCTGCTGGCCGAGGCCCTGAGCGGTGGCCACGTTCATGATGATGGCGGCGTTGACGAGCTGGTCGCCGGTGTATCCGGCGATCGAGGTGTCGAGGGTCGCAACTTTATCGACGTCCACGGGTTGGGCGGTGCAGCCGGTCCCGGAGGACATGACGACGGCCCCTGCAAGCGAGAGCAGCACCCCGGTGATGCCGACAGCAATACCTCTGAGCATCAGAGCCGTCCTGCTGCGGCGAGTGCTTCGTCGGTGTTGGTCACCTGCGCTTCCCAACTGGAGAGGATGTGCTGCACGTGCGTTTCTGGGTGGGAGCCGTACTTGAAGATGTAGTGCCCGTCGCGCAGCTTCTCGATGGTTCCCGCTGTTTCGCGGGCGAGGCCGAAGGTCTGCTGGCACCAGCTCGCGTCCTCGGGGCGGGACTGACGGTAGATGCACACCGTCTGCGCCTCTTGGATGATGGCCATCCCAGGCGAGTCGACAGGGATATCCGAGCCCTTGTGCATGACGAAGACGTTGCTGATCCCGAGTCCTCGGGAGAGTTTCTGGTTGGCTTTGATGAGGCCGGCTGCGGGGCCGCCGATCATGTGCCAGCCCTCTTCGTAGACGACGGTGGTGGCCCAGCCGCGTTCGCGGCGCAGCCGTCCGAGCATCCACATGTTGCCGATCGCCATCACGACAGGGACGGCGGGTCCGTCGTCAGGAAGCTGGGAGATGTCGAACGAGGTGAGCTTGCCTGCAAGGTCCACCGACTTCGACGTCTCACCGTCGAGCAGGCCGGCGTATTCGTCGAGGAGCCCGTTGAGGGTCCACCGCACGGACAGGCCGGCTTTGTGGAGGTCGTCCCGAGCAGAGACTGACAGAGTTCGGTAGTCCGGGTCATCGGCGAGATCGCCCAGGTTGGGCAGGATGTCCGCCAGCACTGGTGCGCGGTGGTCGCCGACGTTGTCGACGGTCATCCGCAGCGCAGCCCTGAGGGCTTCCTCTTCCCACGCGTCGAGCTGTTGGTCGCCTCTGGCAAGGCGGGTGACGATGTTCAGCAGCCGTGCCTGACCTTGCAGCCCGGTGCCTTCGAGGATCGTCGGGTCGAGCAGGTTCAGGGTCGTGCCGGTCCCGTCTGGGCTGAACCGGATGGGCTCATACCCGTAGCGGCGCACGACGCCGGAGTATTCGCCTTCACCAGCCTGGTCTTTCTTGTCGAAGACGACGCAGCGTCGCCCCTTCAGCAGGAGGGGGCGCAGGACGTGGTTGGCCTTGGTGTGGGTGGACTTGCCGGCGCCGACATCGCCCAGGATGATCACGTTCGGCGATGACACCTCCCGAGGGGTGGAGTTGTAGGCAGTGATCGGGTCATGCGAGATCGATGTCCTCGACAACACATCGCGGCCGGCCACGACACCGGTCGTCCCGGTGGGTGGACCGATAAGGGCGGTGTTGAGGATCTCCGCTTGCCGGGTCGTGGACGGCGCCCCCTGAATCGCTGGCGCATACCGCCCGCGGCGAGCGGCGCCCGGCTTCGACCGCAAGCGGGTGCCGGGCTGACCCCACGGGGTGATCTCCGCCGCAGACCCGGTCTGGCTGATCGGAGTCTCGACGGGTGGTGCGAACGCCCGGAGGACCGGGGCGTCCCAGAGACGTGAGCGGGTGGTGATGTTCTGGTCGGTCATGAGAGCGACTCCTTCTCAGTGCGGCCCGCAAGCTTTGAGTAGAGGCGGGACGAGATACTGCGGCCGCCGGTGGCAAGTCCCCGGCCGATGGGCCAGGTGGTGCCGGAGGCGGCGGACTGGAAGGAGTCCTGCCAGTCCAGATGATCGATCCCAAGGGACCCGGCGCAGGTCTCCTCGAGCTGCCGCGACGACCGGGCGAGCTCGTCGCGTGTGCGGGCGGAGATCGTGATGAACCCGACCCACTCAGCACCATGGTGGTGAGAGCCGGCGGTCAGGTCGGAGCGGCGGCGCTGCGCCGCGGTCATCGCCACATCCGTGTCGTCAGTATCGAACTTGCCGGCCTCCTGACGGGAGATCGACTCGGCGGCGTCGCGCACGAGGTCTTGGCGTGCGGCGGCTTTCGCGTCGGCCGCGGGGATCAGGTGGATGTGGAACGACACCGAGCGGATGAACTGCATGTCTCGGCCGATCAGCAGATCCAGCAACCAGAGCTGTGTGCGGGGCGCGGTGGCCATCGCGTCCGCTCGAATCGCTGCGGTGCGGTGCCACCATTCCGTCGGCTCTCCGGTGATCGGATCCACTCCTTGGACGACGTGGGCGGAGAACTCGTCGTGCGACGCGATGCCCATCCGCTTCGGGTCGACGTCGGCAACGAAGTCGATCGGTCGGGACGGGTTCTGCTGGTGCAGCATCACCGCCACCGTCTGCCGGGCGGTGAGGACTTCGACGGTGCCGAGGCGAGCGTCCTCGAGGCCGCGCAGCGTGGAGGCGATCTCCTGGGCCATGAGGCCGCGCCATCCGTCTCGGCCGGTGCCGTACTTGGCGGCGGCGTCAACGAAGTTTCCGGTGATTGGCCAGCTGATGGTGATGAAGTGCCGTTGGACCATCGCGTCTTCGCCAGTCAGGCGAAGGACCTCTTCGTAGGACGCGATTGCCTCGGCAGGGACCTCATCGTCGAGGGAGCCGGCGACCCAGTACTCCTGCATCGCCGTATCCGCCGGAAGCACCCGAGTCATCGTCTGCACGTCGCCGACGAGAACGGAGGCGGCCGCGCGGCTGGCGAGGAACGTCCCCCACCCTTCGGCGGCTCGGGTCATGACGGAGGTGGATTCGATACCGCGCAGCTGCCCAGTCACGACGAACGTGACCGAGACGTAAGGCTTCTCCCCGGTGGGGGCGTGCCAGGTGATGCCCGGTTCGCCCCGGCCGTGCTGCAGCCAGCCCATCCCGTCGGCGCCGTCGGGGTTGGACCGCAAAGCGGTGAGGGTTCGCTGGGCGGCCCACGCAGCATCGCGGCGTGCTCGCCCACGAAGTTGGTGGGCGTCGCGAAGTGCCTGCTCCGCTTGGTCCCAGGCGGCGACGTCGTAGGGGACGAATGCGTCGACCCCTGAGGTGACTCGTTCCTTCCAACGGTTGCGCCGGGTTCGGCGCTCCATGATCGTGCCTCGGTGCGTGCGCGCTGTGACTAGGAACGTGATGCCGCACCCGACGACGCCAGTGACGAGGCCTGGCCATCCGATCAGCGGGGTGAGGATCATCCCCGAGAGGATGAACGTCCCGATCAGGACGACCCGGGTGCGGGAGTGGGTGCCGCCGAAGAATGAGCGGTGCCCGGTCTCGCCGCCGAGGTATCGGACTGTGGCTCTGGTCTGTGTTTCGGTCATGGGGTTCGCTCCGGTCCGATCGTCGAGTCATCCAGTGCGCCGGTGGCTTGCTGCCCGGCGGCCTCGATCGTTCTGACGCCTTTCGACGCCGCGGTCACGCCGGCGGCCAAGACGAGGGTGGGGATGCCGATGGCAGCCCCGGCACCGGTCGCGGTCTCCGCCGCCCCCGCGGCCGCGAGCCCTGAGCTAGCAGCGGCCGCACCACCCGCCGCCGCTCCGGTGCCAGTAGCGCTCGCTCCTGCTGCGCCTGCTGCACCAGCGCGCGCGGCCGCCGCTCCAGCCAGCGTCGGAGTTTCGCTTGTCGCGGCTGCCGAACCCGCCGTTGAGTACGACTGCGAGGCCTGGCCCCCGCGGCGCGCCAGCGACGGCGAGGATGATCGGTCGAAGCGGGCGGTCGCTTCGGACATGTTGTTCGGACCGATCGACCCCGCAGCGAACGCTGGGCCGCGCGTGCCGCCGAATCCGTTCGGGATGACCGGCGCCAGTTTCATCAGCAAGAGCGGCGAGAACGCCGCGATGAACAGCGCGATTACCGCGACGCTGAGTGTGACCAAGGAGTGCAGGTTGAGGTTGTTGCCGAAGGTGGCCACCGAGTTGGCCATCATGACGAACGCGAAGCCCAGCAGGAAGAACAGCAAAGGGTGGGCCGCGAGGATGCCAATCCACACTGAGACGATCTTCGTGCCGAACGAACGCTTGGTCGGGTCGATGATCCACACCAACCCGAGCGGAAGCAGAACGCCCGTGAAGTAGAGGGTGACGAGTTGCACGACGAGCATCGCGAAGACGAGCAGTAGGCCGATCACCATGCACAGCATCAGCAGGACCGCGATCGGCAAACCCCCGGTGATGCCGACTGGGTCGGCCTCGGCGATCATCGCCTGGAAGTCGCCGATGACCCCGGTGACGGTCCCGCGCAGTCCCCATTCGACGACGTCGTTGGAGATCGCGTGGAAGAAGTTGACCAGCACCATCCCGAACGCGGGGCCGAACATCGCCCCCACCAGGAAGAGGCCGAAGTACAGTCCGACGGATTCGAGTAGGTCGCGACCAGCCTGCAGTCCGCGGGCCGTTCGCAAAATCTGCGGCAACAACAGCAGCACAGCGACAAAGATGGCCGCCGCAAAAGAGATCGCATACGCGTTGAGGAACCAGTCCGCCGAGAGATCCGGCAGAGTTGCGTCTGTCAACGCCGGCAGCACGTCCTTGCTCAATCCCTTTGCGGCATCCTGCAGCGCCTTGAACGTGTTGCCCCACGGATCCGACCAATACGAAACCGCGCCCGTGAATCCGTTGATGGCGTCGCCGATCCCGCCGATCGGGTCCCATCCGTTGTCATCATTTGTCGTGGGCATTAGCAGCCCTCCGTGAATGGCGTCCCGATCGCGTACAGCTCCTCAGGTGAGCGTGTTCCATCCGCGCCCGCCACTGTCCACTTTGTCCCGTCCCACTTAACGGTGATTGTGATGGAGGAACGAAGGGTCGAGCTCAGCTCGCCGTCGATGACGTACCCGCTGCCGATTGACACGGAGACCTCGTCCTCGGTCACAGATTCGAGGTTCCACACCCCTGGCACGGTGTTCATGAAGTACTCCTGGCCGGCGGGCACGATGCCTCCCGAGAGGTCGGGCTCGGCGGCCAGATAGACCGTGAGATCGTCCGTGAATGAATCGTCCGCCAACGCCACTGCGCCCACCTGGCTTGCTTCGTCCTCGGACGGATAGGGGAATCGCTGGATCCATCGAACGAATGCCGTCGCAAACTCCACCGCTCCGTTGGAAGTGCGGGGGGCCGCAGCTTGGGCGGCTAGCACCATCGCCGCGTCTCTCGTCTCGCCGCCGAGGCATCCGGTCGGTTCGGCATCCGCGCCTATGGTCGATTCGATCGTGGGCGCGGGTGACGACGTCGTGGTCGGCTGCGGGGCGGGGATGACGCCCGACACGGTGAGCGCGGCGATGATCGCCGAGATCACAACCAGGGCCAGAAGTATCCACGGCCAAACGCGCCGTGGGCGCGTCGCTTGTGCTCGCATGTTCGTTTTCCTATCCGAAGAGGGCGAGGATTGCGCCGACGATCACGGCCAGCGCTGCGAGCAGGCCGAGGGAGATGCCGGCCCAGAGGGCTTGGTTGCGGGCGTCTTTGTAGGCGCTGGGGTTTCCGCCGGTGGTGGCGACGGCCATGTTGCCGATGCCGATGATCACGATGATCACGGCGGCGACGATGGCCAGTCCCCAGAGTCCGGCGAGGATCTTCTGCCACAGGGCGGTGAATTCGACTCCGAAGATGCTGAAGTCGGGCAGGATCCCGTCGAGCGGGTTGTCGATCATGGGAAGGATGGCGAGGGTGCCGAGGAGGCTCATGGTTGTGGTGTCCTTTCGGTTCTAACGAGCAGTGTTCTGGAGGGTGCGGATGACGTCCGCGGCAGCCGCGGTGATCTCGTGCCGGGTGGGCCGGGTCAGCTTGGCCAAGGTGAGTTGACCGCGTTCGGCGATGTGGGCGTCGAACGGGATGGTGTGTTGGCGGCGGATGCCGTGCGTCTGAAGGATCCGATCGACCCGGGTAACGACTTGCGGGTTCTCCGGCCGCCCGTCGTGCAGGCGCAGCACGACCGCGTTCGCGGCGAGCTCCGCCGAGTGTCCGCCTTCGGCTTTGAGGCCTTCGAGGAGGCGGGCCGCCTCGAGGGCGGCGTCTCCGGCGTCGAAGATCGGGACGACGAGAACATCGGCGGTCGCCACGGCGGCTCGGAAGGCTGAGGATGAGGGCTGGTTGCCGGAGTCCATCACGCGGATCGCGAAGTACTCATCGATCACCTGGGTGATGGTTGTGACGGCGTCGCCGTCCAGGCGCGGCCGCCATCCGACGGAGCCGATGACGGCCGCGAAGGACGACTGGGGCGCGGTGTAGCCGGCGAGCTGGCCGGCGGAGCGGATGCCGGCGGCCTCGGCGACGAGTTCTCCGAGTCCTCGGGTGGGTGAGCCTTCGCTGCGGAAGATGAGGGCGCCCGGATCGTCGGAGACTTCGACGATGCACACGGACCCGCCGCGGATCGCGGCGATGGTTCCGCCGAGCATGAGCGAGACGGGGGTCTTGCCCACTCCCCCCTTGGGGTTGGCGATCAGAATCGACACTGCCCGCGTCCACGTGGCTTGCCGGACGATCTCCTCGTTTCGACGCAATTGCTCCGCCGCCTCAAGAGCTGCCGTCTCGGCTGCTCCCGGGGCAAGCTTGACGCCGACCTTGCCGAGAATGCCGCGCACTCCCTTCTGGGCGATGCGGAGTGGGGTCGCGACGGAGAGTTCGCCGAGGTCGACGTCGTCGTGCTCGAGCTGGACTGGTGCTTCTTCGACGACCGTCGCGTCGGTAACCGGGGCGGCGGCCGGGGCCGATGGAGCGGCCGCGGTCGCCGGGTCTGCATCGCGTTCGATGTAGCTGGCGGCGCGAGCGGCTCCGGCGAAGGCAACAGGCGTGTCGTCGAGGGTGGTGTTCTTCATGGGCGCGGTTCCTTTCCGTGGTGTGCGTCCGGGGTTGGGCAAGCAATGGCATTGGTCCTGCTAGTGGCGGGTGCGGCTGCCGGTCGGTGAGGGAGTTTCGCGCGATGCGCGGGGTGAGCGCCGACAGGTCGGCGCCGGAGGGGGAGCCGCTTCGCGGCGATGCCCTGGTGGGTTTGGTTGAACTTTCCGGCTGCCGATCGTAGCTCTGTCCTCTGCTGCGTTCGCAGATTTTCTGACGCGCCCTGCGGGCTTATCTCGCCCGAAATTCTGCGCACTACGCCTCGTCTCTTCGCACTCGATCTCTGTGCCGGAAGGCAAACAAAACGATCGATCTGAGAGGACGCAAAGACCATGACCACCTTCACTTCATCCACGGGATGCACTCCCGTTCCGCTCGACGAAGACACCGTTGCTCGCATTGCACTGGCCAGTGCCGGGGTGGCCGGCGAGGTGCCGGTCGCGATCGCGATCAACGCCGTTGGTGGTGCGGCTGCCTTCGTGGGCGCTGTTCATGACGGACGGGACCGAGTGCTGCCTCTGTCGAATCTGACTCGCCAACGCATTCGTGCTCTTGCCACGGGTGACCGAGTTGCGCGGATCCTGGAGGCAACGCGCGAACAAGGGCTGACCGTTCTCACTCCACACCACGCCCTGTGGCCGCAGCAGCTCGACTCGATGGGCCGCGGTGCCCCGCTGGTTCTGTGGGCGCGCGGAGACCTCACCGCCCTGAACGGCTTCAGCATCGTCATCACCGGGACCTCCTCCCCCACCGGATACGGGATCGCGATGACCCGGGAGCTGTCCCACGGGCTCGGTCGCCTGGGTTACGCGATCGGAGCGGGTTCCGGCAGCGGCATCGACCGAGTTGCGTTGGAGCAGACGCTCGTCACTGGCGGTCGTGCGTTCGCGGTCAGCGCTGCGGGGATCGAGCAAACTCACGCCCCGGACCATGTCACCGTGGTCAGCGAGGTGCCACCCACCCTGCAGGTGAGCCCGCGATCCCAGAAGCGCGCGAAGCCTCTGCTGGCCGCATTGGCCGCCAAGACGGTCATCGTCGAAGCCGGCACCCTGTCCCCCGCACTTCGCACGGCCGAGGCCGCGCACGCGATGGACCGCATGGTCGGAGTCGTGCCTGGGCTGGCGAGTGCCGCTACCAGTGCCGGCTGCCACGACCTCATCCAGCGTCTCGGGGTGAAGCTCGTCACCTCCGCCCAGGAGGTCGATTGGATGCGTTGAGCCGATCACAGAGCCACCTCCGCCGTATCGAGTTCGACGTCCACCTCGGTGGTGTCGGGCATGGCGGAGTTGGTGGTGACGGGCGCGGTGGGGACGGTCGCGTGGGGTAGGGCGCGGAAGGCGGCGATCGCTCCGGCCTGCACCATCCAGAATGCACCGTCCGCCGCTTCGCGGACGTCCTGTGGTGGGATGACGAAGGTGTGCTGGGCGCGGGCGGTGCCCTGGGCTTCGCCGCCGGATTGGGTGGATGCTTCCATCCGCAGGACGGTGCCGGCGTACTTGACGACGTCCTCTGGGTCCTTGGACCGGCCGAAGATCAGCGCGGCACCGGAAGTCAGTGCGCGGCGTCGGCGGGTTTCGTCGTTGGAGAGACCAGCGGGGCTCTGGGTGGCCAGCACCAGTCCGACTCCGGCGGAGCGGGCGGTCTCGAAGAGGCTGCCCGCGGTGTCGCCGGGGTCCTGGCCTGCGGTCACGAGCTGCGGGAACTCGTCGACGATGACGACGACCGGGGACTTGTCCCGGGCTGTGAGTCGTGCGGCGAGGAAGTTGCGAAGGTCGAGCATGAGCAGGTCGCCGAGCTTGGCTTGCGCGTCATCGACCGGCGAGAGAGGCACGACGGTCACGTCGGCGGGTGCGTTGGCGTAGGACCAGCCGTCTTCGCCGATGGACTTCTCCAACGGACGAAGTGCGACTAGGAGCGAGTGCAGGGCGCGGGTACCGGCCGTCGTGCCGTTGCGGTCGACGCTCTGGTTGACGATCATCAGGTCGAACTGGTCCCGCACGTGCGAGTTCGGGTTTGTCAGCCGTTCCCGCAAGTCCGCGACACTGCGGATCGGCGAAGAGTCTTGGACGGCCTGAAGGCAGCCGCGGATCTCGTCGAGGTAGTGCTGGTTCGCCCCATCCGCGGGCGGCATCAACCGCATCAGCTTCGAGGTGACCTGCTCCGCAGTCCCGTTGAACAGATCCCACCGTCCGCCGACGGTCGCGGTGTGGCCATGGCCGCGCGCGATCGCCACGAGCTGCTCGGCGTCGGCCGGATCACCTTTGGCATCCAGGACGAACACGGGCCATCCCGACTCGAGGGCGCACAGCACGAGCCCGTTGATCAGAACGGTCTTGCCGGAACCCGACTCGGCGACGATCAGCGCCCGAACCGATGAGGAGGTTTCGGGCAGGACGAGGAACTGTCCGCTGGAGTCAACCCAGTCGCGGACTGTGCGGGTGTCGTGGAAGCGGTCAGCGAGCAGCCGAACGGTGGCCCGGTTGGTGAACCCAAACGACTGGCGCCCGCCCACATCGTGCGGGACGGTCAACACGTCAGCGGTAACGCCGGCGATGCGCCCGGTGTTGGTGTCGAGCTTGACGCCGATCCGTCGTGCGGCGGCCGCGTCGGCGGCTCGCTTTCGGGCCGCCTCGATCCGCTCCTGGGCGAGGACGTTCGTGATGCGGCGGGTGCGCACCCGCTCGGCGATCTGCCTTCGACGACGTGACCACAGCGCAGGCAGAAGCAGCACGCCCGACGCAAAGTTGAGAACGGCCCATCCACCAAAGGTCCGCAGGAGCTGTCCCGCCCATTCCCCGTCGATGAACTGACGGGCATCACCCGACTGGACCCACTGCGTGAGGAGCACGGCCTCGACAGTGACGAGGCCGACGACGAGGAGGATGCCGATCGTGTTGGCGATCCACTGCCAGCGGTAGACCTTCCAGAATCTGGTCTTGGTGGCGACCATGTCCGGGACCAGCGCGTTGACCAAGAGG
>ERZ795056.2269-NODE-2269-length-21524-cov-5.579161_pt1 | contig 21524 bp, 16 predicted proteins | sample MGYA00375140_ERZ795056 | MGnify/ENA primary metagenome ERZ795056 (study PRJEB30185, sample SAMN05720227) | activated sludge metagenome | isolation source: Anaerobic digester | place: USA | collected 2015-03-09 ... | reverse complement strand
AGCGGTGACTGGAGTTCAGACGTGTGCTCTTCCGATCTCTCGATCGGCGCGAAGTACAGCTTGAGGTTCGGGCGGCCGCCGAGGCCCTGCTCGGCGAGCAGGTCGAGCAGGCCCTCGATGTCCTCGCGGTTGCGGTCGTCGATGTTGACGCGCACGCTGATCGCCAGCTCCGGCACGGCGTCGACGACGGCCTTGAGGTTGTCGACGATGCGGGCGAAGGTGCCTTTTTTGGAGTGGAGGTGGCGGCGGGCGTCGTGGTAGCTCGGCAGGCCGTCGAGGGTGATCTGCGCCGCCCTGACCCTGCGATCGACGAGTTTACGCGCGACCTCGACGTCCAGGAAGTAGCCGTTGGTCACGATCATCGCGTCATAGGCGAGGCCGCGCTGGCGACACAGCTCGATCAGTCGGTCGGAGAGCGAGGCGATCAGGTCGCGGCGCAGCAGCGGCTCGCCGCCGTACCAGGCGATGTGCAGGCGCTTGATCGCCGGGCTGACGCGCTGCACCAGGGCGAGCAGCGCGTCCTGGACGTCCTCGCGCATGCCCTCGTTCGGCTTGTCCTGGCCCTGGAAGCAGTAGTCGCAGCCGAAGTTGCAGGCGAGGGTCGGCGCCACCGTCAAGATCATCGAGCTCATGTCATAGCGGTGGGCGTTGTACTGGCGCTCGATCAGCGCCAGCTCGTCGGTCCCCTCGGGGACCACGAATCCGCCGTGGGCGAACTGGGCCGCGCTCTCCTCGGCCGCGTCCGCGAGCCCGCCGGCGGCGATATGCGCGTAGGCGAGGCGGTCCTCGGCCTCCCACAGGGCGAGCGCGCCGCTCAGCGAGTTGTAGGCGAGCACCCGGCCGCCGCGCAGCGGGGTCGTGATCGTATAGCGAGATGGGACGTACATGCGAATCTCCACGGTCCGTGAGGGGGCAGGGATCAGAGGAACGGAATGATCGGGATCGCGTCGATTCCGCAGACGTCGGCCGCGCAGGCGTCGATCGGGCAAATGTTGATGCCGCAGGCGTTGGCGAGGCAGGCGTCGGCGCCGCAGGCATCGATGCCGCCGGCGTTGGTGATGCACCCCGAGGCCCCGCTGGCCGCGACCCCGCAAGCGTCCGCCCCACACGCCGCGGCCCCGCACGCCGCGGCCCCGCACGCCGCGGCCCCGCAGAGCGCCGCGCCGCAGGCATCGGCCCCGCAGGCGCCGACCCCGGTCGCCGCGGCCAGGCAGGCCGAGAGGCCGCCGACCGCGACCGCGGCGACGTCCATCCCGCAGGCGGCGTGCCCCGAGGCCGCGGCCACGCAGGCGCTCACCAGGGCGGAGGCGGCGGTGCAGGCCGCGGCGGCGCAGGCGTCGGCGCCGCACTGCTCGGCCGGGCAGACATTCGCGGCGCAGGCGTCGGCTCCGCAGGCGGAGGTGCGCAGGTTCGAGGGCACCGCGTTCGGCGGCGAATATGCGCTCACGCGCCAGCGGGCCAGGTCGCTGTAGCTGGTCGCGTTGGCGTCGACGCCCTGCTTCTTGTTGCCGACCAGCAGGCGATTATGGGCGATCGAGCGCAGCGCGATGATGTCGTCCAAGCAGACGAAGCTGCGCGTCGAGGTCGCGCCGGAGCGGACCACCTCCCACTTCTCCCATTCGCCGATCTTGTCGCGGTTGACGTTGGCGGCGCCGTCGGCCTCGGCGACCACATACTTACCGTCCACGCTCTTGAGCGAGACGATGTCGCCGTAGCAGATATGGGAGCCCAGCGTCGTCGGTCCGCTGCGCACCAGCGCGTACGACTGTCTGGTGAAATCGATCGTATTGGTCAGCTTGAGGTCGCCGTCGGCCGGGTCGAGGATGGTCTTGAGGCCGACGTTGTGCATACGGATCTTGCCGCCGTAGCGCAGCGTGTCGTCCGGGATGTAAGTGCCGGTCTGCTTGACGATCACCGACGAGACGGTGGTCATCCACGGGCTCGGGAGGTTCGGTCGGTCCTCGGTCACGCTCACGTAGTCGCCGGTGAAATTGTCATGCTGGTAGAGGATCACGAGCAGCCCCTGCGGGACCCGCAGGGCCTTCAGGTGGTCGTTGCCGATCCCGTTGTCGACGAGCTGCTGCATGCCGTAGCGACCGACCCCGATCCGATAGGCGTTGCCGGAGTAATTCGAGCCGCTGTGCAGCGTCGCCACCTTCTCGACCAGGATCGAGGACGCCTTGTCGTTCATCGGCCCGAGCGCGGCGACGTCGCTGTAATAGGCCTGGCTGGCGCCGTTGAAGTGTTCGTCTTCATGCACGGTCACGCGCAGGCCGGCGGGGATCTTGATCGAGCTGACGACGTCGTTGCCGATGCGCAGCTTGTCGAGGTCGAAGCTGCCGAGGCCGAGCGGCTGGCTCGCGCCCTGGAAGTTCTCGTCCGCGTAGATCGTCGCGGTCAGGTCGACGATGTCCGCGTTCCACTTGACCTCGGTGAGCATCCATTGCTGGTTCTCGCGCCCGTGCCGGTCGTGCTGGTAGATCACGCTGCCCGCGCCCTGGGTGTAGTCCTCGAGGTCGAGCACCTTGCCGCTGTGCCGGGCCTCGATCAGGAAGGTGCGCCCGCCGGCGGCCTCGATGAGGCGAAACTGCTGGTTGTGCCCGTTGTGGCGGTCCCACTCGCCGACCATGGCGCCGCTGTCCAAAGAGGCGGCCTCCACGTCCAGGACCTTGCCGCTCGACACCACCTGGATCACGCACCACTGACCGTCGACCGGGATGAAGCGGAAGGTCTGGTGGGCGCCGGCGGTCCACGGCTGCGGCACGAGGTGGGTCGACCCCGGGGTAATGCTGGCGGCCATGCCGAGCTGGATCGCAATGATCGCGTAGGTCCGCGCCTTGTTGGCGTCGGTCCCTGGCGTGTTCACAGAATGACAAACGATCGGCTGCACGAGGTATTGCATCGCCACGCTCTCCCACACCCGCCCAACATTCGGCGCGTCGGGCCAATGTAGCGAGGCGCCGGCGAGCGGGTCAATAACCAGAGATGGCCGAAGATCGTCCGCGGGTGAGACACATCCGGCCAGCGCCGGATCCGCGCGGGAGCACCCTCTGCGGCGATGCCACCCGCCGAACCGGAAGAAGCCTGGGCCCGCGGACACGCCCGGGTGGATGTCGTAACCGATGCCCAGCGGGCGCAACTTCGACCCGCTCGTTTCCCGGCGCCTCGAGCGCCCGGTGTGCTTGATCAGCGGATATGCAGGCCCCCGGACCAGTTGTAATTGGCCTCCGGGTTCGGAGGCGTCGCCAGCTTCGGGCTCGCCACCACCTCACCCGTGCTCGCGTCGATCTGGACCAGGCGAAACTGAGCGTCGACGACAAACAGCGTGTCGCTGAGGTCATCGTAGACCGACCCGCCGAACAGGAACCCCTCAAGCTTCGGGAGCTCCGCGATCAGCCCGGTCGCCGCGCTCTCCCGGTCGATCGTGAGCAGCTGTGTGCCGCTGACGCCGATCAGTTGCCCGTCGGCGCGCACGTGGATCCCGCCGGGCCACCCCTGGGAGCCGGCAAAGGTCGGGTCGCCGATCAGCGCGCCATTCATCGCGTCGACGACAAACAGGTGCTCCCCCGCGTCACCATTCTTGCCCCCGACCATGAAGATCGTGTCGGCCTCGAAGTCGTACGCGTAGATCGCCTGATACAGCGTGGCGATCTCCGGGATCGCGGCGATCAAGGTCGTCGCCCCGGTCGCGGTGTCGAGGACCCGCAGTTCCTCCCCCATCACGTCCTGATTCCAGGTCACCCCGACCAGCGCGCCGTCGGACCGCACGTAGATCCCACCCGACCAGTTGAACTTCGGATCCACCGGCGGATTGGCGAGCCGCACCCCGTGGATCGTGTCGATAGAGAAGATGCGCGTGATGTTGTCCGAGTTGGCATACGCAAATGCGTACAGGATCGCCGCGTTGCGGTCATAGGCGTTGTGCCCGACCGGCAACCAGTCCATCCCCGCGATCGCGGCGATGAGGCGGCTGTCCCCGGTCTCGGGCACGATGCAGCGCAATTCCTCGCTGCCCAGGCCGCTGCCTGGCGCGCCCATGGCGTAGTTCCAGGTCAACCCGAACAAGCGCTGGGGCTCGCCCATCGCGTCGCAGGCGGTGCACGCGGGCGCGACCATATCTTCGCACACGCCGCCACCGCCGGTCGAAGTGCCAGGCTCTCCGGTCGAAGTGCCAGGATCTCCGGTTGAAGTGCCAGGCTCTCCAGTCGAAGCGCTCGTGCCCTGCGTCGTCGCCGAGCCGCCAGTCGAGCCGCCAGGGCCGTCCGTGCCCGTCGGGACCTCGCTCGTGGCCGGGGTGCCACCTCCGCTCGTCGAGCCGGTGCTCCCCGTATCACCGCTGATCTCGAAACCCCCCGCCTCCGCCGACTCCGCGGAGGGCTTGCCACAAGCACCATTCACGAGCAAGAGCAAGGCGAACCGCAGTGGAGGCTTGATCGATGCCAACATTGCCGGACGATACACCAATTCGGGCCCGCGCGATTGCCCGATCGCGTTGCAGGCCTGCAGGCGCAGCATCACCTCATTGGTGAAGAAGTAGTAAGCGCCGTTGGTCGACAGCGCCGACGCCCCGAAGCGTCGGCCAGGGCCGCGGGCGGGTCATTGCGGCGGGGGCACGGGGTTGGCGTCGCCGGGGATCGGCAGCTCGACGTCGCCCTGTTCGGTCTTGTCCTGGTCATCCAGCTCGTCGTCCATGTCGATGAGCGTGCTGATCTGGAAGGTGCCGCCGCCGTGCGGGGTGCCCTGGAGGCCGTAGACGACCAGGGGGGTGTAGAAATCCAGAGCGTCGCCGGTCATCCACACGTAGCCGTCGGGCTTGAAGTCGTGGTCCACGCCGCCAGCGGCGCTGCCGGGCAGCTCGCCGACGACGTAGGTCATGCCCTTCGGCTCCCAGGTCTGGTTGTTGGCGTTGAACTGGTATTCGTAGGTGTAGGACTGGTGGGCGGTCGACTGGGCGTCGCCCAGCATCGTGCGCGCGGAGATCAGCATCCAGCCGGTGGCGGCGAAGCTGAGGTCGGACACCGGGTTCGAGAAGGTCGAACCCTGATTGTTCGGGGGCTCGAACTCCTTCTTGGCGGTGGCCGGGTCGGGCACGCCGCCCTCGTCGACATAGGCGACCGACCAGATCTCGTTGCTCGCGGCCGGGTTCTGGCGGCCGGTGTCCTCCTTCCAGACGCTGTAGTAGAGCCGTCCGGCGTGCGACTGCACGGCCCACACGCGGGTGTCGCCGAGCGCGGTGAACGCCCCGTTGGGCTCGCCGGGGTCGTTGGCGGGGCCCTTGGTGACGGTCTTGTCGGCGTGGCGGAAGGTGCTGAGGGTCTGACCCATCATGTCGAGCTGGTAGATGCGGCCGTCCTCGTGGTTGCTGACATAGATCGACTCGCTGATGCAGTCATAGTTGAGGTTGCCGAACCCGGGGCCATTGTTGGGCAGGGTCGCGAAGTCCGAGATCGCGCCGGTCACGGCGTCGACCTTGCGGATCTTGTTGGGCCACGGGGTGCCGCCATACACCGTGGTGGCGGCGACGTAGATGTTGCCGTCGGAGTCGAGGGTGAGGCCGAACACCTTGCCGAGGTTCTGCTGCACCCAGCTCGGGTTGCGGTACTTGGGCGCGGCGTAGTTGAGGGCCGGCGGGGGCGGTGCGCCGTCGATGTCGACGATATGCAGGACGTGGTTGTTGGGCGGCTCCTGCTGGTTGGTCGTGACGACCGCGACCTTCTTGCCGAGGAAGGCCGCGTAGTTGGGGTCGGTGTACTTGGGGAAGCCGCCGGCGGCGCCGTAGATCTCCGAGGGGCGGCACGAGCCCTGCAATGGCGGAGGCGGCTCGCCGGTCGTGCCCGAGGTCTCGGGCATGAGGTCGAACTTGACGCCGGTGTCGTCGGCGGCGGTGGTGCCGGTGGTGGTGCCGACGCCCTGGGTGGTGTCAGTGGCGGTGCTGTCCTCGCCCTGGGTGGTGCTGTTGCTCGCGCCGCTGTCGGTGCTGGAGCCGCTGTTGCTGTTGCTGTTGCTGTTGCTGCCGCCGCTGTCGGTGCCGCTCGTGGTGGGGGTGGTGCCGGTCGCGGTGCCGGGGTCGGTGCCCGAGGTCGACGGGGCCGTCGTCATCGTCACGGTGGAGGACAGGGTGCCGGTGACGCCCGTGCCGTCGTCACCGCAGGCGAGCAGGACCGTGGAGATGAGCGCGCCGCCGAGACCGAGAGAATGTTTGCTGTACACCATGAGGCACCTCCGAAAGGACTGCCTGGCAAGGTATCAGGGTGCGGGGCTGCGGGTCCACGGGCAGGTCCACGGGCGTGAGCCGCGTGGACTCACAGGTGTTCACGATGATCGGCCCCACGGGCAGGGGTTTGGGACGACAGCTCGACCTCTGCACAAGCGGCTTGAAACTGGCGGCAAGGGAGCGAGCGCGGCGGCTTTTGGCCCGGTGATTTCATGAACGAGATGGTCAAGCCATACCAGGAGTCCTATCGCGCCGAAAACCTCGATCACGACGCAGTGAACCCGCAATAGCGCGCCGACCGGCGGACCGCGGGGCCGGGAGAGATCTCGGTAATCCCTGCGTCGGGGCCGCGAACTCGTCCCTGCGCGATCATCGGGGCTCGCCGGCCGGTGCCGCGGTCGCGCCCGCAGTGCGCCATTGCGGGGACATGAATCATCATACATTCGCGGGCGCAAACATCCGACGATTACCGCGACCGCGGCCTCGCCGGGGTCGATCGCCGGTGAGCCCGCGGGCCGCAGCGGCCGATCTTTCGCCTCGCTTCGGCCGCCGGCGCGGGCGAACAATCGGCCGGTCGGCCCGCTCGCGGCGCACGAATATCGACTGTCCACGAAGGCGGCCCGTCGCCGTTTCGCGCGGCGATTTCGGCTTCCCATGTCCGGCGATGCAGTGCTCTCATGCGGCGATGGAGGGGTTAGGTGGCAATGGGAACCAGTAATTACGACTCTCGGATCTTTTGGCTCACCGCGGTTGCGGCGGCCGGCCTGGCGGCGTGTGGCGGCGATGAGGCGACCACCATGGACATCTCGACGACCGTGGCGATGACGACGACGGTCGCACCCACGACCACCGGCGACGGCACGACCGGCGCGGGTACGACGGCGGACGCCTCGACCGGCGACACCAATCCGACCACATCCGGCACCGAGGGCAGCGGCGGCCTCTCGACCGGCTCCGAGGAGGAGGCCGTGTGCGGCGACGGCCTCGTGAGCACGGGCGAGGAATGTGACAACGGCGCGGCCAACGGCTCCGACGGCATCTGCAGCGCAGATTGCAAGGAGGTCGTGGCCATGTGCGGCGACGGCATCCTCTCCGGCGACGAGCAGTGCGACGACGGCCCCATGAACGGCCCCGACAAAGCCTGCACCGCCGGCTGCACGACCAACGTCTGCGGCGACGGCTTCCCCGGCCCCTTCGAGGAGTGCGACGAGGGCCCCGCGAACAGCCCCGACGGCACCTGCTCCCCGCAGTGCAAGCTGCCCGTCTGCGGCGACGGCGGGCTCAATGCCGGCGAGCAGTGCGACCTCGGGCCGGGCAACGGCGACGACCAGTCGTGCACCAGCAAGTGCAAGAACGCGATCTGCGGCGATATGCTCGTCGGCCCCGGTGAGGGCTGCGACGACGGCAACCTCAACGACGACGACGCCTGCACCAACGCCTGCGCGCTCGGCACTTGCGGCGACGGCATCAAGCAGATGGCCGAGGAGTGCGACGACAAGAACTCCAGCGAGACCGACGCGTGCCTCAACAGCTGCGTCAAGGCCAGCTGCGGCGACGGCAAGCTGTGGATGGACCCGAGCGAGATGTGCGACGACGGCAACGCCGACAACACGGACGCCTGCACCACCAAGTGCGCCCCGCCCTCCTGCAAGGACGGGCTCAAGAGCGGCGACGAGGAGGACGTCGACTGCGGCGGCGCCACCTGCAATTCATGCTTCGGCATGTATCAGCACCGCTGGAAGACCCCCGAATCCGTCGCCTCGGGCCAGTGGAAGAAGGTCGCCGGGGCCGACGCGGCGATCATCACGCGCGGCGGACCGCTGGAGATCGAGCTCAACATTCCCTTGCTCGGCGGCGGCGACTCGGCGTGCCGGCCGACCATCGACGGCAAGTGGGCCGGCGTCCCCGAGGGGCTGCCCGAGGTCGCCACCTGGCACGAGGGCCGCGAGCGCACCGACGACCTCGGCAACAAGGCGCCCCGCATCTGGCGGCGCGTCCGCGTCTACAACAACATCCCGGCCGGGCCGCACACCGTCGGCGTGCAGTGCCGCACCAGCGCCGGCACGCTCACCGTCGGCCGCACCGAGAGCACCTCGGTATTGATCACGCGGGAGTACGACCAAAAGAAGAACAAGGTCTACCAGAAGGTCTCGCTCACGGGCACGACCATGGGCGTCTCGGCCGCGATGGTCAAGGTCGCCAACACCGACCTGACCTTCGACAGCGTCGGCGGTGACATCGAGGTCGCCGTCAGCCTGCCGATCGGCAACGGCGGCCACGCGGCCTGCCTGCCGTGGGTCGACGGCGCGATCATCAAGTCGGAGGAGCAGGCCTATGGCAACGCGTTCTGGAGCGCGGGCATCGAGAGCACCTACGGCGCCTGGACGATGTGGACCCACTCGCGCCTGTACAAGAACATCCCGCCGGGCACCCACACGTTCTCGATCCGCTGTCACAACGACTCCGGCACCCTGAACATGGGCGACACCGACGCCGCCAGCGTCATCATCGTGCGCGAGCTCGACAACCTCGCCGACAAGGTCGGTCAGGGCGTCGACAAGAACGCCGACAACACCTGGAAGGTCGCGGCCGGCATCGACTCCAAGTGGTACTCGATGACCGACCAGCAGACCTCGCTGACCGTGACCCACGGCAGCATCGAGGTCACCGAGTTCGTCACCTTCTACAACGTCGGCGCGAGCGGGTGGCTCACCTGCCGCCCGGTCATCGGCGGCAACTGGATCGGCACCCTCAGCGGGCTCAAGTTCCTGTCCAACGAGGAGGAGGGCGTCATCCACCAGCACTCCAACGACGGCTACCACGGCGTGCATCATCGTCGTCGCATCTACACCGGCATCCCCGCGGGCGACTATGTCGTCGGCCTCGAGTGCCTCTCCAACGTCGCCGGCTACTACGCCCAGTACTACGGCCAGGGCACGCTCACCGCGCGCGATGTCCAGCTGATCGGCGACATCTAGCGAAACGCCGGCCCCGGGTCCGCGACCGCGGTCCCGGGACCGCGCCTGCCCGCGATCGCGCCCGTCACTTTCCTCCATCACGGTGCCCTGGGCCGGATATGATGCCGGCCCGGGTGGTGTTTCACGGGAGTGGGGAATGACGATGATTCAATATGGCATGAGGGGTAAAGCGGTGGTGGAGCTTCAGCAGGCACTCGTCGACCAGGGCTACGAGCTCGATGTCGACGGCGACTTCGGCGACGCGACCGACGCCGCCTTGCGCGACTTCCAGGCCAGCAACGAGCTGGACGTCGACGGCATCGCCGGCCCCGAGACCTGGGCGGCCCTCGAAGCCGAGGACGAGGAAGAAGACGAGGAGGCCGAGGACGAGGAGGAAGACGAGGCCCCGCCGCTGCTCGCCCGCGGCGCCACCGGTGCGGCCGTGCGCGCGCTGCAGGAGGCGCTGGTCGAGCTCGAGTGGGAGCTCGACGTCGACGGCCACTTCGGTCCCGCCACCGAGGAGGCCGTGCGCGAGTTCCAGGAGCAGAACGAGCTCGACATCGACGGCATCGTCGGCCCCCTGACCTGGGAAGCCCTCGGCTTCTGAGCCGTCAGGACCGTCGTCGGCGGCGCGCGGCGAGGCCGAGCAAAACGGCGAGGCCGAGCCCTCCGGGGCCCGGCTGACCGGTCTCGGTCTTGCAACCGCAGCCGCCCTCGCTCGCGCCGCCCTCCGCGGCCGGGCCCGTGCTGCCCTCGCCGGTCGAGCCGGGCACGCCGGTCCCGGCGCCCTCGGTCGGCCCTGGCGCCCCACCGCTGCTCTCCGCATCACCGCCGCTGCTGGCCCCGGTGGTACTATCCGGGCCACCGCTGCTCTCCTCGACCGGCTCGCCATACGGGTCCGGCAGATCCCAGAAACCATCATCATTGATCGGCGCGGGCCCATCGAGCCCGGTCGAGAAGCTGAAGCGCCAGCCGGCCAGCGATTCGCCGTGGATCGTCTTGACCCCGGGATCCACGGTGACGACATAAACCTCGTCGTCGATCAGGTCGCCGGTCGGCTTGAGGTGCACGACGTGCGAGCCGTTGCCATAAAATAGATCGATCGCAAAGGGCGCCGGCGTATCGGTGGAGTCGACGATATGAAACTGGCTGGCGCTCAGCGCCTGCTCGTCGAGGGCGCGGGCGAACACGATCGAGACCCACGACTCGATCGACACCGCCGTCGCATGCTCCGTCCCGCCGTCGACCGGATGGGTCCAGAGCACCGGCCGCGGCAGGACATCCCCGTGCAGCAGCGCCCAGTTGCTGCGCCAGTAGCGGCGCGCGATCTCGGCCTCCTGCGGCGGATTACCCGGGACCCCCGGCGCATCGTCGTTGCTGGCCGCCCACGGGAACGTGAGCTCGGCATCGGCGACCATCTCGGGGTCCTGCGCCGCGGTCGACACCGCGAGGATCGCCAGGCCGATCAGGCCGAGCTTCTGCTTCATGCTCGACGGGTCGACCGTCTCGCCGATCACGCTCGCAAACAGGTCGATCAGCGGCGTCGTCGGCACCCAGGCCTTCGGCGTCTCGCCCGGACCGGTGGTCGCCGCCCACATCACATCGGTGTCGGTATCGAAGGTCGAGTGGTCGTTCGGATCGTAGACCCTCGACCGCTCGAAGAACATCGAATCGTAGCTCTGGTCGGCGATCCCGTGCGAGCTCATGCCGAGATAAAACGCGAGGTGGAGGCGGGCCTCGTCGGACCACGGCGGCGCGTACTGCTCGACGATCCAGCGCCGATAGGCGTCCTGAACCGGCTCCCAGTGCGAGGCCTCGCCGGCGTTGGCCTCGGCGGCGCTGACCCCCGGCGTATATCCCCAGTCGGGGAACATCGTGCCGGTATACAGCGCCTGCCGCAGCGCCGGGTCGCCGACCAGGCCCGCCAGCGAGCCGCCCGGCGGCGTCAGCTCCACCGCCGTCTTCGACACCCACTGATGCGAGACGTTACCGTTGGCGCTCACCGCCGCCGGCACCACGGCGAGCGCGGCGAGCACGGTGAGCGCAACAAAACCACGACGAAGGGCGACTGGACGACGGCGAGCGCTTGGCATGAATCAGCGCGACCCTATCCCACCCGCGGGCGCGGGACCAGGGGCCCCGCATCCGCGTGACGCCGGCCCGCGTCAGCCGCCCGCGAGCGGGTCGGTCGGCACCGGGCACGGCGCGTCGCCGGCCGGCGCGACGCAGCTCTGGTTGTTGAAGTCCTCCCCCGAGCAAACGTTGTCGCCCGAGCACGGGACGAAGTTCCCGCTGTTGGGATTGTACCCGCAGCCCTCGCCCGCGTCCGCGACCGGCGAGCAGCGCCGGTCGTTGCCGCCCTCCACGCAGAAGAAGTCGCCGCGGCACTGGTAGTTGGGGCAGGGCTCGCCGTTGCCCGGCAGCGGGCCGCAGACCTTGGTGCCCGGGTCGCAGAGGTTGTCGAAGCGCCGGCACGTCACATCCGGCGAGGTCGGGTCGCAGGGCTCGCCCTCGTCGGCGGGCCGCAGGCACACCCCGTTCTCGTAGTTCTGGTCGTGAATGCAGTTCAGGCCTTGCTGGCACTGATCGTCGTAATCACAGGCCTTCCCGGACGGACGCAGCGCGATGCACATCGGGGTGTCACCGACGAAGTCGCACAGCGCCGTCTCGTCGCAGGTGAAGTCCGGGCACGGCTGCCCGGCCGTCGGCGGCGCGGTGCACACGGTCGACATGCCGAGGTTCTGGTCGAAGTAGCAGTAGCTCCCGGCCTCGCACTGCTGGCCATTGTTGCAGGCCTCGCCGAGCTTCTGCGGCTGCGCCAGCACCCGGCAGGCGCCGACGCAGCACATATCCACGCAGTTCGGGTTGAAGCCGCAGATGGCCTCCTCGGCGCACTCGATGGCCGACATGCAGGGCCCGTTCTTGCCCATGCGGCCCTCGAACAGCTCGGCGCAGGCGAGCTGGCCGGCGGCCTCCGCCTCGGTGACCTCATGATATCGGCTCAGCTCGCAGGTGCGCGTACGGACATACTCGAGGCAGGCCGCCGCCTTCTGCTTGTGATACACGATCCTTCCGACATCGACGGCCTCCTTGTAATAGGAGACCGGGATCGCCTCGTCGACGCCGGACCCGGTCAACCAGCGCATGTTCAGCTGGTCCTCGAAGTGCAGGACGTTGCCGCAGCGCTCCTCGACGCCGAAGGCGTGACACTCGACCGCCCACTCGCAGTAGACCGCCTCCGCCAGCCCGAAGAAGTCCTCGAGCGCGATGTCCCCCTCCGGCACGCCGGTGTCGGTCCCCGTGTCGGTCCCCCCCGTCTCCTCGCCCTCGCCGCCGTCGCGGCAGCCCGCGAGCGCCAGCACCATCATCAAGGTCAAGCCAGGTCGAAAGTTCATGCGGCCCACGTTACGGAGCCCGGCCCCGGCCGTCAACGCGCTTCTGCGCGCACGCGCCCGCCGCCGGGGCCGGCTTGCTCCACCAGCCCCGGGTTTCACGAGCCCGGCGTCGCTACAGCGGCGGCAGGCAGGTGACGTTGAACAGCGCGTTGCCGGTGAAGTCGGAGTACGTGTACGGGCGGTTGAGCCCGTCGTAGGAGCCGACCACCGAGAGCGTGTCGACGTCGATCTTCAGCACCAGCTCGGGGTCGATCGGCTTGTTGCCCTCGTCGACGTCGGACCAGTTGACGGCCCACATGAAGCCCTGATCGTCGAAGCCCACGCCCTTGATCGTGTAGTCCGATTTGAACACCTTGCCGAGCTGGAGGGTGTCGATGTGCACGGCGTTGACGCCGCTGGTCGACGAGACCCACATCCAGTCGTCGGGCCCCTCGGCGAGGCCGGCCCCGCCGAAGAAGCCGGGCACGAGGTCCCACGTCAGGGCCTCGGGGTCGAAGCGACCGACCCCGGCCCCGCCGAGCGCGACCGACGACAGCCACACCTGGCCCTTGTGGTCGACCGTGATGCCATAGGGCCCGATCTCCGGCGGCACCTTGTGGACCTTGTAGGCGAAGTTATCGATGTACACCTGCCCGAGCCGCCCGCCGTTGAACGCCATCGAGGTGAAGAACAGGTCACCGTGGACATTGACGGCCCCGCCGTAGGCCCCGAACTGGTCGCCCGAGAAGGTCGGGATCGTGATCTGCTTGTCGACCTTGCCGGTCGCGCCGTCGACCAGCGCGACGATGACCCCGCCCGGCGCGCCGAGTCCGGGCAGCAGGCTCGGCTTCTCGCTCATCACCGTCCACACCTTTTCGTCGCTGGTCTCGCAGGTGCCCGGCACGATCTTGCCCTGCGTCCACGCGACCGGCCGCTGATTCGAGGTCGGGAAATCGAGGTACCAGGCCCGGCACTCCTCCATATCCCACTCGAGGATATCGTCCTTGCCGCTCGAGGTCTGGATGCCCGGCACCCCGTTCGACTCCTTGCACTTGGCCTTGTCCGCGTGGAATTTGACGAGACCACCGTGACGATTGGCGACCGCGACGTCGCCCGCGAGCGAGACCGAGGTGCGCGAAGGATTACCCATGTGGTCGGCGCGGGTCCAGTAGCGGCCCTCCTCGACCAGAGTGTCCATGTTGATCTTCGAGACCGTGCCCTGCTCGGCGTTGGCGACCCAGACATAGGAGAACTCGCAGCCGCACGCGACCTGCCCGTCCGGCGAGCCGACATCGAGCTTGAGCCCCGGATCACCCGTCGTCGGCGCCATGCCCGTGTCCGTGCCGGGATCCGAATTGGAATTCGAATCCGACAGCGACTCCGAGTTCGAGCCGCCCGTCGCCTCGCCCGTGGTCGGCAGCGAGGTCGCGCCCGTGGTCGGATCCGTCGGCGTCGCCGTCGTCACCGTCGTCGCCGTCGCCCCGGAAGCGGACGCGCTCGCGCTGGTCGCCGGGTCCTCACCACAAGCAACAAGAGCACAACACAACAAAAGACCGACCGGGGCTGGCGCGCGCATATGCCCACGATATCACCCGGCCGCCCGCGGAAGGCAAGCTCGAGGAATGTGGACCTGGAACTTCCATGCTCCGGCCCTGTCTTCATCCGCGATGTCGCCCCGGCCGTCCCTCGTTTTGCTCGCCGCGCTGGCCCTGGGCTGCGCTACGGCCCCGAACAAGGCCCCGAATCCGGCCCCATCACCGCCGCGTGCCGACCCACCGCCGACCGCAGCACCACCCCCCGAGCCCGCAATCACTGCACCCGAGCCATCCCCGATCGCCGAGCCCCCACCTGCACCCGCAGCCGTCGCCCCGGCCCCGCCGACCACGTGTGTGCTCACGCAAGAGTGGTGGTCGCCGGAAAAGCCCCGGGCCCTGCGCACCCCCTCGGGTCGCGTCTACGCGGCGATCAGCCAGGCCCAAAACCTCACGTTGACGACCGCGGGCGGCGTCACGGTCACGCTCGAGACCCACGGCCTGCGCCTGCACACCACCCCGAAGCCGGGCGAGCTGCCCGTGTACCCGCGGGGCGGCCTGCTGTTCGCCGGGGTGCTGCAGACCGGCGGCGCGACCGGGCTGCACTGGACCGCGATCGACGGCCCGCAGCTGCGCGTCACGCCGCCCGGCGACCCCCGCGTGCAATTCGTCGGCACCCCGACCGCCGACATCGCCTGCACCGAGCTCACGCTGGAGCCCAAATTCACCGACCTCGTGGTCCCCGATCACGCCCTGCGCAGGGGCAAGGTCGCGGTCGCGGCGACCCCCGGCGGACCGATCGTGCTGACCCTGAACCTCAAGCGCAGCATCAACGTCCGGCTGCTGACCCGCACCGGCCCGCACGCGTTCATCGCCTGGCCGATCGACGACGGGGCGCTCGCGGATTCGGCGGTGATCGGCTGGGTGCGCGGCGACCTGGTCCACGATCCCGTGCCCACGCGCGGCTCCTCGGTCGAGGGGAGCATGGGCGGCATGTCGGGCACCTCCGACTGGGGCGGCTGCAACAAGGAGCACCCGATCTTCGCCGACGCCGGCCGCGGCCCCGAGCCCGTCGGCGAGATCCTGGTCGGCACCCGCATCAAAAAAGGTCCACGCCGCGGCGCCCTGATCACCGTCGAGATCGAGGGCCCCTCCATTCAGATGGTCCCCCCGGCCATCAAGCCCCGCGCTGGCACCACCTTCCTGCTCGCCCCGGACGACGCCACCGACTGCGCCCGCTGAACCTTCGATCCAGCGATCTGCTGCCAGGTCCGAAAACGGCCAGACCATCCTCCACGAGCGCGCTACAAACCTGCGCAGCATGCTCGACCCGGACGCCTGCCACGCCGCACTCGTCGCCCGCGACGCCCGCTTCGACGGTCTGTTCTTCGTCGGCGTGGCGACCACGGGCATCTACTGCCGGCCCATCTGTCCGGCCCGCACCCCCGGCCGCGATCGCTGCAGCTTTCACCCCTGCGCCGCCGCGGCCGAGCGCGCCGGGTTTCGGGCCTGCCTGCGCTGCCGGCCCGAGCTCGCCCCCGGCGCCCACCACCCCGACGAGCACGGCGCCCCCGTCGACGCCGTCGCCCACCTCGTCGAGCGCGCCGCGGCCCTGATCGACGGCGGTTATCTCAACGAGCGCGGCGTCGACGACCTCGCCGCGCGCCTCGGCGTCAGCGCCCGCCACCTGCGTCGCGCCACCGAGGCCCGCCTCGGCGTCTCCCCCGTCGAGCTCGCCCAGACCCGCCGCCTCGCGCTCGCCAAACAGCTGCTCCACGACTCGCGCCTCGGCCTCGCCGAGCTCGCCCACGCCAGCGGCTTCGCCAGCGTGCGCCGCTTCAACGCCGCGTTTCGGGCCCGCTTCGATCGCGCCCCCTCCGAGCTGCGCCGCGAACAGACCGCCACCACCGGCCCGGCCCTGCGCCTGCGCCTCGACTTCCGCGAGCCCCACGACTGGCCGCGCCTGCTCGCCTTCCTGCGCGCCCGGGCGATCCCCGGCGTCGAGCACATCGACGAGCACGGCTATCACCGCGTCCTCCACATCGCCGGCCACACCGGCCTCGTGCATGTGCATCGCGACACCCGCCCCGGCGCCCTGTTGGCCCACCTATCGCCCACGCTCTCGCCCGTGCTGATGCCGCTGGTCGCCCGCCTGCGCCGCGTCTTCGACCTCGACGCCCGCCCCGACGCGATCGCCCGCGACCTCGGCCGCGACCCCCTGCTCGCCCCGCTCCTGCGCGCCCGCCCCGGCCTGCGCGTGCCCGGCTCCTTCGACGACTTCGAGATCGCCGTGCGCGCCGTGCTCGGCCAGCAGGTCTCGGTGCGCGCCGCCACCACCCTCGCCGGCCGCCTCGTCGCCCGCTTCGGCGTGCCCCTCGATCCCCTCACAATCACTCCCACCCTCACCCATCGCTTCCCGACCGCCACAGAGCTCGCCCGCCACGGCCCCGCCGACCTCGCCGCGATCGGCCTGCCTGCCACCCGCGCCGCGACCCTGCACGCCCTCGCCATCGCCTTCAGCAGCGGCCCCATGCGCGAGCCGCCCGACGACCCCGAGACCTTCGCCAGCGTCCTGCGCACCATCCCCGGCATCGGCGACTGGAGCGCGCAATACCTCGTACTGCGCGGCCTCCACCACCCCGACGCCTTCCCCGCCGGCGACCTCGTGCTGCGCAAGGCCCTCGGCGGCCTGAGCCCGCGCGCGATCGAGGCCCGCGCACAGCCATGGCGGCCATGGCGAGCCCACGCCGCCCTGCACCTCTGGACCGCCCACAGCGAGGCCCCATGACCAAAACCCAGCCCAAAACCCAGCCCAAGCTCAGCACCCTGCAGCTCGCCAGCCCGCTCGGCCCCCTCCGCCTGTTCGCCGCCGACGGGGCGATCTGCGGGGTCTACCTGCCCAGCCAGACCCCGACCCAGCTCGCCGCCGACCTTCCCCCCGACCCGGTCCTGCAGCTCGCCGCCGAGCAGTTGCGCGAGTACTTCGCCAGGACCCGCCGCGTATTCACCGTCCCGCTGCGGGCCACCGGCACCGAATTTCAGCACACCGTCTGGCGCGCCCTGCTCACCATCCCGCACGGCGAGACCCGCAGCTACGGCGCGCTCGCGCACGCGATCGCCCGACCGACCGCGAGCCGGGCCGTCGGCCACGCCAACAGCAAGAACCCGATCTCGATCCTCGTGCCCTGCCACCGCGTGATCGGCAGCGACGGCGCGCTCACCGGTTACGCCGGCGGCGCCGCGGCCAAACAATGGCTGCTCGCCCACGAGTCCGCCGCCTGATCACCGCACACCAGCGAGCCCACCCCATCGCGCCGAGATGCACTACCCTCTCCGCCCATGCACGTGCAACCCGTCGCCCTCGTCACCGGGGCCAACCGCGGCATCGGCCGTGAGATCTGCCGCCAGCTCAACGCTCGCGGTTACCACGTGCTGCTCACCGCCCGCGACCCCGCCCAGGGCGTCGCCGTCGCCCGCGAGATGGGCCTCGAGTTCCTGCCCCTCGATGTCACCTCCCCCGTCGACATCGCCCGGGTCGCCGCCAGCCTCGAGCGTCGCAAGCTCGGCCTCGACGTCCTGGTCCACAACGCCGGCGCCATGTTCCGCCACTTCGACGCCGAGGTCGCCCGCGCCACCGTCGCGGCCAATTACTTCGGCGTGCTGCACCTGACCGAGGCCCTGCTCCCGCACCTGCGCGTCGGGGCCCGCATCGTCATCGTCTCGAGCGGCCTCGGCGATCGCCAGGTCGTCGCCGAACCACTGCGCGCCCGCTTCACCGACGACACCCTCGGCCGCGCCGAGCTCTCGCAGCTCATGTCGCAGTTCGTCGGCCTCGTCGCCGAGGACCGCCACCTCGCCGCCGGCTGGCCATCCAACGCCTACGCCGTCTCCAAGCTCGGCGCGACCAAACTCGCCCAGGTCCTCGCGCGCGAGCTCGCCGACGACCCCCGCGGCCTGCGCATCAACGCCCTGTGCCCCGGCTGGGTGAAGACCGCGATGGGCGGCGAGGGTGCCCTGCGCGAGGTCGACGAGGGGGCCGACACCGCCGTCTGGCTGGCCACCCAGCCGCCCGGCAGCGGCGGCTTCTACCGCGACCGCCAGCCCGCGAGCTGGTGATCCCACGATCCCACAAACACAATCGCGCTCGCCACCACCAGCCCGCGAACACAATCGCCAGCCCGCGCCTGTGTAACGGCGCCTCGCCTCGTCAGGCGCCTCGCCCGCTTGCCAGCCGCCCGCGCCCGGCCCTATCCTGCCCGCCGGAGAGCGCCAGCTTGCCTTTCGTCCGGAGCGTGCCCCTCGCCCTATCCCTGCTCCTGCTCGCGGCCTGCCGCGCGGCGGCGCCGGCTCCCACCACCAAGGCCCCCGAGCCCTCGCCCGTCTCGTTGCTGGCCGGCTTCGACGCGCCGACCGGCGACGACGCCAGCGACCCGACCGCCCAGGAGGCCGCCCGCCTGAGCGACGGCCCGCTCGCTACCACCGCCCGGACCGAGGCCACCGGCATGCAGGCCGAGGGCGACCTGATCGCCACCCGCATCGGCCCCGGCCAGCTGTTCGAGCAGGAGTTTCGCCTCCAGCCTGGCCGCTGTTACACCCTGCTCGCCGTCGCCGGTGACGGCATCCGCGAACTCGACGCCGCCCTCGAGGACCTGAACCCGGTTCGTGGCAAGCGCACCGTGCTCACCGAGGACAGCACCACCGGCACCACGGCGATCGTCGCCGGCGGCGCCGCCTGCTTCGTGTGGGCCGCCAGCGCCGAGCCCCGCACCGCCAAGTTCGTGCTGCGCGTGCGCGACGGCGACGGCGTCGTCGTCAGCCAGCTCTACGCCCGGGCCCTCTGACCCCGCCGCCCAGCGCTTTCCCCCTGCGCGCGCCGGTGCTATGCGTTCGCGCGCATGTCAGACGAGCCCACCACCCAGGCCGACGACGACGCCCGCACCTGGTCCTCCGACGGCTGGACCGCCCGCGTCGCCAAGAACGAGGGCGACGAGGGCTGGGCCGTGACCATGACCCGCGACGGCGACAGTGAGCCCGTGCTCACCAGCCCGTGGACCATGGGCCGCGACAAGAAGAACCCCAAGCCGCTCAACTACACCGACTTCCGCACCCTGCTCAAGGGCGCCCGCGACATCGTGACCCGCCACGAGGCCGCCGCCCTGGCCCTGCGCCACCGCACCATCACCGTGCTCGACGACGAGGGCTGCCGCGTGCGCGTCGACCTCGACATCGCCGCCGACGAGGACGACCCCCACGCCATGCTCACCGCCTGGACCGACGACGGCGAGCAGCTGGCCCAGCGCCGCGTCGCCCCCAACTTCCGCCTCAGTAGCGCCAGCGCCAGCAAGTGGGTCTCCGGCGGCTACGGCGACGCCTGAGCCCGAAGATCCTCGTCCCCCCCGGGAACCTTCGCCCGCCCCCGCTGTCATGGAGGCCAGCGCCGGTTCGGCAGTCGGACCCGGGCGCAACGAAGCGAGGATCTTGTCATGCGCCGAGTCATGCTCGCAGCGCCGTGGGCCCTGTTCGCCTACTGCACCGCCATCCCCCAGGTTCACGCCGCCGACATCGCCGCGTGCGTCCAGGTCACCCCCGAAAACGTCTCCGACGGCGTCTCCCTCGCCGTCGAAAACACCTGCGACATCGCCGTGCGCTGCGAACTCAAATGGCGCGTCCGCTGCGACGGCGACGCCCCCGACGCCGCCCCCCGCAACATGAGCCTGTCCGTCGACCTCGACATCGCCGCCAAACGCCAGCTCATGGCCTCCGGCGCCGCCTGCGGCCCCCGCATCTGGGAGATCTCCGACGAATCCTGGGAGTGCAAAGAAGTCCGCTGATCACGCATATCGCGGCGATCGTCACCCGACGACCGGCGCCCACCAGCGCTCCCACGAGAGGCAATTGCTGTGCGTATAGATACTGCCGTCGGGCCGCGACCCCAGGTTACGCCCCCACTGGGCCGACCGGACCCGGAACCCGTCGTTGAACGTGATCGACCAGCGCTCCCACGCGTCGCGGTTGGGCGTCACATAAACCTCGCCGGACTCCTTCGAGCCGAGGTACGTGCCGTGCGTACTGCGCAAAAAGAACAGCCCGCCGCCCGCGTCCTCCACCGTCCACGTCTCCCACGAGTCGCGGTTGGTGTGCATATAGACCTTGCGCTCCGGCGTCGCCCCGAGCTGCACGATGTGCTCGAAGTTCGTCAGCAGGATCCGGGCCCCCGCGCGCGGCGCCGCGGTCACCTCCCAGAAGCGCCACAGCTCGTTGTCCGCGCCGCCGCACCAGCCCCACGGGATGACCGACCGATACGTCGAGTACGGCGGCTCGCCCTTGATGTTGATCTTCTTCTCCCAGTCGACGTGCCACGCCAGCGCGTTGTACGGGCCCGGGAAATGGTCGTGGTGCCAGCACACCGTATCACCGTAGGGCCCCCACGGCTCGTGGGTGATCAGCTGGAGCATCCACTCCTTCTTCGCGATGTTGATCGGGAGGTACGCGGCCTGCAGATACCTGCCGCGCCTCCGGTTCTGCAGCCCGAAGGTCCCCTGGTCCGCCGCGCTGCGCGGCACCTTGGCCCACATCACCGCCGGGTCGTCGAAGCTGAGCCGCTCGATCGAGGGATAGCCGTCGGAATTGGACTGGGAGCGATTGCCGAGCACCAGCAGCGACCCGTCCGCTGCGCGCGCCTTCGAGATGATGAAACTGTACGCCAATGTCCCCTCGCTTCCCCACCACGGGAGCACGGCGCCGGCATTCGTGTCAAGCGCGCCCCGCGCCGCATTCGTCGAGCGCGAGCCCTCGCGCGCGCGGCCGCCCGTCTCCGCGCATTACGGCGCGCTTCTGCGCTTGCCCGATCATTACGGCAGGCCGCAATACCCAATGTCGAGCTTCGGGTCCCCCTCCGGCAACATCGCCGGATCGAACCACTGTAAACACTCCTGGTCGCCGTTCGGACAGGCCCCGCCGGGGAACTCGCAAAACGGGGTGCAGCAGCCCTCCGCGTCCTGAGCACAGCCCTTGCCGACAGCTGCCGGATCGGCACAAAGCAGCCCCACCTCACAGACATTGATGAACTCGCACGGATCGTTGGCCTTCCCCACATCCCCCGAGGCATCCGGCGCGCAGGTAAATCCGTCATCGATCGGGTAACAAGCGTCCCCCACGCCGCAATCCTGAAGCAGCGGATCACAATCCGGGATGCAGATGGCGAGAAAGCCCTCGGAAGCGATCGTGCAAACGCCGTCGTCCGGACAGGTGGGAGCGTCGTAAGTGCCGCCGCACTGCGCGATGCAGGTGCCGTTGCCCTCTTCATCGATACCCCAGCACAGGACCCCCTCGGCGCAGCTGTCGAGGCCCTCGGCGAAGTTCTCGGCGATGCAGGGCTCGCCGGGCGCGCCAGTGCCGAGCACGGGCACACAGCGCGCCGAGTTCCAGTAGCCACCATTGAGAGAGA
>ERZ795056.2263-NODE-2263-length-21584-cov-54.884249_pt1 | contig 21584 bp, 17 predicted proteins | sample MGYA00375140_ERZ795056 | MGnify/ENA primary metagenome ERZ795056 (study PRJEB30185, sample SAMN05720227) | activated sludge metagenome | isolation source: Anaerobic digester | place: USA | collected 2015-03-09 ... | reverse complement strand
AACGCCGCCTTCGAGAAGATGATCCCGACGAAGCACCCCTACATCGTCAACTTCCTGGAGAACCGGGGGCAACTGGCGGGTATGGGCAACAGCCTGCGCATCGCCGTCGAGGCGAAGGAGGGCGACATCTTCGACCCGGACTACCTGGACACGGTGAAGAAGATCTCCGACGAGCTGTTCCTGTACCCCGGCGTCGACCGTCCCTACATGAAGTCCTTGTGGACGCCCTCGGTGCGCTGGACCGGCGTGACCGAGGAAGGCCTCGACGGGGGCCCGGTGGTGCCCGACGACTACGACGGTTCTCCGGAAAGCCTGGCCCAGGTGCGCCTCAACGTGGAGCGCTCCGGCGAGATCGGCCAGCTGGTGGCCGCCAACTACAAGTCCAGCATCGTGCTGGTGCCCCTGCAGGACAAGGTGGCCGAGACCGGTGAGCGCATCGACTACCACGACCTCTCCCAACGCATTGAAGACCTGCGCGCCAGGTACGAATCCGACAAGGTGGCCATCCACGTCACCGGCTTTGCCAAGGTGGTGGGCGACCTGATCGAAGGCCTGCAGCAGGTGCTGCTGTTCTTCGCCGGCGCCATCGCCATCTGCACGGCGGTGCTCTACTGGTACACCCGCTGCCTGCGCAGCACCCTGCTGGTGGTGCTGTGCTCGATGATCGCCGTAGTGTGGCTGCTCGGCCTCTTGCCCACCCTGGGCTACGAGCTGGACCCGTATTCGGTGCTGGTGCCCTTCCTGGTCTTTGCCATCGGCATGAGCCACGGCGCCCAGAAGATGAACGGCATCATGCAGGACATCGGCCGCGGCACCCACAAGCTGGTGGCGGCGCGCTACACCTTCCGTCGCCTCTTCCTGGCCGGCATGACGGCGCTGCTGGCCGACGCGGTGGGTTTTGCGGTGCTGATGGTCATCGACATCCAGGTGATCCAGGATCTGGCCGTCACCGCCAGCATCGGCGTGGCGGTGCTGATCTTCACCAACCTGGTGCTGCTGCCCATCCTGCTGTCCTACACCGGGGTCAGCCCGGTGGCGGCCCAGCGCAGCCTGCGCGACGAGATCGCCGACGGTGCCGATGCCAGCCACGTCAAGCACCCCTTCTGGGCCTTTCTCGATCTCTTTACCCAGCGCAAGTGGGCCAGCATTGCGGTGGCGGTCGGTACGGCCATGGGCATCGCCGGCCTGGTGGTGAGCTTCCAGCTCAAGATCGGCGACACCGACCCCGGCGCCCCCGAGCTGCGCCCCGACTCCCGCTACAACCGGGACAACGCCTACATCGTCGCCAACTACGCCGCCAGCAGCGATGTCTACATCGTGATGGTGAAGACCCCCCAGTACGCCTGCGCCCACTACACCACCCTCACCACCGTGGATGCCCTGGAGCGCGAGCTGCAGCAGCTGCCCGGCGTCGAGGCCACCAGTTCCCTGGCCGGTCTGGCCAAGGTGGCCAACGCCGGCATGAACGAGGGCAGCCTCAAGTGGTACGAGATTCCCCGCTCCCAGGACAACCTCAACGCCATCATCACCCGCGCCCCGCGGGAGATGTTCAACCAGAACTGCGATCTGCTCACGGTGTATGCCTACCTCAAGGACCACAAGGCCGACACCCTGGACAGCGTGGTGAAGGTGGTGGAGGGCTTTGCCGCCCGCCACGGCAGCGATGAGCTGCGCATCCTCAACGCCGCCGGCAACGCCGGCATCGAGGCCGCCACCAACATCGTGGTGAAGAAAGCCAACGTGGAGATGCTGGGCCTGGTGTATCTGGCGGTGATCGTGCTGGCCTTCATCACCTTCCGCTCCTGGCAGGCGGTGATCTGCGCGGTGTTGCCGCTGATGCTCACCTCGGTGCTGTGCGAGGCCCTGATGGTGTGGCTCAACATCGGCGTCAAGGTGGCCACCCTGCCGGTGATCGCCCTGGGGGTGGGCATCGGCGTGGACTATGCGCTCTACATCATGACCGTCACCCTGGCCCGGCTGAAGGGCGGCATGAGCCTGTCCGAGGCCTACTACAAGGCGCTCACCTTCACCGGCAAGGTGGTGGTGCTCACCGGCGTGACCCTGGGCATCGCCGTCGCCACCTGGGCCTGGTCGCCCATCAAGTTCCAGGCCGACATGGGCATCCTGCTGGCCTTCATGTTCATCTGGAACATGCTCGGCGCCCTGATCCTGCTGCCGGCCCTGGGGCATTTTCTGCTCAAGCCCAGGCCGGTTGTCACCGTCTAGGAGAACCCCATGTACACGCACCTTCTCGTACCCCTGGATGGCTCGACGCTGTCCATCGGTCTGGTCACCCAGGCGGTCGACTTCGCCCGCAGCCTGGCGGCCCGCATCACCTTCTTCACTGCCCGGGAAGACCTGGGTGCCAGCGGCGATGGCGCCCTGTTGCGCAGCCTCGAACCCCAGGACTATGCCGAAGCGGCGGCCGGCAGCGCCAGCGCCATCCTTGCCAAGGCGGTGGCCGCGGCCGGTGCCTTCGGGATCCCCTGCGAGGCCGTGGCCCGCACCGGCCCGCGCCCCTACGAGCTGATCCTCGACGTGGCGGCGGAGCAGGGCTGCGACCTGATCTTCATGGCCTCCCACGGACGCAAGGGTCTCAAGGCCATGGTGCTGGGCTCCCAGACCCACAAGGTGCTGGCCCACAGCACCCTGCCGGTACTGGTGGCCAGCGTCGAGAGCAACGCCGCCGGCTCTGCCGCCGAGGCGGCCATCGGCATCATCAAGGACGAGCACCGGGCCATTGCCGCGGTGATCCGTGGCCTGCGCCAGGTGGCAGCCGAGCTGCGCAGCGCGGCACCTCTGCCGGATCTGGATTTTCCGGCGGGGCTGGTGGCCTACTTGAAGACCTTTCCCGAGGTGCTTCACCACCCCAAGGAAGAACAGTTCCTCTTTGCCCGCCTGGCCGCCCGCAGCGCCGAGAGCGCCGAGCTGATCGCCCGGCTGGAGGCCGAGCACCGGGAAGGCAGCGCGCAGATCCAAACGATCGAGGCCTGCCTGTCCGCCACCCGCAGCGACCCCGCCCGGTACGGCGACCTGGCCGACGCCATCGACCGCTTTGCCGACGCCCAGTGGCAGCACCTCAGCACCGAAGAGAGGCTCATCCTGCCCGCCGCCCGCCAGCACCTGGACGAGACCGACTGGCAGGGCATCGCCAGCGCATTTCAGCAAAACGCCGGCGTGCGCGTGGGCAGCGAGCAGGACGAAGCCTTCAAGCGCATGTTTGTGAGGCTGATGAATCGCGCATCCGCCTAGTCGCGGCGTGAGCGCAGCGGGGCATCGATCTTGCCCGGAGCGGCGTCGGCCGCCCCGCCGCGCGAGTCGTCGACCTGCCCTTGATCGAAGTCCGCCGGTGACTGAAGTCGCTGGCGGTTCGCCGCTCGCCCCTGCGGGTCCGTGCAGGGTAAAGTATGCGTCCACCCCGGCCCGCAGAGGCCGCGGGTTACATAACGACAACGGGGACACGATGGCCGAGCAGAAGCTCATTGAACAGTTCAACCTGCGCTCACGCCTGCGCTTCAATGTGGACGAGGGCCAGATCTGGCTGGACGAGAACCGCATGCTGCTGCTCCATGCCCGGTCCATGGGCGCCCTGCGCCGCGAACTGTTCGATTCCCTCGGCGCCGAGCGGGCCAAGGGCCTGCTCATCCGCATGGGGTTCGTCTCCGGCCAGCAGGACGCCGAGCTGGCCAAGAAGCTGCTCGGCGCCGGCGACCCCTACGATGTCTTCCGTATCGGCCCCGAACTCCACGCCTTCGAAGGCCTGGTCAAGGCCACCATCGTCCAGGCCGACCTGGACTGGGAGCGGGGCAGCTTTGCCGGCGAGGTGGACTGGCGCAACTCCTGGGAGGCCGACTCCCACCTGCAGCTCTTCGGCATCGGCGACGACCCGGCCTGCTGGACCATCGTCGGCTACGCCTCCGGTTACGTCACCCAGTTCTTCAACCGCCCGGTGATCTTCAAGGAAACTGCCTGCGTGGCCTGCGGCGATGCCCTCTGCCATATCGTCGGCAAGCCCCTGGAGGCCTGGGGCCATGACCCCTACCTGGACTACTTCAAGCCCGAAGATCTGCAGGGCCAGCTGGACGAGATGCGCGAAGAGATCTCGCGCCTGCGCAAGACCCTCTGTTCGGGGCGCACGGCGGGCAACCTGATCGGTGCCTCCAGTGGTTTTCGCGGCGCCTTCGATCTGGTCAGCAAGGCCGCCGCCAGCCCCATCACCGTGCTCCTGCTCGGTGAAACGGGCGTCGGCAAGGAGATGTTCGCCCGCTGGCTCCACGACCACGGCAACCGGGCCGAGCAGCCCTTTGTGGCGGTCAATTGCGCGGCCATTCCCCACGACCTGATCGAATCCGAGCTCTTTGGCGTGCAGAAGGGCGCCTACACCGGCGCCCAGGCTTCCCGCGCGGGGCGCTTTGAGCGCGCCCACGGCGGCACCCTGTTCCTGGACGAAGTGGGCGACCTGTCACCGGCCGCCCAGGTCAAGCTGCTGCGGGTGCTGCAGACCGGCGAGGTGGAGCGCCTGGGCGACGACCACACCCGCAAGATCGACGTGCGCCTGGTGGCCGCCACCAATGTCGATCTGCAGCAGGCCATCGCGGCCGGCCGCTTTCGTGCCGACCTGTATTACCGCCTCGCCACCTATCCGGTGGTGATCCCGCCCCTGCGCGAACGGCGCAGCGACATTCCCTTGTTGGCCGCCTCCCTGGTGGAGAAATACGAGGCCTCCTACCACAAGAAGCTCCAGGGCATCAGCGACCGGGCCATGCAGGCCCTGATGGCCTATCCCTGGCCCGGCAACGTGCGTGAGCTGCAAAACCTCGTCGAGCGCGGCGTGCTGCTGGCCCCCAATGGCGGCCTCATCGAAATCGACCACCTCTTTGCCGGCGGCGCCCCGGCGCAGGCCCCGGGCGCCGAAGTGGATCGGGCCGGTCAGGTCGGCAAGGCGGGCGACGCCAGCCGGCAGCAGCTTTATGAAGCCATCCTCCAGGACGGCTTCGACCTGGAGCAGCACGAAGCCCGCCTGCTGGAGCTCGCCGTGCAGCGGGCCGGCGGCAACCTCACCCACGCCGCCAAGCTGCTGGGCATCACCCGGCGGCAGCTGGCGTATCGCTTGAAGCAGGGCGTGGAGGGCTAGGGGGGGTCTGGCAGGGTCGCCAGGGGGGCAATGCTGTTTGTTACATTCAAGAGGCGAGCGAGGCCCGACACGACGTCGTCTTGGAGATCATGAAGGCCAGGCGCCGGCTAGAGGTCAATGATTGCCGCATGGTGCGGATGGTCTTGCGCGAAGCTCACCGCAATATGCCGGATAGCTTCTGCCCAGTTGGGGCCAGGAACTTCGCGGTTGGTGCCGATGAATTGATCCAGATGGGCCTTGGTGATATGGGGGTTGTTCAGCGTAGCCCCCCGTTCTGCAATGTACTTGGCACGAAGACCAAGAATCTCCAGCATCTTCTCTTGCGAGATCCGTTGTTGGTCACCCACTGCAATGTCCAGCGCTGCGCCATATTCCTCGGCGCGCCACTGTTGCTTGTGCAGTCGTCGGGCATCTTCGAGCGAGTAGGTGTCTTGCTCGCCACAGACCTCGAAGAGGTCGTCAAGCGTTAGCCGCCGCGATGCACAAGATGCGATCTTGAAGTCAATCCTGATCTTCTTCTCGATTGACGATATCCAGGGCTCCATGTCCATGGGGGTGAGGCAGAGGCAGCGCTGGAGTTCAGGGCGGCGTGCCTCCTTGGAGTAGAAACCAATGACAAAGAGCTTCGTCCGCCACTTCTGGATATGCTCCATCCCGACATCGCGAGCGGTTGATACCGTCGATCCGGTGGTGGACTTCACTTCAATTTCGAATCGAATAGGCCTGTCGTGCAGTGCGATATCCAGCACGGCATCGACCCCCGCTCGTTGATGGGCGGGATCCCATGCCAGGTTGAACATGCGCACAAGTTCGCGCTCCCGTTCATCGTCTTGAACGGGCATTAGCTTACTCCGAGAGCCCGTGCTACCTGTCGCGCGACCGCATAGGCGACAGGAGGGCATACGCTGTTGCCAATCTGCCCAAGTGCCTGGTACACCGCACCGCTGAATTTCCAGTCACTCGGAAATCCTTGCAAGAGCGTGCAGTCTGCAACCGACATTCGAAAGTGGCCGTTTTCGGGCGGATAGGCACGGGCCATCGACGGGGTCGGCTGGACGCCGTTGGGCCAGACGCGAAGCTGGTTCCAGATGTTCAGTGACGCTTTGCTGTTCAGCACACCTGTCGTGTTGCGCGGACCGGTAAACCCTGAACGCAGGGTTGGAGCCACCTGGTCAAAGCCGATGTCTGGAAGTCCGAGACTTTGGCGTGCGAGGTTATAAGGCATTACCGGGCCAGACAAAGTCTCGGTTTCTCCATGCGTCGGCGCGGGCGGGGTCCAGCGCGCAGCATCCCGTTTTGAACGAAAGCCAACGAAAAAAACACGGCGTCTAGCCTGTGGGACGCCGAATTCGTGGGCCGCCAACTTGAATCTGAAGATGGTGTAGTGATCTTCCAGTGGGGTCAGGATGTTGTCGCGGACAAAGGACTCGAACTTGCGGTCGAGCATTCCGGGGACGTTCTCGGCCACGAAAGCGCGAGGCCGGGCTTGAAGCACACACCGGACGAAGTCAGGCCACATGTTACGGGGGTCACTCGCACCCGCTTGTTTGCCGGCCACCGAAAACGGCTGACAAGGAGGTCCGCCATGAACAAGGTCAATCCCCCGGAAGGCGGAAAAGCGTGCTGAGCGCACGTCACCCGCTTCAGCACCAGAACGGATGTCCCAGGTTGGTCTGTTGGTACGGAGCGTTTCTCCGCAGATATCGAGGATTTCAAAGGAAGCGACGTGTTGGTAGCCCGCGCGTTCAAATCCGAGGTCAAGCCCCCCACCGCCCGAGAAAAGCGACAGGCTTGCAAGACCGTGGGCTTCCAGTTGGGGCATCAGGTCATTGACATCAAGTCGCGCCCCAAACTGTTGATGATTGCCTTCTTCCGCGTCTTCCACGTGAAAGCGCAGCAGCTCCTGCTTGCGCAGTTGAGAGCGGATGGCTGTGGCACGATAGCGGTCACGTTGTTCGTCGGTCAGTTCATAAGCCATCGGTTTCCCCGCGGACGCATCAAGTACAAGAGCACAATAGCTGTATGTTAACACAGTAACCAGAGCCGCCGAATCTTCGATAGCGACAACTATCGGCAAGATTATATTTCGGGTGGCGCGATGCTGTTCCTGTTTGATCGGCCCAGACAACGGCCCGGCCGCGTCGTCAGCCTGCCGGCTGTTGCATCTGCGGGTGTGAAGAAATCGTGGCCAGCGGTTCGGGTTCGCGCCGGGAAGCGCAGCCGTCCAAGGGTAGGGTGAGCCTCGCGGGGGCGGAATCGGGCGGCGCGGCGGATTTACTGACTCCCAATCAGTCGCCCTGCCACATGGCGGGCCATGCTTGCGGCCAGTTCCTGTTCGGCGACGAAGACGGCGCCGATCTTCTCCTTGCGCAGCAGGGCGGCTCCATCCTCCGTTTCCGCGCGCAGAACGGCCTCGATCCCCGGATTGAGCTTGCGCGCAATGTCCACCATCTTGCGGCTCGCCACAGGGTCGGGGATGGTCACCACCAGCATGGCGGCCTTGGTGATGTGGGCCTGGACCAGCACGATCGGATCCGAGGCATCGCCTGTTACCGCGGCCTTGCCACGCTTGCGCAGGGCTTCCACCACTTCCCTGTTGCTGTCGGCCACCACATAGTGGATGCGCGAGCGGTCGAGGGTGTCGGCGATGTGCTTTCCGACCCGCCCATGGCCTACCAGGACAACCTGATCCGATAGCAGCTTGCGATCGGTGGACATGGGCAGCGCAGCGAGGGGGTCATCCCGCAGATCGAGCTTGCGCGCCCAGGCCGAGCGGGCGCGGGCCCAGGTCTGGGCCGGGCCGATGGCCGCAAAGAGCAGCGAATTGAGGGCGATGGAGATCAGTGCCCCGGCGAGGATCAGATTCTGCCCCTCGATGCTCAGCAGCCCCAGGCTCAGGCCCAGCCCGGCCAGGATGAAGGAGAACTCGCCGATCTGCGCCAGACTGGCCCCCACCGTGAGGGCCGTGTTGAGGGGGTAGCGGAAGGCCAGGACCAGGCCCACGGCGGCCACCGTCTTGCCGACCAGGATGATGACCACGACCGCCAACACCTTCAGGGGCTCGTCGAGGAGCACCTGGGGGTCGAAAAGCATGCCTACCGAGACGAAGAACAGCACCGAAAAAGCGTCCCGCAGGGGGAGCGAGTCCTCGGCCGCGCGATGGCTGAACTCGGATTCCCGCATCATCATTCCGGCAAAGAACGCCCCCAGGGCGAAGGAAACATCGAAGAGGATGGCCGACGCATAGGCCACCCCCACCGCGGCGGTGATCACGCAAAGGGTGAACAGCTCGCGCGAGCCGGTGCGGGCCACCAGCCAGAGCACGCGCGGGAAGGCCCGCCCGCCCACCACCAGCATCAGGGTGATGAAGGCGGCGACCTTGGCCAGGGTAAGTCCGATGGTCAGCGCCAGGGCCTTGAAGTCTCCACCGGAGGGTGATGCATCGCTGCCACCGAGGAGCGGCGCGAGGGCAGGCAGCAGCACCAGCACCATCACCATTGCCAGGTCCTCCACCACCAGCCACCCGACGGCGATGCGTCCGTTGGTCGAGTCGAGCAGACCCTTGGCTTCCAGGGCGCGCAGCAGCACGACCGTACTGGCGACCGACAGGGCCAGACCGAAGAGCACGGCCTCCCCCATGGGCCAGCCCCACCAGAGGGCTGTTCCGGCCCCCAAGGCGGTTGCCGCGGCAATCTGCACGACCGCACCCGGTACGGCGATCTTCCGGACGGCCATCAGGTCGCCCAGTGAAAAGTGCAGACCCACCCCGAACATCAGCAGCATCACGCCGATTTCCGCCAGCTGGCCTGCGAGCGCCAGGTCACCGACGAAGCCGGGCGTGCCCGGGCCAATGGCGATGCCGGCAAGCAGGTAGCCCACCAGCGGTGGAACGTGGAGGCGCGAAGCAATCAGGCCCAGCACCAGGGCAAGGCCGAAACCGGCGGCAATGAGGGCAATCAGTGAGACGTCGTGGGGCATGTCGGGAAATGTCAGAGTAGGGGCATCCGCCTGTTCGACGCCCATCGATCCGGTCGGTTCTCGCCGGATTCAAGCTTGTAACCCGGGTTGGCTGTGGCAGCGGCTGCGTCGCCCTGTCAGCCCGGGTTTCAAGGTTCAAAAGGCGCCCATGGCCACCCCGGCCGCCAGGGCGGCGCCAAGTTCTTCGCCCTGCAGCAGATCGGCCGGGGGGATGAGCTTCGGGGCGAGGATGGCTTCAGGTGTCTGGGCACGGGTGCACACGATCAGGGGCGGGGCGACATCCCGAAGCCGCCAGCCCGTGGCGATGCGCGCGATCTGTCGGGCGGCGTTGCTGCCGTCGCTGCCGGCGCAGATCAGCACTGCGTAGGGGCGACCGTTGATGCGGTCGAGCACCGGATAGTAACAGCGGTCGAAGAAATCCTTCATCAGGCCGGCGATGGCGGCCAGGTTCTCGGGTGTGGCAAACACATAGGCATCGGCGCCCAGTACATCCTCGGGGCCGGCGTCCGTCGCCTTCAGAAGGCGCACGTGAACCCCGCCTTCGTCGGTGGCCCCGCGGGCCACGGCTTCGGCCATCTGGCGCGTGGCACCGGTGGTGGACTGGTAAATGATGAGCAAGGTCTTGCGGGAAGGGTCGGACATGATCGGCACCGGGGCGGGCGAGACTGCCTGAGCCCGAGCCTAGGTCTGTCTCCGGCGCGGGTCAATGCCTTCCCGGGCGGCGGCGGCCGTGCTTGCCAGCGGATCGCGTTGCGGCGACCATCGCTCCGGCACTGCGCCACGCATCTTCTGGAGACGGGATGAACACTCCACGCCATTTTGCGGCCCGGGTTCGACCCTGGCTTTTCGCCCTCGCCCTGGCGGCGGTCTTCGGCCAATCAGCGGCCCCGGCCGGTGCTGCCGAGCCCTGTGTCGGCGGCGTCGCGCCCCATCTGCAGGAGGCGGGCATCGCTGACATCCGCGCCTTCGCCCGCGGCCAGGGCAAGCGCATCCTGAGCTTCGTCGGCTACTCGGCCGCCGGCTACGAGGACCAGGATGCCATGCTGGCGGAGGCGGGTCGGGTGCTGGACGTCCATTCCCCCGCGCGCACCCTGATCAACATCGGTGCCACTGCCGACGGGATAGGGGCGGTGTACGCCCTGGCCAGGTCCCGTGGTTTTGTGACCATCGGTATCGTCTCCTCCCTGGCGCGGGACGAAAAGCTGCCCGTGTCCCCCTGTGTTGACGAAGTCTTCTTCATCAAGGACGCGACCTGGGGCGGCCGTCTGCCGGGAAGTCGCCGTCTCTCTCCCACCTCCGCGGCGCTGGTGGCCGTCAGCCACCGTGTCGTCGGAATCGGCGGGGGCGAGGTGGCCCGCGACGAGATGCTTGCTGCGCGTGCCGCCGGTATCCCGGTCAGGTTCCTTGCGGCGGACATGAACCACGCGATCGCCAGGGACAAGGCCCGCAACAAGGGGCAGGCGGCGCCCGTCGACTTCCGCGGGGCTGCCCATGGGGCGCTCGCCGTGGCGCGCTGAATCCCGCGTCGCCGCATCGGGACGGCCCGGCTGAAGAGGCCCGATCCTCGGCGGTGGCGCATTCCTGCACACGCGGGCGGTACTTACGAAGGTTGCCTTTGCGCCATGTCAAGGGACGTGGCGGCCGGCCCGCTAAGATGAGGCCGTTGGTGCACTGCACAGCCCCGCGTCAGACGGGGTCGGTGGATGGGGGAGACACCTCACCTTCCAGCAGGGAGCTGCAATGAGTACCTACCTCAACCTCGACGGCAACGAAGCCGCCGCACGCATGGCCTACCTCGGCAGCGAGGTGATCGCCATTTACCCGATCACGCCCTCGTCCAACATGGGCGAATGGGCCGACGAATGGGCAGCCCAGGGCAAGCCCAACCTGTGGGGCGTCGTACCGCGGATCATCGAAATGCAGTCGGAAGGCGGAGCCGCCGGTGCCCTCCACGGGGCGCTCACCTCCGGCGCACTGGGCACCAGCTTCACGGCCAGCCAGGGCCTGCTGCTGTTCGTTCCCAACCTCTACAAGATGGCCGGCGAGCTAACGCCCTTCGTGCTGCACGTGGCGGCCCGCGCCCTGGCTACCCATGCCCTGTCCATCTTCGGCGACCACTCCGACGTGATGGCCTGCCGGGCCACCGGTTGCGCGCTGCTGGCCAGCAACTCGGTACAGGAAGCCCAGGACATGGCCCTGATCGCCCAGGCCGCCACCCTGGCCGGGCGCGTCCCGGTGATCCACTTTTTCGACGGCTTCCGCACCTCCCATGAAGTCGCCAAGATCGTCGCCGTGGAGCCGGACACCGTGCGTGCCATGATCGACGACACGCTGGTTGCGGCCCACCGGGCCCGCGCCCTGTCGCCGGAGCATCCGGTGATCCGTGGCACGGCCCAGAACCCCGACGTGTTCTTCCAGAGCCGGGAGCGCATCAACCCCTGCTACGACGCCTTTCCGGCCATCGTCCAGACGGCCATGGACCGCTTTGCCGCGCTCACCGGCCGCCACTACCGTCTCTTCGACTACGTGGGTGCGCCGGATGCCGACCGGCTCATCGTGGTCATGGGCTCCGGCGCCGAGACCGTGGAAGAGACCGTCGCCCACCTCACCGCCCGGGGTGAGAAGGTCGGCCTGCTCAAGCTGCGCCTGTTCCGCCCCCTGGCGGTGGATGCGCTCCTTGCCGCCATCCCGGCCAGTGTCACGCGCGTTGCCGTGCTCGATCGCTGCAAGGAACCCGGTGCCGGCGGCGAGCCCCTTTACAAGGACGTGATGACGGCCTTTGCCGAGGCCGCCGCCGACGGCCGCCGCCCGATGCCGCGCATCATCGGCGGGCGCTACGGGCTGGCCAGCAAGGAGTTCACCCCCGGCATGGTCCGGGCCGTCTTCGACGAACTCCAGTCGGCCCAGCCCCGGCGGCAGTTCACCGTCGGCATCGTGGATGATGTGACCCACCTGTCCCTGGACTGGGACGCCGACTTCCGCACCGACGCCTCGCGGCGCCTGCAGCATGCGGTGTTCTGGGGCCTCGGGGCCGACGGCACCGTGTCGGCCAACAAGAACTCCATCAAGATCGTCGGTGAGGCCACCGCCCTGCATGCCCAGGGCTATTTTGTTTACGACTCGAAGAAATCCGGTGCGGTCACCGTGTCGCACCTGCGCTTCGGCCCCGACCCGATCCGCGCGGCCTACCTGGTGGAGGAGGGCATGGCCGGTTTCGTGGCCTGCCACCAGACGGTGTTCGTGGAGCGCTACGACCTCCTTGCCCACGCGGCACCGGGCGGAGTCTTCCTGCTCAACACGCCTGTGGCCAAGGATGCGGTGTGGGCCAGCCTGCCGGCGGCCATGCGCGCCGGCATCCTGTCCCGGGGCCTGCGCCTGTGGGTCATCGACGCCTATGCCGTGGCCCAGCAGGCCGGCATGGGCCGGCGCATCAACACCATCATGCAGACCTGCTTTTTCGCCATCTCCGGCATCCTGCCCCGGGACGAGGCCCTGGCCGCCATCAAGAAGGCGGTGGACAAGACCTACGGCAAGAAGAGCAAGCGCCTGGCCGACCTCAACCACAAGGCCATCGACCTGACCCTTGCCGGGCTGCATGAAGTCGGCTTTCCCGGCTTGCTGGACCTGGGCGACGCGGCACCCGACAGCGCCGCGGCGGACGACCTGCCGGCCTTCGTGCGCGACTTCACCCTGCCCGTGTACCGGGGTGACGGCAACCGCCTGCCGGTGTCCGCCATGCCCCTGGACGGCACCTTCCCCAGCGGCACGGCCCGCCACGAGAAGCGCAACATCGCCCTGGAGATCCCGGTGTGGGAGGCCGACCTGTGCACCCAGTGCGGCAAGTGTGTGTTTGTCTGCCCCCATTCGGCCATCCGTGCCCGGGCCTTCCCGCAGGAGGCTGCGGCCGACGCACCGCCCACCTTCAAGCACGTGCCGGCCCGGAGCAAGGATTTCCCCGTCGGCACCCGCATCAGCTACCAGGTGGCGCCGGAGGATTGCACCGGCTGCGGTGACTGCGTCGAGGCCTGCCCCATCCACGACAAGTCCAACATCAGCCGGCTGGCCGTCAACATGGCCCCGCTGGCACCCCTGCGAGAGGCCGAGAAGGCCAACTTCGACTTCTTCCTGAATCTGCCCGAATACGACCGCAGCCAGCTCAAGCACGGCACCTTGCCGGGCGCCATGTTGCTGGACCCCCTGTTCGAGTTTTCCGGCGCCTGTGCCGGCTGTGGCGAAACCCCCTACATCCGGCTCGCCACCCAGCTCTTTGGCGACCGCATGCTGGTGGCCAACGCCACCGGCTGCTCATCCATCTACGGTGCCAACCTGCCCAGCACCCCTTACACGGTGAATGCTGCCGGGCGCGGGCCGGCCTGGTCCAACTCGCTCTTTGAAGACAACGCCGAATTTGGCCTGGGCATGCGCCTGGCGGCCGATCAACTCATGCTCTACGCGAAGATGTTGGTGAAGGAGATGGCGTCCGGCATCGGCGGTGACCTGGCGGAAGCCTTGATCACCGCCGACCAGCGTCCCGAAGCCGGCATCCGCGCCCAGCGCGAGCGGGTGGCCGAGCTGCGCGACCGTCTGGCCCGCTGCGACCATCCCCGGGCGGCCGAGCTGGAGAGCGTGGCCGAATGGCTGATCCGCCGTTCCGTGTGGATCATCGGCGGCGACGGCTGGGCCTACGACATCGGCTATGGCGGGCTCGACCACGTGCTGGCCCTCAGCCACGACGTGAACATCCTGGTGCTCGACACCGAGGTGTATTCCAACACCGGCGGCCAGACCTCCAAGGCCACCCCCGTGGGGGCGGTGGCGCGCTTCTCGGCCGGCGGCAAGGCCACGGCCAAGAAGGATCTGGCCCGCATCGCCTCCGATTACGGCCACGTGTATGTGGCCACCGTGGCCTACGGTGCCAAGGACGTGCATACCCTCAAGGTCTTCCACGAGGCCGAGGCCTACGCCGGCCCGTCCCTGATCGTGGCCTACAGCCCCTGCATCGCCCACGGAGTGGACATGCTCTACAACCAGCGCCAGCAGGACATGGCGGTCAAATCCGGGCACTGGCCCCTGTTCCGCCACGACCCGCGGCTCGAAGCTGCCGGGGCCAACCCCTTCAAGCTCGACTCGGCCGCCCCCAGCCAGTCCATGCAGACCTTCATGGACAGCGAAACCCGCTTCGCCATGCTGGCGCGCAGCCACCCGGACGTCGCCCGCCAACTTGCCGCCGAGGCCCAGCGGGAAGCCGACCAACGCTATCGTGCCTACGCCGAGCTGGCTGCCCGGCCTGCCGCCCCGAAACCGGAATAGGAGCCCGCCATGATCGACCTGAGCACCGATTACCTCGGCCTTCGGCTCAAGAATCCCTTGGTGCCCTCGGCCTCGCCCCTCTCCAAGTCCCTTGATTCCCTGCTGTTGCTGGAGGACGCCGGCGCCGCTGCGGTGGTGCTGCATTCCCTCTACGAAGAGGAACTCATCGCCGAGGACGCCATGACGGAGCGCTTCCTCCTGAACGGCGAGCTCCATGACGCCGAGGCCACCGGATTCCTGCCCGACCACGGCAATTTCCAGGGCGCCCTCGAGCGCTATCTGGAACACCTGCGCCTGGCCAAGGCGCGGCTGGATATCCCGGTGATCGCCAGCCTCAACGGGGTGACGCCCTCCGGCTGGATCGACCTGGGCAAGGAGCTGCAGAGCGTCGGCGCCGATGCCCTCGAACTCAACGTCTACCACGTGGCCGCCGATCCGCTGGAAAGCGGTGACGCGGTGGAGGCCCGCTACGTGGCCCTGCTGACCGAGTTGCGCCGGGTGGTGGATATTCCGGTGGTGATGAAGCTGTCCCCCTTCTTCTCCTCGCTTCCCCATTTCGTCAAGCGGCTGGAGGCGGCCGGAGCGGCCGGCGTCGCGCTGTTCAACCGCTTCTTCCAGCCGGATATCGACCTGCAGACCCGCGAGATGGTCGAGCAGTTGCAGCTCTCCAGCCCGGAGGAGGCGCTTCTGCGCATCCGCTGGATCGCCATCCTGCGCAGCCACACGTCCATCACCCTGGCGGCCACCGGTGGCGTGTATGGACACGAGGAGGCCATGAAGCTGCTCCTTGCCGGGGCCGACGTGGTGCATCTGGCCTCCTGCCTGCTCGCCCATGGCCCCGCCCATCTCGGACATATCCTGCGGGGCATGGAGGACTGGATGACGGAGGGCGAGTACGCCTCCGTGGCCCAGCTCAAGGCCAGCATGAGCCTGGGCCATCTGCGCGACCCGAGTGCCCTGGTGCGTCAGTCCTACATCCGCGTCCTGGACAGCTTCACGCCCAGGGCGGGGGTGTGGCGCTAGGGCTTACAGCCGGGTCGATGTCCGGGGGCGTACTTCCTGGGCGGCCTTGTGGCCGGTCGGGCGGTAGGTATGGCCGCGATCGGCCAGCGGGGCAGGGCCGGCGTGTACAGCCCGGCCCGCGGCCCCGGGTTCGGCCAGCCCGGCCGAGCCGCCATCCCAGAACACGTGCCCGGCATCTTCCTGGCAGTCCAGTCCGCCAAGCTCAACACAGCGGCTGTGGGCCTGCCTGATGGCTTCCTGGCGGTCGTCAGCGAAGGCGTAGCCAAACCGCTGATCGTCCTCGGCTCGGGCCAGCACAATGGCGATGAAGCCGGGACCGTCGTAGTGGGCCACCATCTCGCAACTGCCCTTGGCCTTGTTGTAGCGCAGGGTGCTGCGGCAGGTGCTCATGGCCGTTGCCACGGCATCACCGGCCTTGCTGGCCCCGTAGGACCAGGCCAGGTTCATCCGCCCGCCATCGCTCCGGATGGCCACGATGGCACTGGCTGCCTGGCTTTCGGGGATCGGTGACAGGGCCATGAGGCCGAGGACCAGCCCCATGCCCCTGAGAGCACGCGACCCTGCAGTCGGCCGGGCAAGGCGCTGGAAGAGAGGTTTCACGATGAAATCCTTTGTAATCAGTGAGCAACCAATTGCAAAGGCAGACGCAGAGATGCGCAGGCGCTGACCGGGCTGGAGATCCAGCATGCGGGCAACCCGGCTATCCCGTTCGTGCGGGACCCGTGGCTTTGCGTCCTGCAGTTGCCTGCAGTTTGCCTTTGATGTGTACAGGCTAGCACCCGGGTCGGAAATGTGAACCAGTGTGAATTCCCGGGTGTGACGTGTGCCACGTGCAGGTGCTGTCAGGGCGTGGACGGTGATCGACGAACCGTGTGGCAGCTTCCGACAAAGCCGACAATGGCGCTGTAGGAAAGCCGCCAGAGGTGCCCCCGGGCTTGTCGGGCGACGATTGCAAGTGACTGTCGGAAAAGGAGGTTTTTGGCGTTTTGGGGCTGCTGGCGCGGAACCTGCATGGGAAGGGCATCCCCACCCTTTTCTGGAGATTCCGATGGATGCCCGAGTGTCGGCGAAGATCCAGTCCGTGTTCGAGGAACCGGCCTGCGAGCACAACCAGAACAAGGACGAGAAGGCCCGCAAGAAGGGCTGTACCAAGCAGCTCTCGCCCGGTGCGGCGGCAGGCGGTTGCGCCTTCGACGGGGCGAAGATCGCCCTGCAGCCGATTGCCGATGTGGCCCATCTGGTTCATGGCCCCATCGCCTGTGAGGGCAACTCCTGGGACAACCGCAATTCCTCCACCAGCGGCCCGCAGCTCTACCGCACCGGTTTCACCACCGACATCGGCGAGCTGGACGTGATCTACGGGGGCGAGAAGCGCCTCTTCAAGTCGATCCGCGAAATCATCGAGAAGTACGATCCGCCAGCGGTCTTTGTCTATCAGACCTGCGTCACCGCCCTGATCGGCGATGACATCGAGGCCGTCTGCAAGCGCGCCGCCGAGAAGTTCGGCAAGCCGGTGGTGCCGGTCAATGCCCCGGGTTTCGTCGGGCCCAAGAACCTGGGCAACAAGCTCGGCGCCGAGGCCCTGCTCGACTACGTGATCGGCACCGAAGAGCCCGAGGTGACGACGCCCTACGACATCAACATCATCGGCGAGTACAACCTGGCCGGCGAGCTGTGGCAGATCCGCCCGCTTCTCGACGCCCTGGGCATCCGCATCCTGTCGTGCATCTCCGGTGACGGCCGCTACCACGAGGTGGCCCAGAGCCACCGGGCCAAGGCGGCGATGATGGTGTGCTCCAAGTCCATGATCAACGTGGCCCGCAAGATGGAGGACCGCTACGGCATCCCCTTCTTCGAAGGCTCCTTCTACGGCATCGAGGACATGAGCGACACCCTGCGCCAGCTGGCCCGGCTGCTGGTGCAGCGGGGCGCCCCGGCGGATCTGCTGGATCGCACCGAGGCCCTGATCGCCGTCGAAGAGAAGCGCGCCTGGGACCGCATCGCGGCCTACCGTCCGCGCCTGGAAGGCAAGAAGGTGCTCCTGATCACCGGCGGCGTGAAGAGCTGGTCGGTGGTGGCGGCCCTGCAGGAGGCCGGCCTCGAAGTGGTGGGCACCAGCGTCAAGAAGTCCACCAAGGAAGACAAGGAAAAGATCAAGGAGATCATGGGCGAGGACGCCCACATGATCGACGACATGACCCCCCGGGAGATGTTCAAGATGCTGCGCGACGCCCGCGCCGACATCATGCTCTCCGGCGGGCGCAGCCAGTTTGTGGCCCTCAAGGCCAAGATGCCGTGGCTCGACATCAACCAGGAACGCCACTACGCCTACGCCGGCTACGAAGGCATGGTCGACCTGGTGCGGGAGATCTCCAAGACCCTGTTCAACCCGGTGTGGGAGCAGGTGCGGGCGCCGGCCCCGTGGGAGACGCCGGCCCTTGAGGAGGCGTGCTGAGATGGCCATCGTCCATGACAGCAAGAAGGCCTGCGCGGTCAATCCGCTGAAGATGAGCCAGCCCCTGGGGGCCTGCTACGCCTTCCTGGGCCTCGCCAGCACCATGCCGATGATGCATGGCTCCCAGGGCTGCACATCCTTCGGCCTGGTGCTGCTGGTGCGCCACTTCAAGGAAGCCATCCCGATGCAGACCACCGCCATGAACGAGGTCAGCACCATCCTCGGCGGCATGGACAACATCGAGCAGGCCGTGCTCAACATCAAGAAGCGCGCCAACCCGGCCCTCATCGCCATCGCCTCCACCGGCCTCACCGAGACCAAGGGCGATGACGTGGATGGCTACCTGCGCCTGATCCGCGCCAAGCATGCCGAGACCCTGGACGGCACCGAGATCGTCTATGTCTCCACGCCGGACTACGTGGGGGCTTTCCAGGACGGCTGGGCGGCGGCCATCAAGGCGCTCGTTGCTGCCTTCGTGACGCCGGCCGAAACCCGCGTGGCCGGCCGCATCGGCGTGCTGCCGGGCGCCCACCTGACCCCGGCAGACCTGGAGGAAGTGCGCGAACTCATCGAAGCTTTCGGGCTGGATGCGGTGCTGGTGCCGGACGTGTCCGGCTCCCTGGACGGGCACATTCCCGAAGATTTCACGCCCACCACCCTGGGCGGCGCGACCCTGGACGACATCCGCGGCCTGGGCGCCTGCGAGCACGTGATTGCCATCGGCGAGCAGATGCGCGGGGCTGTCGAGCGCCTGGAGGCCGTCGGTGTGCCTTGCACCCTGTTCGACCGGCTCACCGGACTCACCGCCACCGATGCCCTCGTGGCCCTGCTCATGCGTCTGTCGGGCAAGCCGGCGCCGGCGCGCCTGAAGCGTCAGCGCGGCCAGCTCCAGGACGCCATGCTCGATGGTCACTTCCACCTGGGCGGCAAGCGCGTCGCCATTGGTGCCGAACCCGATCTGCTGTTTGCCCTGTCGTCGCTGATCGCCGAGATGGGCGGTGAAGTGGCCGCGGCCGTCACCACCACCCACTCGCCGCTGCTGGTCCGGGTGCCCACGGACGAAGTGCTGGTGGGTGACCTGGAAGACCTGGAAATGCGGGCGGTGGGCTGTGATCTGCTGATCACCCACGCCCACGGTCGCCAGGCCGCCACGCGTCTGGGCATCCCCCTGTTCCGTGCCGGCATCCCCCAGTTCGACCGCATCGGCACCGCCCATCAGCTGAGCGTCGGCTACCGGGGCACCCGCGACCTGATCTTCCAGCTTGCCAACATCTTCCTGGCCCACATGCATGCCCATGGCCCCGAAGACTGGCCCCTGCCCGCCGAGGCCGTGGCTGCTGCCCAGGGCCAGCCCGCCGCGGGCTGCGGTTGTGCCAGCAGCAGTTGCAGCGTTTCCGACGAAGTCGTCATCCCGATCATTCCCGCCTGAGGAGCCCGTCATGAAAATCGCATTCGCCACCCAGGACAAGGAGCGCGTTGACGCGCACTTCGGCTGGGCCAAGTACATCGCCATCTACGAGATCAACGCAGAGGGCTACCGCTACCTGGAGACCCACGACTTCGGCGGCGAGCTGGCCGAAGACGGCAACGAGGACAAGCTGGCGCCCAAGCTGGACGTCATCAAGGACTGCGCCATCGTTTACGTGGCTGCCATCGGCGGCTCCGCGGCCGCCCGCGTGGTGGCCACCAAGATCCACCCGGTCAAGGTGGCCGGGCCGGAACCCATCCTCGACATCCTCGACAAGCTGCAGGACGTGCTCAAGGGCACCCCGCCGCCGTGGCTGCGCAAGGCCCTCGCCAAGGGCGAGGAACGGACTTATGACTTTGAAGAAGAGGCCTGAAAAATGACTGACGTAGCTGAAGCCCCCACCGACGTGATGCAGGACCCGTTCATCCGCGAACTGGTCAAGCAATGGCGCGCCCAGGACACCCACGGCGCCTGGGAAGGCAAGACCGACGCCATGCTCCTCGACCCCTACGTGCTGGACGCCGAGAAGCGCAAGGATCTGCCGATGATGGCCGATCCCGACCCGGAAACCCTGTGGCGCATGGAGCTGTACTACAACGCCATCGCCCTCTCCATCGAGCGCGAGACCAAGGTGATGGTCAGCCCCATGCTCAAGATGCACCACGAAGGCTTCGGCCGCCAGGTGCTCATCGCCGGGCGCCTGATCGTCTTCAACAAGCAGATCCGCGATGCCCACCGTTTTGGCTTCAACAGCCTCGAAAAGCTTTCGGCCGCCGGCACCAAGGCCGTCACCGAAGCCGTGGAGATGATCCGCAAGTTCCCCGAAGTGGCCAACTATTCCTGACCGGAGCCGCAGCATGGAAGACCTCGACACCCTCAAGGCCCGCGCGAAGAAACTCAACGCCCAGGCCACCCAGGCCAAGATGGACCTGCACGACCTGTCCGAAGACCTGCCCACCAACTGGGAGCAGATCCTGGAAGTCGCCCAGCGTGCCTACGATGCCCACAAAAACCTGATGGCCGCCCGCAAGGAACTGGCCGCCGCGAGCGCTGCCTGAGCGGCGCCGCGCTAACCCCTCTGGAGAGTTGAAATGGCTGATTTTTCCGTGACCCTGCCGAGTGGCGAGCTCTGGACGCCCAAGTTCGTCGCCGAACTGAACCAGGAAAAGTGCATCGGCTGCGCCCGCTGCGTGCGGGTGTGCGCCCGTGACGTGCTGGCCCTGGTCGGCCTGACCGAGGACGGCGAACTCCTCGCCATCGACCCCGACGGCGACGAGGACGAAGAGTACGAAAAGAAGGTGATGACCATCGCCCACAAGGAAAACTGCGTGGGTTGCGAAGCCTGTTCCAAGGTTTGTCCCAAGAAGTGCTACACCCATGAGGCAGCCCAGGTCTGAGCGTGCGTGATCGAACCCGTGTGCGGCCCGACGAGCGCCCAGGCGCTTTTCCGGCGCCAAACCGGGACGCAGCCCGATTCATTCCTGCATTCTGAAACCTGATGGGTGACTTCCGCCGACGAGGAGCGCGTCATGAATGACCTGTCCCGCAGCTACCTTGCCGCCCGTGCCGCCCTGCCGCCGACGCGGCTGGTGCCGGCCTGGCTGGCCCTGGCCCTGGAGGCCGAGTTTGGCGATCAGGCCGCCGCCATCGCTACCCTGTGGTCCGCACGCCATCCGGCGGTGGTCCGCGAGGATGGCTCCACCGGCGTCGATGATCGCCATGAAGAGTACGGCGACCTGCTTGAGCTGCTGCTCGAGAATGCCGCCACCGGCAGCACCCACACCATCTCCATCGCCCGCTGGATCGCCCTGTCGTGCTTCGGCCAGGATCACCTGTGGGAAGACCTCGGCTTGCCCGAACGCCCGGCCCTCGGCGCCCTCATCGCCCGCCACTTCCCGGCGTTGCACGCCCGCAACGTGCATAACCTGCGCTGGAAGAAGTTCTTCTACAAGCAACTCTGCGACCGCGCCCAGGTGAGAGCCTGCCGCGCACCGAGCTGTGCCGAGTGTTCGGAGTATGCGGGGTGTTTTGAGGGGAGTGCGTGAGTCATCGGAATGCACTCATCCCGTGGGGGCGAGTGCATTCGACCGCAGCCCGTTGAATGATCGGCATGCCTGTCATCACCGCCGGCAGTCGAAGGAACCCACTTTCTTGAGGGGCAGGGCCGACCTGCAGTCGGGGGCTTCGGCGACGTGAGTGAAGGCATGAAGCGAGTT
>ERZ795056.2254-NODE-2254-length-21635-cov-18.039620_pt1 | contig 21635 bp, 26 predicted proteins | sample MGYA00375140_ERZ795056 | MGnify/ENA primary metagenome ERZ795056 (study PRJEB30185, sample SAMN05720227) | activated sludge metagenome | isolation source: Anaerobic digester | place: USA | collected 2015-03-09 ... | reverse complement strand
CATGACCGATGCCACCGGCTGCATGTATGAAAGTATTTTTATGTTTCAAGGGAATCAATTTTTTCATTTGCTTCTGTTTCATTTATTACGAGAGAAGTGCCGTATTTAATACCTGGACGATGCAACACTACCGCAATAACTGCAGACAGAATAGCCAATGCAATTAAAGAAACTGACTGGAAGTGAATGTGCCCGTCGTTATATACCAGCAGCATACACAACACTGGTAAAGAAGAGGTAACAATGGCCGTGATCACCAGTATCTTAAATATCTTGTGGTGACAGAAGTTAAATAGAAATACCAACCAGAAAATAACGACGCCCGGGAACGAAAAGACGGCAGACACCAGTAAAACCAAACCCACGCCCTCCCAAAAATAGCCCCTGCTCCCTTGCAAAAATTCTAATACTGCAATTACAATCACATTGACCAGGATAGCTGTAAACCAGACAGAAAAACTGATAAGCGCTGTCTTTAAATACCTGTTATTTGTTTTGAGAAGCCGGTTCTGCATATTGTTGTTTTGAGGTGATTAGTGAGGGTTCCTTCAAATTTTGTTTTACATAATTATCTGCTGCATTCCAGGATAGCCAGGTGTAATTCTTCTGTTCAATGAAAAAAGCAGATTTACGCTGTTCAAAATATTCCTTGGCAGATAACTGTCCACGGTAATACATTTCGCCTTCATCATTGTGAGGGCTATTGATAAATGTTTTGGTCAGTACATCCTGGTTTTTTTCGAGCAAGGGCAATGTTTTATCGGAAAGCGATAATAGAAATTTTACATCCAGTGGCAATGCTGATTTTCTTGACAGGTTATAGTTGGCAATGGTTTCATCCCAGTGAACGCAGGAGGAGATCACCAACACGGCCAATACCACCCAGGCATTTATTTTCAGCAAATAATAACTTGTTTTTACACGGCTGATCTTTATGTACATGGTTAACAGACCTGCCAGTACCAATGTCAAAAAAACCAGAACGCCAATTCTTTTGTAAGCCAGCCCGTATTCATGTATGTAATAATAATCCCGGAAGAAAACAGAGATCACCAGGATAATATTTTGAATGATCCATACATACGCTCCTATCTTCAGCCATTTATTCTTTTTGTAAAAATTCAAATTCCCACGAAAGAAAAACAACAGCACCAGCATAGCCAGCACAATGGAGAAAATAAGCAGGCCTGCTCCTTCATGCACATACTCTGTGAGGTTGATGCCCTGCGTATAGGTAAAGCCAAACCATACATATACCACATCGAGCCAGTTGATAAAAAACAACAGCAGGTTGAGTAAAACAAGGCTGATAATACCAACTGTGTTTTCGTTCCTCAAAGCCAATATGCCATTGGCAAACCTCCCCATGATCAAACTAAGTAAATCGTAAAAGGGAGTTTGTTTCCATTTTGCCAGGTCATTTTTTTTCCTGTTAAGCTTGTCCTGCTTTTCAATATCCCTTTTTGAAAAATAACCTGCATTGCTTTTTAATAATAGTCCGCCGGTGACGAATATTCCAAGCAATAAGAAACCAAGCCGGCTTATATTAAACCAATCAAAAAACTTACTGAAAAACTGCTCTAAAGCAAGACCGACCGTATTCAGTATTTCGTTGAAAACGGCGTTGGAGAAACTGTAAAGCATAGAAAAAACGATCAATATAAAAATGGGTATCACAACAAAGCGCAATACTTTTTTTGTATTGTAAAAATTGTGTTTCCCTTTTTTCATTTGCCCGATGCTGGAAGAAAAACTGGGTATCACCAGGATATAATTCATTACTGCGGAAGCGCCGGCATACCATAAGGAACGATGTTCAAATTGCGTAAACACCATTACCATCAGCAAGGTGGAACTAAAGGCGAGTTTGCTCAATAAGGTATTGTGAATGATAACCGTGACAACAGTAACCAGGTGGGCCAGCAGCAGCCATCGCATCACTGGTCTTTTAAACGAGGGTTGGTACAAATAAAAAACGGCCGCCAAAATAAACACATCAAAAAGTAATGTGTTAACGGCGAGTTTTTCCTGCCAGAAAATAATGTTGAACAAAACTGCCCCTGTCATTACAAGAGAAGTTTTAATTGAAGCTGATTTCATACTATATATTGTTTGGTGGTGGTTTATTATTCTATTCTACACAACAGGGCCGTTAATTTTTTCCTTTAGCGATTGCGTGGATAATTCAAGTAATGAATGCCATTGCCAATGTTTCATAGATGCCGACTTCCTTCCTCTTTTAAATGCTTTTACAAAAAGACCCCAGTATTCGGGCATGGTAAAAAAGCCAAAGCCAACTGTTGCTGCCACAGGAAAAGAAATATGCCCGTTGCCCAGCATAAAACACTGGAGGCATACTTCCCCTTCGCCGGTAGTATCATAACCGAGCAAAATATGTTTAAGGTCATGCTTAACATAGTATGGCAATAATTCGAGTTTATTTTTATCGAGCATCTGTACAAGATCTTTTCCGAGCGTACCGTCATTCATCTTGTATAGATCTTCTTTTGCATAAGAAAACTTTTGTGGCTTGCGGATACATTTTAATAAAGGCAATGCCAGTTTATGCGTAAGCCATACTAATATAAAGGCCCTGGAGGCGGATAATACTTTATACATAGGTATTAAGTTTAGGTTGAGCGAACGATCTTAAAAAACGGTGGTGAAGCATTACGGATATAACAGGAGAGACCATGATAATGGAAGCCTGTAAAAACCATTGTCCTTTTTGTGCACCATATGGAACCAAGGCAATAACTATACAAGTGAGGAAGGATAAAATTAAAACCGTCTTTAACAATATCCTGGAAAGCTGCGCATTTTCACAACTGGCAAGAAAAACGATCCATAAGATGAAAACCGCCGGCACAGAAAATAATAAGGAAAAGAAAAATACCATACCGGCTGTTTCAACAATATTGTCTTTCACAATATTACCCAGGTAGAAAATAACAGCATAGAGTAAACTGTTTACCAATGCTGTCGCTATCCAGATAGTGAAAGTGAAAAAGGATGTCTTAATAAAATTTATCATTTCTAAAAGCACTTTGAATTTCAAAGTATAAGTACAAAAAAAATTATTTCGTTGATTTGATCATTTGTTCCAAAGCGGCAATATGAGCTTTGAAAGCTTTTTCCCCTGCCTTGGTAACAGAGTAAGTAGTATTGGTTTTTCTTCCAATAAAACCTTTCTGCACTTTTATGCTCCCGCTTTCTTCCAGTGATTTCAGGTGACTGGCAAGGTTTCCATCTGTTATGTCCAGCAGTTCTTTCAATTCATTAAAATTTACTTCCTCATTCACCATCAGGGCACTCATGATGCCCAGGCGGATGCGGTTATCAAATATTTTATTGAGGCCTTCTATTAAACTCATGCTCCCTGTATGCTAACTCCGTTAATCAATTACTATTGCGCTCATATTTCATCCACATGGTAATGCCATATGCAATATGCAGTATCCCAAAACCCATGGCCCAAAAATACAGGCCATAGCCAACATAAAACAGGTTCATGATACCCAGGGCCAGCATTCCATATCCCAAATACCTGATTTCTCCAAGGGTATACTTACTTCCGTTTACCAATGCCAGTCCATAAAAAATCAGGCATCCGGGAGCTACCAGTTCAAACTCTCCATTGTACATCATCCTTATTAGAAAGATGCCGCCCACTGCCATCGGTATCACTACATTCCAGAGCAGTCGCATGGTGGTTTTACCAAACATGGGCACTCTGTCTTTCCTGCTGCGGAGATAGGTAAAGAAAAAAGCCGAAATAAAAGCTCCGATAAATGTATATGTGGCGATCCAGAAAAGCTCATCCAGTATTTCTGCACCATTGGTTGTTATGATCCTTACCAGGTCATACGTTTCGCTCTGTGTGCGGTGCAGCCGGTTCCATGCAAACCAGGCACCTATTAAGGCACATATCCCCGCAGCAATACCACTTAGCCCGCTCAGACTAATGAAGCGGCTGCTTCTTTCCATCATTTTTTTAATATGCTGCAGGTCTTCGAGAGACTGTTGTTGCTCACTCATAAAAAGCACTTTGAAATACAAAGTAAATGAGTTGAACTCATATATCAAAATTTATTTTAAGAAAATCACGATTGACTGTTAAGTATGGCAATGAGTTGGTTGCAGGCGGTTTGTATCTCGTCGATACTGATGGTTAATGGAGGAACAATTCTCAGGCAATTGGATGCAAACAAAAACCAATCGGTAAAAACGCCCCGGTCTATCAGCAGATCAATGATCTTTTTATTGGTTTCAAAACTATCAAACTCCACCGCCATCATCAGGCCGCAGCTTCTTACAGCCTTGATAGCCGGATGTTTTAATAACGTAAGAAACAGTTGTTCTTTTTCTTTTACTCCATCTATCAATTTTTCATCCTGTAGTACATTCAATGCTGCTAAACCGGCAGCACAACAAACAGGATGTCCGCCAAAAGTATTGATATGGCCCAACACAGGATCATGTGTAAGGCTGTCCATTATTTGTTTATCCGCAACAAAAGCACCCAATGGCATTCCACCACCCAATGCCTTTCCCAATAATAAAATATCCGGCACCACATCAAACTGTTCAAAAGCAAACAGGCTTCCGTTGCGGCCAAAGGCACACTGTATTTCGTCCAGCACCAATAAGGTTCCCGTTTCAGTACATCTTTTACGCAAAGCTTTCAGCCAGCCGTTTTGAGGAACCAGTACGCCGGCTTCTGCCTGTACGGTTTCTGCAATCACACAGGCAACCTCATTAGTGATCTGTTGTAAGTCATCAAAAGAATTATACTTCAGTTGAATAATACCGGGCAACAACGGCCGGAAAGCATTGCGCCAGTATTCATCTCCCATTATGCTTAATGCACCCTGGGTACTGCCGTGATAACTGTTTTTAAAAGAAACAATTTTTGTGCGGCCGGTAAATCGCTTGGCCAGTTTCATGGCACCTTCTGTTGCTTCGCTGCCACTGGCGGTATAGAAAACAGCATTGAGCGATACAGGCAGGTGTTCTGTCAATTTTTTTGCATAGGCCACCTGGGGTGTTTCCACCAATTCGCCATACACCATAACGTGCATGTACTGCTCCGCCTGCTGTTTTACAGCTTCCACCACTTGGGGATGACAATGGCCCACATTGCAAACGCTGATGCCGCCAATGAGATCAATGTATTCTTTTCCATTAACATCAATCAGTTTACTGCCGGTGGCTTTTACAATTTCCAATGCTAATGGTGCTGGAGAGGTTTGGCCCACATGGTTTAAAAATAACTGCCGTTGATTCATGGTTGCAAATTTCGGAGAGAAAGGTGGATATTTGAACACCGGTCGGCACCGAAGGTCAGACCGGCAACAATCAACAAATAAAAATCATGAAAAATTCTTATGCCCTATAGCTGAATAAAGATAACAAAGTATACGTGTGCAACGCAATCACGAAAGTTTTCGGGACTAAATATTTATTCAAAAGCTTAGCACCTAAATTAAAAAACTGTTTTACAACAGGTGCCGCTGGCATAACTTTAAACAATTAAACATCAAACATTAAACTTCCTCCCATGCCAGTAATTCTTCCCGTAAAAGGTATTTCCCCTCAAATGGGCGACAATTGCTTTATTGCTCCCAATGCCACTATCGTGGGTGATGTGGTTATGGGTAATGAATGCAGTGTGTGGTTCAATGCAGTGATCCGGGGCGACGTTAACAGCATCCGCATTGGCAATAAGGTAAATGTACAGGACGGCGCCGTGATCCATTGTACCTACGAAAAAACAAAGGCCATTATTGGAAATAATGTGAGCATCGGACACAATGCAATTGTACATGGATGCGTTATAGACGATAATGTGCTGATTGGTATGGGTGCTATCGTAATGGATAATGCCCGTGTGGGCAGCAATTCGATCATTGCTGCAGGGGCGGTAGTACTGGAAGGTACAGTGGTGGAGCCAGGCAGCATTTATGCAGGTGTACCGGCCAAAAAGGTAAAAACCATCAGCCAGGAAATGATCAAAGGAGAGATCAACCGGATTGCAGATAACTACTTGATGTACAGTAGTTGGTTTAGTCACCCCCAAAACCCCTAAAGGGGCTTTGAAAGTGCCTTAGAATTTTAAACTGCACTAGTATAGTAAGACGTTAGAAATTTTTAGTATTTTCGATACATGAAAAAAATAATTGTAGCAGTTACCTGCCTGTATTTTTTAAGCGCCTGTTCTTTATTTAAAAAGAGCCAGAAAATGGGTTGCGGTACTGACGGCAGAAATGTAGGTGCAGAAAAATTAATTTCTGGTGATGAAAAAGCCAGTAAAGCCAGCAAGAAAGCGAAGTTCAAAGGCGACAGGTAATAACGTGCGTAAGGTTGTAGTGCAGCATTGTGGGATAAGAAAGTTTTTCAAACTTTTACCGATAAAAGTTTTAATCCGAAATTATTAAATCCCTAATACTATGTGCTACCACTTGAAAACTCCCCACGGCAACACCGTAGCAGTTATCGACGATAACTGCGGTATCTCTAAATTTTACGCTATTGCAGACACCCTTTCAGTTGAACTGCAGGTAAGCTTTCTCAACCAGGTGGATGATGCTGAAAGCCTCGATTGGGACTTTCACTACAAGAATCAGCTACTGACGCTTCAGTATAATATTTTTAATGGCGTATCTATTTTTCCGCAACATAAAAAGAATGTGCAGCAGGAAAATAATGCAGTGCTTGAATTGGCTCACTTTCTGGAGAAAAGAGCCTATTAATTTTTTCGCCACGACTGAACTCGAATTGAAATCCTGATTTCAATGGCAGAAAAATAAGGCAGCACTACCATTTTTTTTCTTCAATCTTGTCGAGGATGTTACAATAACTGATGTAGCGTTCCAGGTGAATATTGCCCTCTTCAACCGCTTTTTTTACAGCACAGTCCGGTTCATTCATGTGCAGGCAATTGTTGAACTGGCAATCATTTATTATTAACCGCATTTCGGGAAAGTAATGACTTAGTTCCTGTTTGGAAATATCAACCAAACCCAGCTCTCTTATACCTGGCGTATCTATTACCCTTCCGCCAAAATCCAGGTTAAACATTTCGGCAAATGTGGTAGTATGTAAACCTTTGCCGCTCCATCCGCTTACATCCTGCGTACGCAAAGCCAATTCCGGGAAAATAGTATTGATAAAAGAAGATTTACCAACACCAGAATGACCACTTAATAAAGTCGTTCTGTCTTTTAGCAAAGCCTTTACTTCTTCCACACCTTCATTTGTAGTAATGCTCATACCCATTACTTTGTAACCCGCCGCTTCATAAGTGTCCTTTACTTCATCAAACTTTTCCTGCTCTTTCTTTTTATAGAGATCAATTTTATTAAATACAATGATTGAAGGAATATGATATGCTTCGGAAGTAATTAAAAAGCGGTCAATAAAACCCGTAGAAGTTTTTGGATCTTTGAGCGTTGCAAATAACAAAGACTGATCAAGATTGGAAGCAATGATATGGTGCTGGTTTTTATTGTGCGGTGAAGTTCGGGTGATATAATTCCTCCTGGGCTCTACAGCTGTAATAGTCAGTGTGCTTTCCAGTTCATTCTCCATTTCTACCATCACTACATCTCCAACAGCAACAGGGTTGGTGGAAGTGATGCCATCAATTTTCAACTTTCCTTTTATACGGGCATTAAAAATTTCACCTGCATCATTCTGCAGGATATACCAGCTGCCCGTACTTTTATACACTGTTGCTTTCATTGGATGCAAGATAGTGAAGTTTATTATCGCCCTGGGCTAAGCCAAAGAACGTACTGCAAAAATTACTGAGCAAGCCCGAATGCGGGATGGAAAGATGTAAAAAAAAGTTTGACTTACTTACGGAAATTTCTTTAACACTGTAAACCTCAGCAACATTTCCAGCAAGATCAAACCAAGGGCTATCAATACCAAAGGGAAATATTTTTCGCCATATCTTGTAAGCGTGGCTATCTCTACTTTTGATTTCTCCAGTCCGTCAATTTCTTTATAAATATTCTCCAGGCTGCTATTGTCTTTTGCTCTGAAATATTTACCGCCTGTTTCACTGGCAATAGCCGTCAGGAGTATTTCATCTATGGCGCCCACGCCGATAGTATAAACTTTTATTCCAAAGGCCTTGGCGATTTCTTTTGCATTATCAGGACCTATCAATCCTCCGTTATTTTCCCCATCGGTTAATAGTATCACAACCCTGCTTTTTGATTTGCTGCTGCGAAGCCGGTCTACACTGGTAGCAAGGCCGTCTCCTATGGCAGTCCCGTCCTGCAATAAACCGTTTCGTATAGTTGAAACAGCCGCATGCAACACAACCTTATCTGTTGTAAGCGGACATTGAGTAAAACTTTCTCCCGAAAAAATAACGATCGCAATCCTGTCTGCTGCTCTCCGGTCAATAAAATCGGACGCCACTTTTTTTGCCGCTTCCATACGGTTGGGAATTAAATCCTGTGCCGTCATACTTCCACTAACGTCAATGCACAGTACTATATCAATTCCCTCCCCTTCTGTTTGCTGTTGTTCGGTTTTTGTTTGCGGCCTGGCAAGTGCTGTAATAATAAATGCAACTGCCAGCAACCTCAGGATAAAGGGCAGGTGCCTAAACGAGGTCTTCCAGTTATTCAGCTTAAAAAAACTTTTGGAAGAAGACACTTTTACAGCCGCACTCTGCCTGTTGCTATTTTTCAAATACCAAAAGATCATTAAGGGCAAAAGCAAACCCAGGAAGAAAAACAGCGGCTGCCCAAAGTCAATATTATTAAAATAATCAAGTACCACTTTTTTCTTCCTTTTTAATTTGTAGTTGTTCTGTCAATTCTATTACCTGTTTTACTGTGAGCCAGCTTTGGTCATTCTCTTCCTGCAAGGGAATATACTTTGCAAATTTGGCTGCGTCGCTGCGGCGCAGGGCTTCTGCAGTTTTTGAAATCATTATCCTGTCCAGTGACTTCTGATTAAGCAAGATCAATACTTCAGCCGTGGTGCTGCTGATACAATACTCACCATGAATGGAAGAAAGGTAGGTTTTTAAAATTTCCGTGAGCCTTGTATGAAACATTTTTACAGCCGTTGTCTCCGCAAGATTCAGCTGTTTTAATTTATCGAGCTCTATGATTGCATACTGATAGGGCGACAAGGATTTTTGTGCAACAGCGTTCTTCTTTTGATTCTTTTTAATAAGGCCATAGATCAGCCATGCCAAAAGTGCCAATAGGATCATTCCAATTACCAATACCAGCCAAAACTGTAAGGTTGAAAGGGAAGCTGCTTCCCGGATATCTTTTATATCCTTCAACAGCATTGTGCTGTCGGCCCGGTATGAAACATCAATTGAAAAGGTATCCGTTAAAAAATTAAAGGGTTCACCGCCAGTAGATGGGTTGAAATGAATTTCAAAAGAAGGCAGCGTCCATTTGCCCGAATCAAAACTGGTGAATGTAAAGGTTTGGGAAAGCTTTACCAGTTTTTGATTGTCGAAAACAGAATCGATCTTTGTTTTTCCCACCAGGTCAAAATGCGGCATTGTTTCGGGAACCGTCAGCCATTTTACAAAAAAATCCTGGCGGGGAATATCGGCAACTACCTGCAGGTTTACCTGCTGCCCGATTAAAATACCTTTCTTATCAACAGTTGTTTTAACGGTTGGCTGTGCCAGGAGTGCAACGAAACTGCTGAAGCAAAATACAAATGCCAACGCTATTTTCCGGATTGTTATTCCCATCGCCTGTTAACCTTTGCTTCAGCTTCGTTTAATAAAAAATTGTTGCAGCACTTTTACATAATCTTCATCGGTCCGTATATGCAGCAGGTCGGCACCCGCTTTCCTGAAATAATTTTTAGACAATTCGCTTTGTTGTAAAAAACGCTGGTGATAATTATACTGCGCCAGTTTATCACTGCTGTCGATCCATTTCTTCTGACCGGTTTCAAGGTCTTCCACCTGCATTAAACCTGCGTCTGGCAAATACATGTCCATTTTATCATAGATACGGAGACCGATTACATCATGTCTTCCACCGATAACTTTCAAATCACTTTGATATTCAAAATCAGTAAAATCGCTTAGCAAAAACGCAATGCTCTTTTGGTGGGATGTTTTATTAAAAAACTTAACGGCATCTTCCATCTTTGTGCCTTTGCCCTTTGGCTCCATGCTCAGTAATTCCCTTACAATATACAATGCATGCTGCCTGCCTTTTTTAGGAGCGATGTATTTTTCCATTTTATCACTAAAAAATATCACGCCCACTTTATCATTGTTATTGATGGCACTGAAAGTAAGAACTGCACCAATTTCCGTGATCAGGTCTTTCTTGCGGTTGAGCGTGGTGCCAAACAAATTGCTGTTGCTGATATCGATCAATAAAAAAACACACAACTCTCTTTCTTCTTCAAACACTTTGCTAAATGGATGACTGAATCTTGCACTCACATTCCAGTCAATAAACCGTACATCATCTCCCGGGTAGTATTCCCTCACTTCCCTGAAGCTCATTCCCTTTCCTTTGAATGCAGAATGATACTCACCCGTAAACAAGTGTGTAGTAAGCCTTTTGCTTTTTATTTCGAGCTCACGAACTTTTTTTAATATCGTTTCTGTTGTCAGCACTCTTTTTTTATTCCAGGTTTCCCGATGAACTGTTTCTCGTTGCTTGTTTCTTGTTGAACCGTTTCTCGTTTCTTGTTTCTCGTTTTCAAGTGTCTGATGAAGTGAGCTTTGTTTTTCTTTTTACATTTAAGCTGGTAGTGAATTAATCCACTGACTGCATTAAAAAAAACGAGCAACCAGAAACAAGAAACATTATTTTAAGTAACATTGTCTTAAGGCACATTCACCACCCGAAGAATTTCATTGATCACCTGCTCCGCATTGATGTTCTCTGCTTCTGCTTCATAGGTTAACCCAATGCGGTGGCGTAAAACATCTTTACAAATACTTCTCACATCTTCAGGAATTACATAGCCACGATTATTTAAAAACGCATATGCTTTTGATGCCAGTGCTAAATTGATACTTGCCCTGGGCGAACCTCCAAAGCCTATTACCGCTTTTAGTTTTTGTAAATTATACCTGTCCGGAAACCGGGTGGCAAAAACAATGTCGAGAATATAGTTCTCTACTTTTTCATCCATGTACACCTGTCTTACCAGTTCTTTTGCTGTAAGTATTTCACTCCTGGATGCAACAGGATTGATTGTTGGTGCAGATAGTCCCAACGTATTTTGCCTGATGATGAGCTGTTCTTCGCTTTTGGAGGGATAATCAATTACTACTTTCAGCATAAACCTGTCAACCTGTGCTTCCGGTAACGGGTAAGTGCCTTCCTGCTCAATGGGGTTTTGTGTTGCCAATACCAGGAAGGGTTCTTCTAATTTATAAGTTGTATCACCAATAGTCACCTGTCTTTCCTGCATTGCCTCCAGCAGGGCACTCTGTACTTTTGCCGGCGCCCTGTTTATTTCATCTGCTAAAATAAAATTGGAAAAGATGGGGCCTTTACGAACATAAAATTCATTCTTTGCCTGGTTGTAGATCATTGTACCAATCACATCTGCAGGCAAAAGATCGGGAGTAAACTGTATCCTGCTAAAGCCGGCATGAATGGACTGTGAAAGCGATTTTATTGCCAGTGTTTTTGCCAATCCGGGTACACCTTCCAGTAATACATGCCCGTTGCTAAGCAAACCGATCAGCAGTCTTTCGATCATGCCATGCTGACCAACAATTACTTTACTTAACTCATCATTGATCCTTGTAACAAACCCTGTGGCGTTATTGATCTTTTCGTTCAGCAGGCGTATATCTTCGGCTGTTTGTAACATACTCTCAATTTATTCTTTTCTAAAGGAAATAAGCATGGCTAATAAATTCCATTGCTCACAAAATACAAACAATGCCTTTACAAAAACGCTGCCGCATTGTGTATGCAGTAAAAAATTGTGTTAAATGGATACTCCTGAATTTTTTAAGATGATATTCAATCAGCTAAGGTATTTCCCGACAATCGGAACCCTCCGTCCTACACCAAATGCTTTGGGAGAAATGCGGATGATTGGACAAAACTGGTTTCGTTTGTACTCATTTACATTCACCATCTTTAATACCCTGTCTACCAGTGCTGCATCAAATCCCTGCATCTTTATTTCACCCGGACCCTGTCTTCTTTCAATGTATTGATACAATATTTTATCAAGAACATCATAATCGGGCAATGAATCAGAATCTTTCTGACCGGGTCTTAATTCTGCCGAAGGTGCTTTGGTAATGATATTGTTTGGGATGATTTCCCCCTGCCTGTTGATATAATTTGCCAGGGCATACACCTGCAGTTTGTAACAATCTCCCAATACCCCAATTCCGCCGGCCATATCACCATACAGTGTTCCGTAGCCAGTTGCCAGTTCACTTTTATTAGAAGTATTTAATAGAATATATCCAAATTTATTGGCTATGGCCATTAATAAATTCCCTCTTGTACGGCTTTGAATATTTTCTTCAGCCACACTAAAGGGCAGGTTGTTGAAAATGGGTTGCAGTTCCTGTAAAAAACGATCGTAGATGTTTTTAATTGGGATGATGTCATACGGATTGCCCATGTTTTTACTCAGCTGTTCTGCATCGCTTACACTATGACCGGTGGAATATTGTGATGGCATTAAAACAGCCCTTACATTTTCTGCACCCAGCGCACGGCTGGCTAAAGCAATGGTAACGGCACTGTCTATCCCACCACTGCTGCCAATGATGGCTTTGCTAAAGCCCATCTTGGTAAAATAATCTCTAATACCCATTACCAATGCATCATGCACCTGGTGAATATTTAAATTTTGTTCCAGCCCGGCCGGAACCAGTTCTTTTCCTGGCACCCTGCCGGCAGGTTCAATCACAGGTCCGTCAATGGTACCGTTATCATTCAAAACAAAACTTTTGTACCCGGTTTCAAAGGAGGGCAATTGACCACAGAGATTGGCGTCCTTATCAAACACCAATGAAGCACCATCAAAAACAATCTCCGTTTGGCTACCAACACAATTACAATAGAACATCGGCAACTTGTACTTCAATACATTGGCTTTTATCGTTGCCTTCCTGTCTTCATCGTGTGTATAATCAAAGGGCGAAGCAGAAATATTGATCATCATATCGGGATGCTGCTCCATCAGTTTGTCCATAGGGCACACCCTGTAAATGGGATTATCACCGAGGTTCCAGATATCTTCACAAACAGTTAATGCAATTCTTTTTCCTTTGTGTTCAATCACGTTCCATTCATAAGCCGGCTCAAAATAGCGGTACTCATCAAACACATCATAAGTAGGTAACAGCGTTTTATGTGCCACCGCTTTTATTTCTTTGTTGTATAAGAAGAAGGCTGCATTAAAAAGATCCTTTCCTTCCTTGATATGGTTCCTGTCTGGCCCACCCACGATCACCGCAATATCTGCAGCATGTTCCTTTATTGTATCAATGGCAGCATAGCTCTTCTCGATAAAATCATTGAACTCCAAAAAATCTCTTGGTGGATAACCACAAACGCTCAGTTCGCTGAAGACAACGATGTCGGCCGCTTCTGCTTTGGCAAGGTTTATGGCATGAATGATCTTTTCTGTATTACTTTCAAAGTTGCCGATATGATAGTTCTGCTGCGCTAAAAATATTTTCATAAACTGTGCCTGTATATTTGCAGGATTATTTGTAAAGGTAAAAATTAAAAAAGCATATTTAATGAGGAAGCTATTTATTGTTGCCAGCATTGCCAGCCTGTTTTTATTTTCCTGCGATGCGGATAAAGCGCCCGATGTTTCTCATATAAAAATTGACCTGGTAACAGAGCGTTTTGATAAAAAATTATTTGATACCACCACCACATCCCTTACCAGTTACCTGCAGCAGCTGCAAAGCACCGACCCTGCCTTTACCAATATTTTTATTTACCAGGTTTTGGGCGCAGATCCTAAATGGCCGGCAGATACCACGGCGGCTTATGTGAACTTGTTTGTGAACAGTTACCGCAGCGTTTATGCCGATGCCCAAAAGATCTTCAACGATTTTTCTACCTACGAGAAAGATATAGAAAAGACCATGCAGTATGTGAAGTATTATTTCCCAAAATATAAAGTACCAGGAAAGATCGTGACCTATATTGGCCCTGCAGACGGAGAAGGCGATGGCATTGGTGACAGTGCTGTTATCGTCGGTTTGCATTATCATTTGGGTAAAGACAACCCTGTTTATAAAACGGCGCTGGTACAGGCTATTTATCCTGAATATATCAGCAGAACTTTTGAACCGGATCATATTCCTGTCAATATCGCAAAGCAGGCATTGAATGATATTTATCCCGAAACAGAAAGCGATAAAACATTGGTAAACCAGATGGTGGCTAAAGGAAAACGCCTGTACATTTTAAAAAAGTTTTTACCTGGAACTGCAGACTACCGGCTGATTGGTTATACGGAACAACAAATGAAAGACTGTGATAAAAATGAAAGCCGCATATGGGATATGTTTGTAAAGGCCAACCTGCTGCAGGCTATTGATAAAAATATTCTAAAACGATATATTGAAGAGGGACCTAAAACTGATGAACTGGGCGAAGGTGCCCCAGGTAATATTGGTTCCTATACCGGCTGGCAAATTGTAAAAAAATACATGGAAAAAAAACCGGAAACTACCGCAGAGCAATTAATAAAACTGGATGAAGAGATGATCTTCCAGGAAGCGAAGTATAAACCCTGATTGGGTTTAGAGTTGAGGAGTTTAGATGTTTAGCAGAGAGCCTCAGATATAAAGGTTATGCTAAACCCCTAAACCCACTACACTTCTAATCTCACTAAAGCGAAGTATAAACCTTATATGATACAGTGGTTGAGGAGTTTAGATGTTTAGTAGAGAGCCTCAGATATAAAGGTTATGCTAAACCTCTAAACCCACTACACTTCTAATCTCACTAAAGCGAAGTATAAACCTTATATGATACAGTGGTTGAGGAGTTTAGATGTTTAGCAGAGATTCTTACAAAAGTATAAGCTTCTAAACCTCTAAACCCACTAAACTTCTACACACATTAAGCCGCCTGCAACTGTGTTTTCTTCTTCACCACCACCTGCGCTTTTCCCAATTCTTTCATCACCCTGAAATGTGAAGCGACAGCTTCTGACATGGTATCATACTTATTGTAAGGCATATTATACTCTTTGCATTTTTCCATTACAATTTTACTAATGGCGGGATAGTGTATATGGCTTACTTTAGGAAACAAATGGTGTTCAATTTGAAAATTCAATCCGCCAACGAACCAGGAAATAACAGGGTTGTTCATGGCGAAATTAGAAGTGGTTCTTAACTGGTGCTCAGCCCAGGCGGTTTCTATATGTTTTGTTTCATCAATAGCAATGGTTTCAAACTCTGTATTCTCCACCACATGCGCCAGTTGAAATACAATTGACATCGTAAGTCCCATTGCAGCATTTACAATAAAAAAACCTGCTAACCAGGGACCCACTCCCCAAACCATTGCAGGAATGACCATATAAAATGCCACGTATAAAATTTTAGTAGCCCAAAAAATGATATGGTTTTGGATACTCATCTTCCATGCGGTGGTAGTATATATCCTGCCAGTAAAATACTTGGTAAAGTCCATAATGAAAATCCAGAACAGCGTACTGAGTGCATACACAGGAACAAGGTAGATATGCTGAACTTTATGCGCCGGCACCCAGCGCTGGCTTTCGCAATGGCGGATGATGGGGCTTTTAGCGATATCATCATCCAGCCCGTCAACATTGGTGTAAGTATGATGAATGATATTATGTTTTTGTTTCCAGAAATAGGCGCTGGCACCCATTGCATTCATACTTAACCCCAACAGGTCATTTAATTTGGCATTGGTACTGTAACTGCCGTGATTGGCATCATGCATAACGCTAAAACCGATACTGGCAAGTGTATACCCAAGCAAGGCACAGAGCAGTACCGCAACTAACGCAGGCGGATGCAGGAAAATAAGACTGCAATAAAAAGCAATGGCACTACCCACCAGGATAACTGTTTTGATATACAACCGCCAGTTGCCTGTTTTCCGAAGTTGATTTTTTTCAAAATAGTTATCAACTGCTTCTTTTAAACTCTGGTAAAAAAGATTATTGCTGTTGTTGAAAGTAAGTTTAGCCATCTGATTTTTTTGAGGAAAAAATTGGATCGATACAGTAGAGGTTTAATTCAATTTAAAGGGTACCATCATTTCAAATGCTGGTATGGCCACTTCAAATAATTTTTTGTTATTGGCATTCTCCATTTTATAGGTGCCGTACATTTTTCCCATTTCTGTTTTTAAATTACAACCGCTGATATACTGGTAATTGGTACCTGGATTGATCATCGGCTGCACACCAATTACACCTTCGCCTTCAACTTCCCTTACACTGCCGGTGGCATCAAATATATGCCAGTGCCTGCGAAGCAGCCGGATAGGAAATGCATTGTTATTTTCGATGGTAATGCGGTATGCAAACATAAATTCATGGTTAGATGGATTGCTATAATCCGGCTGGTAGAAAGTTTCTACCGACACAGTAACACCACCTGAAATTTTTGACACCATGAATTGAAATTAATGATTGTAAATATAGTGCAAAGAGGTCATTTTTCTTGTAAAATGGATTTTGAAATTGCTAAAATGGTAATAAAGTACTGATATTAAATTTTTTTAGCAGCTGTATAGCCATTCTTCTGAAGCCACTGCAATATCTTATCCCTGTTGTCACCCTGTATCAATATTTCATTATCTTTTACTGAGCCGCCGGTTCCACAAAAAGCCTTCAATTTTTTCCCTAATTCCACCCTGTCTGCCTCCTTACCTATAAAACCTTCAATCAGGGTTACTGATTTTCCTGCCCGTTGCTTTCTATCTAACAGAATACGGAGCTTTTGGTTGGCGGCAGGCATGGTTTCTTTTTCTTCCACAGTTTCGTCTGCCATTTTAAAATTGGGATCGGTTGAATAAACCAACCCGCTGAAACTATGTAGTTTTTTCTTTTGCATCGCTTTACTGTTTATGTATAACTGCTTTCAGGCTCAGGTCGAGGCTTTTGGCCTGGTGTATCACTGCGCCGCTGGAGATAAAATCAACCCCGGTAGCGGCATAGGCTTCTATGTTGGTAAGATTAATACCCCCACTAGCTTCTGTTTGATAGGTACCATCAATAATTTTTAAAGCCTCTGTTATTTGATCCGGTTTAAAATTATCCAGCATGATCACATCCACTTTACCAATTGCCATTACTTTTTTTACATCTTCCACATTTCTTGTCTCAACTTCTATTCTCAAACCCGGCTTTTTTTCCTGCACATACTGGTATGCTTTTTCAATTGCTTTTTCAATACCTCCGCAATAATCGATGTGATTATCCTTCAGCATGATCATATCATACAGTCCAAAGCGATGATTAACACCACCACCAATTCTCACCGCTTCTTTTTCAAGCAGGCGAAAATTGGGCGTTGTTTTCCTCGTATCTAACAGTTTTGTTTTGTACGGTTTCAGTTTATCTGTGTATTGTTTGGTGAGGGTGGCAATACCGCTCATGCGCTGCATACTGTTCAACACCAGCCGTTCGCACTGTAAAATGGTATGCACTTTTGCAAATACTTCAAAAGCCACTTCACCAAATCTCATCACTTCACCGTCATGCTTAATGATGTTGATCACTGCATCCGGCTGCATATAATGAAATATCTTTTGCGCTACACTCACACCGGCCAGTATTCCATCCTCTTTAATTTTTAAAACGGCCTTGCCTGTTGCAGCGCTATCAATACTTGATAAAGTTGAATGATCGCCATCGCCGATATCTTCTGCAAGGGCATTTTTTATCAAAAGTTGTAATTGTTCTTCGTAGATCATCGGGGCAAATCTAAATAATAAAAAAGCCCCAACCTTAACAGTTGAGGCTAATTCTTTTATGATAATTTTCTACATACTTTCAAACCTTATTTCCTGCAATACCTGCACATCCTTCTTTTGCTTCATTTGTATCGTAGTACGGAAATTACCGTTTTTGGTAAGCAATGTACCGATGCAATACTGGTAGCCTGCATTCTGTCCTTTATGTATTACCGTAAAACCTTTTACAGGATTATTGTTAAAAAAATCTTTCAGCACCATTTCAGCCTGGCTTTTACTATAACTATTACCCTTATCAGGCAGTGTAATTTCTACCGTATTATCAAAGTAAATTGACATAGCGGGAACATTACCAGTCTTCATTGCATTCACCATTTCATCTATGCTCACAACAGTTTTGAAGGAGCTGAACAGGAAAAGTGAAAAGATGAGGGGTATAATTCGTTTCATTTGTGTTTGACTTAACGGTGTATACTTTACTAAAAACGTGCCAGCGGCCTGTATTAGTATCAATATTAGGTTTTAATATTAAAATAGACAGGGAGCTGCCCAAAAACGTTGCAAATAATTTAGCTTTGGTGCCCTGATACTCAATTAAAAAAAAGAAATAATCATGGAAAATAAGAAAGCAATACTGCTGATAATGGACGGATGGGGACTGGGAAAGGTAAAAAGCAGCGATGCTATCCAGAATGCGAATGTTCCCTTTGTAAGTTCCTTGTATAAAAAATATCCTAATACAACATTGATAACCTGTGGCGAAATGGTAGGATTACCTGAAGGCCAGATGGGTAATAGTGAAGTTGGTCACCTGAACCTGGGCGCCGGCCGCATTGTGTACCAGGAACTGCAACGAATCAATGTGGCCATCAGGGAGGGCAGTTTTCAAAAAAATGAAACGATGCTGGCTGCCATCCGTTATGCCAAAACAAATAATAAAAAATTGCACCTGCTTGGTCTCATAAGCGATGGCGGCGTGCATTCACATATCAACCATGTAAAGGCTATATGCGCTGTTTGTAAAGAAGAAGGTTTGGACAATGTGCTGGTGCATGCTTTTACCGATGGCAGGGATACCGATCCCAAAAGCGGACTTGGTTTTATAACTGAATTATTAGAAGGGCTTGCAACGTCAACCGGTAATATTGCTACTATTACCGGCCGTTATTATGCGATGGACAGGGATAAAAGATGGGAAAGAGTGAAACTGGCTTATGATACATTGGTACACGCTGCCGGCGAGCAGTCGACCAACTTATTGCAATCCATCAAAGATTCTTATAACAATGATATTACCGATGAGTTTATAAAACCTATTATCAATGCCAATATAGCCAATACAAAAATTGAGGAAGGGGATGCGGTGATCTGTTTTAATTTCCGTACCGACAGGTGCAGGGAAATTACACAGGTACTCACACAAGCCGATATGCCGGATTTTGGTATGAAAACTATCCCGCTGCATTATACTACGATAACGCAGTATGACCAAAGCTTTACAGGCGTGCAGGTGATGTATGAGAACGACGACCTGAAAAACACGCTGGGAGAAATAATTGAGCAGCATGGCAAGACCCAGATACGCATTGCAGAAACAGAAAAATATCCACATGTGTCCTTCTTCTTCAGCGGGGGCCGGGAAGTGCCGTTCCAGGGTGAAAGAAGAATTATGGTGCCTTCGCCAAAAGTAGCTACCTACGATCTGCAGCCCGAAATGAGCGCCCATGAAATAACAGCGGCCATTGTAAAGGAAATTGAAGATAACCCGGCCGATTTTATTTGTCTCAACTTTGCTAACGCAGATATGGTGGGACATACTGGTGTATGGGAAGCAGTTATAAAAGCCGTGGAAACCGTGGACGCCTGCGTGGAAAAAGTGGTAACGGCGGCATTACAGCAAGATTATACCATTTTTCTTACAGCAGACCATGGCAATGCCGATTATGAAATAAATGAAGACGGCACACCCAATACCGCTCATACGGTAAATCCTGTTCCACTTTTTGTAATTGATAACAATTGGAAAGGAGAATTGGTACCGGGAAAGCTGGGTGATATTGCGCCCAGCATATTAACCGTAATGGGATTACCCATACCCAAAGAAATGACAGGCAATATTTTACTGAAAAACTAATATTATCTTTAGAAAAATTTCCAATCCATGTTCAGAAAAATCCTTTTGGTGCTGGCTATAGCACTTGTCATCATCCAGTTTTTTCACCCTGATAAAAATACTGACGAAAGCACTGAAGCTGAGGCAAATGATATCAGCAAAGTGCTGAATGTGCCGGAGACTGTGCAGAACATATTGCAAACAAGCTGTTATGATTGCCACAGCAACAATACGAACTATCCCTGGTATGCAGAACTGCAGCCTGTAGCCTGGTGGTTAAATGACCACATTGTAGAAGGCAAGGGTGAACTAAACTTCAATGAATTTTCTACCTACAGCCTCCGCCGTCAATACCACAAATTAGAAGAGATCATTGAGCAGGTAAAAGAAGGCGAGATGCCCCTGTCGTCTTATACTATCATACATAAGGACGCTAAACTATCAACTGAACAAAAGGCAAGCCTCCATTCCTGGGCCAGTGCTTCTATGGACAGTATGAAAGCGCATTATCCTGCTGATAGTCTTTTAAGGAAAAAATAACCTCTACAGGATTATAATATTCCACATGCAGCGTAAAAGCTGCATTATTTGCCTATATTTATGGTCAGTAAACCAAGCACAATATGACAGAAGAGCAAATGCTTGCAGGCTGCCTTCAAAATGATGCCGCCTCGCAGGATTCATTATACTCCCGGTTCAGCCCCCGAATGCTTGGGGTTTGCTACCGCTTCGCCAAAAACAGGGAAGATGCGGAGGATATGTTGCAGGAAGGTTTCATAAAAGTGTTTTCCCAGATTCATCAGTATCGTAGCGAAGGAGCCCTCGAAGGGTGGATAAGGAGAATAATGGTTCATACCTGCATCAATGCACTTAAAAAAAACAAGAAGTTTTCTGACTGTGTGGACATTGCTTATGCCGGAAATGTAGGCATCAGGGAAGAGTCAATTCCCTCGATAATGCAGGCAAAAGAAGTAGTGGAATGTATCCGGTCATTGCCATTAGGATACCGCACTGTGCTTAACCTGTACGCAATTGAAGGTTTTTCCCACAAAGAGATCGGCTACATGCTGGATATTGAAGAAAGCACCAGCCGGTCACAGTATACAAGGGCAAAATCAATGCTTGAAGATATTTTAATAAAGAAAAAGATACTGCAGCGGCCAAAAGAAAAGATTACGCACATTTCTGCGGCCATGTAAAACCAAACTACCGAACTGACTTAAACCGCAAATGGAGATGCTTGTGACAAATGGAAACTAAAAATAACAATATTGAGAATTTCGAGAAATTCCTGAGAGAAAAGACCGACGAATTCAGGATGTACCCTTCTAAAAGAGTATGGTACAGTATTTATAATGACATGCACCCGGGCAACAGGCTGCCGTCCATTTCGATGACAGTAGTATTGATCGGGTTTCTTTTCCTGATTGGCTTTTTGAATACAACCGAAACTGCAAAAGAAAACAATATTCCTAAGCAGGACATCGCAAGCTCCGGTAACGTGGTGGTTGCTTCCAATACATTATCAGAAAAAAACACCGCTGATTATTCAACCACTGAAACGGGCAGTCAACTGTCTTCAAACAACCGTG
>ERZ795056.2253-NODE-2253-length-21636-cov-17.863352_pt1 | contig 21636 bp, 17 predicted proteins | sample MGYA00375140_ERZ795056 | MGnify/ENA primary metagenome ERZ795056 (study PRJEB30185, sample SAMN05720227) | activated sludge metagenome | isolation source: Anaerobic digester | place: USA | collected 2015-03-09 ... | reverse complement strand
GAAGGCTTGGCGGAATTTGCCCAAGAGCTTCGTGATACTTGTGTTGAAGTAGTTTATTACGAAATTGATTTAGCTCAAACCAATCAGATTGAATGGCTAGCAGAAGATGTCAATTCGAAATACAACCTGTTCTTACTCATTAACAATGCTGGTCGAGGCGGAACAAATCGCATAATGGATGTAAAAACCGATTATATCAATAGTATTATTCAACTCAATGTAACTGCAACGGCTTTACTCACCCATGCATTACTACCTAATTTACTCAATCAGAACCAAGCTTATGTCTTGAATGTGTCGAGTATGGCTGCATTTAGTCCTATGGGATTCAAAACGGTTTATCCAGCCAGTAAGTCATTTGTGCATTATTTCTCCCGCGGGTTGTATCAGGAATTGCGCTACAGCCCCGTGTTTGTTAGCGTGTTAACTCCTGGTCCGATGAAAACCAATGCAGATGTTTCTCAACGCATCGAACGACAAGGCATCTTTGGAAGAATCGGTTTGATAAGTCCCGAACGAGTAGCAAAAAAGGCTATTGATCAGTTGTACAAGCGTGATACACTTATATTACTCGGATTTTGGAATGGTTTAAATTGGTTACTCATGAAAACCATCCCAATAGGATTGCGATTGCCCCTATTAACTCGGCTTGTAAAACGCGAAATACGAGCTACCGAACAAGCTACTTGTTGATTAATACGATTTTCCCTTCATCAAATATTCCTGCACGTAATCTTTCACACCATCTTCGAGGCTGAAGAATGCGTCAGAGTAGCCAATGCTGCGAAGTTTTTGCATGTTAGCTTCGGTAAAATATTGGTATTTATCACGAATGTCCAAAGGCGTGTCGATGAAATGGATGTCGGCTTTCTTTCCCATGGCAGCAAAGGTTGCCGATGCTAAATCGAAAAATGTACGCGCCTCTCCCGTTCCTAAATTGTATAAACCGGAATGTTTGCGATTTAACATCAAGAAATAGCAAATTTTTACCAAATCTTTTACGTAAACGAAATCTCGCTTTTGCCCGCCATCCGTGTAATCGGGACGATGTGAGCGAAACAGATTTACACTACCTTTTTCGTTAATCTGGTTAAACGAATGAAAAATCACCGAAGCCATGCGTTTTTTATGCGTCTCATTCGGTCCGTAAACATTGAAAAACTTCAAACCTGCCCAAAAATAAGGCGCTCGAGCTTGTTTCAATGCCCATTTATCGAAATCGTTTTTCGAATCTCCGTAAGGATTCAACGGCTTCAATTTTTCAACAACTTCATGATTATCGTCGTATCCCAATTCTCCCAAACCATACGTTGCTGCCGAAGAAGCGTAAACTAAGGGAAGTCCGTATTCAACACATTTATTCCAAACAGCTTGCGAATAATGCAGGTTTAATTCGTCAAAAATTCGGGTGTCGAATTCGGTTGTATCGGTTCGTGCGCCTAGGTGAAAGACAAATTCTACCATCTGGTGATTCGCATCGAGCCAAGCAATAAAATCACTTCGGTCGACTTTCTCCTTAAACGTTTTACCAGCTAAATTGGGCGCTTTTTCCTTTTTACTGAAATCATCCACGAGCACTAAATCAAAATAGCGGTTTTCGTTGAGGTAAGTAACCAAGCAGGATGCAATAAATCCGGCTGCTCCAGTAATAACGATCATAAGGGAATTTTGCTGCAAATATAGTATTTTGAATTTGGGCATGTCCTTTCGGGCTGCGCTTTTGCTTGCCACTTGGTGAGCTATAAGTCCTACTGTTCGCCTTCGCTAAAGCTACGGCGAACTAAGCGGTCTTCCGTCTCAATCGCTCATGTGAGGGACAGGAGTGCAAATCAAACGTGTGTGCTAAGATGACCCCGGATTGAAATCCGGGGATACCTTAGAAAAATTCTAACAAATGTCTATTGCAACCACGGATTGAAATCCGTCCTTTAAGGAACCAGCACGCTTCGACAGGCTCAGCGCGCGGCATCAGCATAACAAACCTACATAGACTAGCTCAACGAAACGCTCCCTGAGCTTGTCGAAGGGAGCAAACCAACACATTAATAACTCATTTTTTCCGTTATTTTAGCTCATGAACTTATCATTCCTTTTTCCCATTGTGATGTTAGCTGCTGTACCCTTTGCTCAGCAACCGAGTCCGTATATTTTATATCCGACAACTTTTACTAAAGCACAAAACGATACACTTTACTGGCGAGAAGGTGTAACGCTAACTTGGGACGATTTCAAATCGAAAGCTCCTAATCAAACGGGATTTGCAGCTTATACATACACAATCATTACGATGGGATATGAGCTAAAAACATCTGGCGAGACGTATAAGCCTAAATTTACTGTTCACAGTGCTTTCCAACGAAGCAAATCCTGGGTAGATCGAAAAGATCCCAAAGCAAAAACACCCGAGATTTTGGGGCACGAACAGGTACATTTTACCATTGCCGAAATTACTGCACGTAAACTACGGCGCAACCTAAAATCGGCCACATACACCAAGAATTACCGAAAGGAAATCCAAGAAATTTACGATCAAACGCTTGCCTTAGGCGAGAAAATGCAACAACGCTACGATCGGGAAACGCGACACGGTATCGACAAAGAAGCCCAGAAAGATTGGTCAAATCTGGTACTTGCCGATTTAAATTACCTAGTTATGTATCAGGCTAACTGAGCTAAAAAACGCTGCACATTAGCAAATACGCGTACTTCGGTTTCGTCGTAAACTTGAGGGACAAATTGCTTACCCGTTACATGCTCATAAAGCTCAATGTAGCGAGCCGAAATTTCTTCTATAAATTCTTCTTGCATAACAGGAATTTGCTGACCTTCTTTTCCTTGGAAACCGTTTGCAATTAACCATTGTCGCACAAATTCTTTGCTTAGTTGCTTTTGAACTTCGCCGCGAGCTTGTCGTTCGGCATAGCCATCTGCATAAAAATAGCGGGAGGAATCGGGAGTATGAATTTCATCTATTAAAAGAATCTCCCCAGAATCAGTTTTGCCAAATTCGTATTTCGTATCAACCAGTATCAATCCACGTTCGGCGGCCATTTCAGAGCCACGTTTGAATAAGGCTTGCGTGTATTTTTCTAATAGCACATAGTCGGCTTCCGCCACAATTCCCTGACGCAAAATTTCCTCACGTGATATATCCTCATCATGTCCTTCGGCAGCTTTCGTTGTAGGTGTGATGATCGGTTCAGGTAAACGGTCGTTTTCTTTCAACCCATCCGGCAATGAAACACCACAAATTACACGTTTCCCTAAAGCATATTCTCGAGCTGCATGTCCGGCTAGGTAGCCACGAATCACCATTTCGACTTTAAAAGGAGTGCACATTTTTCCTACTGCAACATTCGGATCAGGAGTTCCTAAAAGCCAATTAGGAACGATGTCGCGAGTGGCTTCTAAGAAATAAGTTGCTGTTTGATTCAGCACTTGTCCTTTATACGGAATTCCCTTTGGTAGCACCACGTCAAACGCCGAAATCCGGTCGCTTGCCACCATCACCAAGTACTGATTTTTAATGGTGTATACATCACGCACTTTTCCACGGTAGAAAGCGGTTTGTCCTTCGAAATGAAAATCAGTCGCGCGCAGGCTTATCTGGCTGGTTGGCTTGGTAGGCATGAAGAATAGCAGTAACGAGTTTATGACGAATCACATCGCTGGTGTCTAAATGGATGATTTCGATACCTGCAATGTCTTTTAAAATGCGAATTCCGGTCGCTAAACCAGACGATTGATTACGAGGAAGATCGATCTGAGTTAAATCTCCCGTGATAAGGAACTTGGCTGAACGTCCCATTCGTGTTAGGAACATCTTCAATTGAGCTTCGGTGGTATTTTGAGCTTCGTCCAAAATCACAAAAGCATTATCGAGAGTTCTACCTCGCATAAAAGCAAGTGGAGCAATTTGAATGATACCTGTTTCGAGGAATAGCTGCAATTTATCGGCAGGAATCATATCGAGGAGGGCATCGTACAGAGGTTGCAAATAGGGATCGAGTTTTTCTTTTAAATCACCCGGAAGAAATCCTAGATTTTCGCCCGCTTCAACAGCTGGACGAGTTAAGATGATTCGTTTTACTTCTTTATTGCGAAGCGCACGCACAGCCAAAGCAACTGCTGTGTAGGTTTTTCCTGTACCAGCTGGACCAATTGCAAAAACCATATCGTTAGTAAACGAAGCATTTACAATACGACGTTGGTTTGGAGTTCGTGCTTTAACGATGAGACCGTTGTTTCCAAAAACAATCACATCCGAAGCTCCATTTTGGTCAGGAGTCATTTCGGGAAGATCATTTTCGGGGTTCATCAGCTTCTTTACTAACTGTTCACTTAAGCTACCATATTGTACTTGGTGCGAAATGAGTCGATTTAGTTTCGTCTCAAACGCAGCAATTTCGGGTTCTTCTCCCTGAATTTTTAAATCTAAGCCACGGGCAACAAGTCGCAAGCCGGGATAAAAGGCGCGAATCAAGTCTAATGTTTCATCATTAACGCCGTAAATCTCCACTGGATTAACGTCCGGGAGATGGATTGTTTTTTCGATCAAACTAGAAAAGGATAATTGTTATCAATTGCTGAAATGCATGGTTGCATTTCCCACACAAATAAATGAATTTTGGCTCGTCTCTCCAAGCATCGAATTTGAAACTATGGCAATCATCACCCTTACCACCGATATGGGACTCAGCGATTATTACGTTGCTGCGGTAAAGGGTGCTATTTTAACTCAATTGCCGAATGCTACTATTGTGGATATTTCGCATGAAATTCCCAAGTTCGATCGCATGAAAGCTGGTTTCATCCTTCGAAATGCTTATACGCATTTTCCTCCTGGAACGGTTCATATCGTTGGTGTGGAAACACTCGAAGATGAAGATACACAGCATGTGGCACTCAAGATAAATGGACATTTTTTCGTAGGAGCCGATTCGGGTATTTTTTCCTTGCTTTTCTCTCCTCAACAGGCCGATGAGATAGTTCAACTCAACATTCGGAAAGAACAAACTCCTAAGTCATTTCCCACAGTTGATTTATTCGTTACCGCTGCCTGTCACATTGCTCGAGGAGGAACGTTAGAGATAATTGGTCGCAAGATTTCTGGATTCCGCCAAAGTTTGATGTTATCGCCTACACGAGGTGAATCGCATTTAGGTGCGAGTATCATTTACATCGACTCATACGGAAACCTCATTACCAATATTCGTCAGGAGCAATTCGAGGAACGTCGCCAAGGAGGAAAATTCGAGGTTGTTTTGCGTCGAGCTTCGCAAAATATTGTTCGTATATCGAAGAGTTACAATGAAGTTCCCGAAGGAGATATGTGTGCATTATTCAATGCATCGGGATACTTGGAAATATCGATTAACAGAGGTTCAGCAGCTAAGTTGATAGGATTAAAAGTTAACGACACCTTACGCGTAGAATTCCATGTTGATACGAATCGTTGAGATGCATTTTCGTTTGGATGCGCGGGAAGAATTTCTCGAGGTATTTCATCAGAGTAAGGAAAAGATTCGAGCTTTCGACGGATGTGAGCATTTGGAATTGTTGAATGAACCTAATGATCCGGGACATTTTTTCACTTACAGTTATTGGAAAGATGAAGCCTCTTTGGAACGATATCGTCAATCGGAACTTTTTCAGAGCACTTGGAGCAAGACAAAAATCCTCTTTGACCAGAAACCACGCGCCTGGACTTTAGAGCAGTTAGTTTCGCTACCTCAGTAAAATCCGCTTTCATTTTATTTTTTGAGTAGTACAGAAAATGAGCTTTTCCGGACGAATTCTATGCAATTCTCCCAAAATCCCCCATTTATTTTGCTTGACTGGTCAAGATGAATGCGATTTAATATTCTGATTGTTAGGTGATTGATATATTAAATATTCCTTACTACACTTATTTCTTACACTGTAAGTGGCATTGCCTTCGAACTCTTATAGACTATAACATCCACGATAGCTTTGAACGTACAAAAACACAACAGAAAAACTAAATCACCATGAATCGATTATTTACTTCCATACTTCCGGTCATTCTTGCCTTAGTGGCAGGAACAGCAAGTGCTGCAGAAAAGATTTGGACGGGTTCGTCCGGAAGCAACTGGAGTACACCAGCTAACTGGCAACCTGCTGGAACACCAACACAATCTGACGATGTAGTATTTGATGGGACAGTAAGCAGTATCTCCTGCACACTTCCATCGAATGTGATTGTTCGGAATTTGTCGGTTTTGCCCAGTTATACAGGAACAATTACTGGAGTTAATCAATCATCTGCAATCTTAACTGTTTTGCAGGAACTTCACCTTTCGGGCGGAACTATTTCAACCGGATTATCTAAACTAAAAGTAGCTGGTCGTTTATGGGTTGATGGAGGTACCTTGACAAAAGGTGCTGGGGGAATTTGCTCATTACTTAACGTGAAAATCGATGGAGGTTCTGTTACCATTGGTAATTCAACAGTTGAAGTATTGGGGGCAATGGAAATTACTGGAGGTTCATTTCAAACCGGTTCAGGAACATTTATGGTGTCTGTATCTTATTCACAATCGGGAGGAACTTTTACTAAGACTGCAGGTGTTGGAACTTTCAATCCAAGTGGAGCTTTAAGTATTACAGGTGGAACTTTTAATTGTCAAAGCGCAGCAATTTCTTTCAAAGCTTTACAATTAAGCAATGCAATTTTAAATGGAGGTACATCAAGTATCTATATGAATGGGAATAGTTCGATTGACAATGCCACGTTTAATAAAACTTCTGGTGCTGTTTATATGAATAACAATGCATCATTCACAGCTAATAATTCATCAATCGATTTTGGTTCATCCACATTTAATGCACATGCTTTAACAATACAAGGAGGAATTGTCAATTTAGGAACTGGTTCTTTAGTAGTTGATGGTGTATGTTCATTTAATGGTGCTACTATAACAAAAGCTTCCGGAAATTCTAATTTTGCTCTTGCTCAAACGTTAACAATTTCGGGTGGTTCGGTAAGTTTTGGAACCGGATTAGTAAATACAGGAGCTTTACATCTTAGTAATGGAGATTTAAGTTTTGGAAGTGGCGTTTTGAATATAGCGGGTGCATTAACAGTAGATGGCACTTCATCCTTGAGTAAAAATGCTGGTGTTGCTTTACTTTCGATTGGTTCGGATGTGAATTTTATTTCCGGAACTATTGATTTTACAGGTAGTACACAAATTCAAACAGGAAACTGGATTCAATCGAGCGGAATCGCAACAACTGGATCGTGTTCCATGTTAGTAAATGGCAATTTTGAATTATCAAATGATGCTGAGTTTACTGCACCTACAAGTTTACTTGATGTAAAGGGAAATTTCCGTCGAATCAGTGGAACATTTAATCACGCGTATGGTACTGTTCGAATGAGCGGAACTTCATCTATTCCTTATAGTATTTTAGGAAATCCATTTTTTAATAATCTAGAATTCTATAATACTTCAGGTGTAAATAATAAAACCATCGAAGTTTATGGAACCATTTCGGTGAATGGAGATTTGCTTCTCACAAACGCATCTGCTTCCAATCGTGCCATGCGTATCAACACAGGAACTATCAGTATTTATGGGAACTTAAATATTGCTAACTATCGTTGTACTGAAGTAAACCCAGGCACCGCAACTCTTAGATTTACTGGTGGTTCTACTCAAACTATTTTTGGTACATCATTAACCGATGGTGTTGGAATTTTACCTGCTATTTATGTAGATAAAACAGGAGGTGTTTTTCAGCTTTTTGGAAATGTAAATTTTGGAAACGGTTTTAGTCATCAAAATTCAACAATCGAATTTGATCCAGAAATGGTTTTTGGAATGGCCGGAGGGAATTTTTTCTTGGAAGGGTTATTATTACCTGTTATTCATGTTAGCGGATTTGCAAAATTAACTAGTTCAGTTGCTGTTCTTGGAAATTTAGAAATTCTTCCGAATGGATTTCTAATGAACGGAAGTGATGCACTAAATGTGAATTCAGAATTGATCAACAATGGTCGTTTTCAAAACATGAGTGGTTCCTTAAATGTGAGTGGTGTTTTAACTAATAATGGTGAATTCGCAGTTAATTCAGGTTCGATGAATGCACTTTCTGGAATTATTCAGGAATTAGGCGTTTTTACATGCGGTACTGGACAAGTAAATACATTAGGTACTCTTACAATAAATAACGGAAGTTTTAATTGTGCGAGTGGAATTGTAGTTGTTAGTGGATCGATTAATCAAAATGGTGGAATTCTAAACGGAAACACATCAGGTGGTTCACTTGTCATCAGCCAAAATTTCAATCAAAATTCTGGTATTTTTCATGGGCAGACTGGAACAATGAGTATTGGCTCATCTTTAAATATGAGTGGTACATTTGTACGCGGAACGGGAACAGTTAATTTCAACGGATTTGGGCCACAAACAGTACCAGCATTGCACTACAATAAATTGAGCATTGCAGGAAGTGGACGCTTGATTACACTTGCTCCAGGTGAAATAAAAATTGGTGCAGCAACAGGAGGATTTAATCCTCACGTTTCGAATTTATATACAACTGCCAATAACACGATTAATTATAACAATAACGGTAATCAGGATATTACTGGATTTGTATACAATAACCTTACGGTGAGTCGAATTGGTACTAAATCGATTATCGCTAATACATCTGTTAAAAACACGCTCGAAGTTTTAAACTCGGCTGTTTTAGATGCTGATGGAATAAATAACAATAAAGTTATGACGCTGTTAAGTTCTCAATCACTAACAGCACGAATTGAGAGAATTCCATCAACAGCATCCATTTCAGGGAATATGACTGTTCAGCGTTGGACACGAGGAGGAATTCGTTCTAATCGTTTCTTTGGTTCTCCTGTTGATACTATTGGAGGAATAAAATTCAAACAAGTAAAAGACAATATTTTATTGTATGGTCCAGGTAACGGGTTAAACGGTTGGGATAATCCGACCCTTTTTACAACGAATGTTTTTGTTTACAATGAATCATTACTAAACGGTTATGAGTGGAGATCTCCAGCTTCTACAAGTGAAGTACTTCCAAAAGGTGCAGGTTTCCTAGTTTATCATCTTGGTGACCGTTCTCAAGTGAATTTACAAGTGAATACGATTCCGAATGCAGCTATTATTGACTTCAAAGGAAATCCAAACCAAGGAGATATTCCTTTACCTGTAACATGTACAGGTGGTTGCTTGCCAGTTGATAATGGAAATGGATGGAATCTAGTGGCAAATCCATATGCTTCACCAATTGATTGGGACTCTCCAGAATGGACCAAAACAGGTATTTCGAGCACGATTTATATTTGGAATCCTCGTATTAATCAATACGCTTCATATAATACCTCTAACCCAGGTGCAGCAACGAATGGAGGTTCACGTTATATTGGACCAGGACAAGGATTTTTCATGAAAGTAACTCAGGATAATCCTTCATTAATAGCTCATGAATCGATTAAAACATCCCAGTTTCCTGATAGTTTATTGTTTAGAATTGGAGCAGCGCAATCTCAATTAAGAATGTTGATTAACAAGCAAGATTCGGAAGTACAAGATGAAGCTGTATTAGAATTCCGTCATGAAGCATCAGAAGATTTTGATCCAGCATTAGATGCTCACAAACCTGAATTGCCAGGCATGACATTGAGTTTTGGATTGATGAATGAAAAAGGAGATGCGCTTTCGGTGCATGCGTTACCAAAACCCGATATAGCAGGAAGCGACAAGATAATTCCGATTCGCTTAAAAGGTGATGTTGGTTCGTACAGTATTCAAGCCTCTCAATTGGAATCTTTCGATTCGGATGTAGTATTTTATCTTGAAGATCGTTTGATGAAAACGATTGTTAAGGTGGAAGAAGGTAAATCGTATCCTGTAGAAATAACAAACGATCCAGCAAGTTCAGCAACAGGTCGTTTAAATTTGATACTTCGTCATAACCGTTCAAATTCGTTAGCAGGTTCTGAAATGCGAGTATTCCCAAATCCTAGTAATGGTTCGAATGTTCAAGTGGTATTGCCAAAAGCTGGTCGTGGTACTTTAGAAGTTTACGACATGTTAGGAGCAAAACGGGTAGCTAAAAACATAGAAACTACTCAACAAACTATTCAATTAGATGCAATTGATAATCTTGCTGCAGGAACGTACACATTAGTATGGACAAGCATCGAAGGGCGTTACAGCGAATTGCTAACAGTTAAATAAGAAATTCAATCTTTTTTATCAAGCTGCTTCTTAATGAAGCGGCTTTTTTTGTGCTATTTATTTGGCTGATAAATAATTAAATAGCTTCTCAAGTGAGTTGTAGTTTGTTCGTTCTGAAAAAAAGTTAGATTATTGGGGGAAATAAATCTGTTCCAATAAATCTATACCATGGGAATCTTAAAAGAGTTTAAAGCATTTGCGATGCGTGGAAACGTTATCGATCTTGCAGTTGGGGTTGTAATCGGGGGCGCTTTTGGCGGTATTGTAAATTCACTTGTTGGCGATGTTATTATGCCAATCATTGGAGTACTAACGGGCGGAGTTGATTTCTCCGGATTGAGCTACACTGTTGGAAAAGCTGTGATTGCCTATGGTAAGTTTATTCAAGCAATTTTCACGTTTATCATCATTGCATTTTCTTTATTCATGGTGATTAAAGGAATGAATGCAACTAAGAAAAAAGAAGAAGAAGCTCCTGCTGCACCTCCTGCTCCAAGCAAAGAAGAAGTGCTTTTGGGTGAAATTCGTGACTTGTTAAAAGATCGTCGTTAATACGGAAATGCATGAAACGAATTTTTAATCTGATTGCTTTTCTTGTATTTTCATCCACTTTACTTCAAGCTCAAATCGAAGTAGCCGAAGACACATCCGTTAATGGGTGGAAAAAAGGTGGGTTTTTTGCGTTAAACTTTAATCAAGTATCATTAACCAATTGGGCAGCTGGGGGCGAGAGTGCTTTGTCTTCCACAGCTATGGTTAATGCATTTGTGAAATACCGTCACAACGATTTATATTTCGAATCGGTGCTGGATGGTGGCTTTGGTTTTATCACAACTAAGTCGCAGTCACTTCGCAAGAATGAAGATAAAATCGAAGTCAATGCAAAGTTTGGAAAGAAAGCCAAAGGCAAGTTTTTTTACGCAGGAATGCTGAACTTTCGTACTCAAATGGCACCGGGATTTAATTTCCCAGATGATTCAACGGTAATTTCCCGATTTCTAGCACCTGGATTTTTATCACTTGCTCTCGGGATGGATTATAAACCGAATGATTGGTTTTCGATGTTCATTTCGCCTGCAACCGGAAGAGCAACTTTCGTGATGGATCAACGCTTAGCTGATTTAGGTCAATTTGGTGTTACCGCAGCTGTAATTGATCCATTAACTGGAGCTGTTATTACTCCGGGTGAGAAAACTCGTTTTGAATTCGGAGCCTATTTACGTGCTCGTTTGCAAAAGGATTTAGTAAAAAACATCTCGGTTGTTTCAAACCTTCAGTTGTTTAATAATTATACAGATCCTATTGCTGCTCAACGTTCTAATATCGATGTGAACTGGGAAAATCTTATCCTAATTAAAGCTAACAAATGGCTTACAACGAGCATTTTTACCAATTTGATTTACGATAACGATATACAAGTTCCTGTAAAACGAATGGTAAATGGAGTAGAAGTAGAAGGCAAAGGACCGAGAACCCAATTCAAGGAGGTTTTGGGTGTTGGACTTTCCTTTAAATTTTAGAAACGCATAATTTAATTCAATAAAAAAGGCTGCTAAATGCAGCCTTTTTTTGTGCCCCATTTTACCGACTCAATCTGCTATTTGAACGCTCGCTGAGTCTGTCGAAGCGAGCGGATTTTAAAATAGAAATTGAAACTAAAATTCCCAAGTAAACAACAGCACCCCCGGATTTCAATCCGGGGACCTGCCAGAATCAATCGAGAATCTTCCATATTACCTCAATCATCTACCATTCACGCTAGCGGTAAGGATAGCACCCGCTTTTGCTAAAGCTTCAGCTGGTGAAAAATATTGGAGCGAATAGCCTGCTCGACCGCCCTTTAAAAAATAAACGTATTATTTTTCTTGTAGCACAAATCCAATATCCTGAATTAGATTATTTACCTGTGCCGAATCGGTTCCATCGTAAAATCCTCTAATGCGCTGGTGACGATCGATTAGAGCGAAGTTTTGTGTGTGAATAAAGTCATCCGGACCGCCATCACCCTCTTCGAGATTTAATAAATAACCTTTGCGAGCTAATTCATATAAAGCCGGTTTTTCACCCGTAAGGAAAATCCATTGTTTCGTATTAGCCTTATAGCTTTGAGCATATCCTTTTAATTGAGCAGGAGTGTCGGTTTCGGGATCAACCGTATGCGATAAAATTCGAAAATCAGCTTCGTTTTTATATGCAGCCGCCACACGATCTAATTGTTTCGACATTATGGGACAAATACTTTGGCAGGTTGTGAAAAAGTAATCTGCCACGTACACTTTATTTTGCACATCAGTCTGAGTAACTGGTTGGCCGTCTTGATTAGTAAATGAGAAATTAGGAATACGATGCCAGAGTGTGTCGTATTTGACTGTTGAGCCGCTGCGTGTGCTGTCGATACTATGGTTTCCGAGAATTGGAAGTCTTTTGTAAAACCGTGTTTTTTCTTTATTGCTGAAATAATAGATTCCAAAAAGTAGCGCTGCTAATAGCGGGATTAGAATTGAAAGTGTGCGTTTCATGCGACAAATTACGTTCGAAAATGAATGCAGTAAACCAATATTGAATTTAAATTGGGATAATATTCGATTTTACGGGTGATTTAAATTTCTCGGGAATCACCGATAGTATAGTTTTGCAAAGTGCTTCAGTTAAGCGCTGCTTGACTACTTGACGGCACGTTATTAAGCTGATTTCACGAACGGGTTCGGGTGTTTTAAAATAACGTAATTGATCGCGTTGTTCGTCGTTAAATCCACGAGTGGAAAACTCTGGAAGCAGCGTCACGCCGGCGTTGTGCTCAACTAATCCTTTCAAAGTTTCGATGCTGCCTGCTTTGAGATGAATATGAATATCGCTACCCGATTTATCTTGCATCTGACACAAATTCAATACTTGAGATCGAAAACAATGTCCTTCGGCTAACAACCATAGATTGGAAAGGTTGATATCAGAGATGCGAATTGCTGATTTTTTCAATAATGGATCTTTCATCGCCACATACGCCACAAAGGGTTCGTAATAGAGTGGTAGCTCGTGTAAATTACTTTCGGGAAGTGGTGTAGCTGCAATGCCAGCATCGAGTTCGTCACGTTTGAGTTTGGCAATGAGGTTTTCGGTGGTGATTTCCTCAATTTCCAATTCTACTCGCGGATACTTAGCTTGAAATTCTCCTAAGAAAAGCGGTAATAAATAAGGCGCAACAGTAGGAATAAAGCCAATTCGAATTAATCCTTGTAATTCCTCCGTTTCATCTTTCACTTGCTCTTTAATTCGCTTGCCAAGCTGAACCATTTGTCGGGCTTCATCCAGTATTCGAATGGCTGCATCGGTTGGAACAACGGGCTGTTTACCTCGATCGAACAAAGCAACTCCTAATTCATCTTCCAACTTCTTAAGCTGTATACTCAAGGTCGGTTGAGTCACAAAGCAAGCATCCGCGGCACGTGCAAAATGTCGATGAGTATCAACCGCAATGAGATATTCTAGTTGAGTAAGTGTCATGAGTGCAAATATAGACAATATCTATTGTATCATATATATTATTGATTTGATTGATGATTAGGAATGCTTCAATTTTGTCCTGTCTAAAACGAAAAACAAAAATCATGAATCGTATAATTTCTCTGGGAGAGTCTTTCCCAACATTTGAAAAGACATCAGTTACTTCGCTCGAAAAAGGAAAGGAATTTTCTACTCTTTCGCTCGATCAACAACTCGGTACTGGTAAATGGATGGTAATGTTTTGGTGGCCGAAAGATTTCACCTTTGTTTGTCCAACCGAAATTGCCGAATTCAACAAGAATTACAGTGAATTCAGCGATCGTGATACCAATCTAATTGGTGCATCAACCGACTCCGAATTTGTCCACCTAGCTTGGCGTCAGAACCACCCCGATTTGAAAGGCTTACGTTTTCCTATGTTAGCTGATACATCTAAATCTTTAGCCGAAGAATTAGGCATTTTAGAAGCGAATGAAAAAGTAGCTTATCGTGCTACATTTATCGTAGATCCTCAAGGAATTATCCGTTGGGTTTCGGTTTATGACTTAAATGTAGGCCGCAACGTGGAGGAGGTATTACGTGTGTTAGATGCTTTGCAGACAGATGAATTATGTCCGTGTAACTGGAAACGTGGCGAAGAAACATTATCGATTTCTGATGTTGTAGAAGCTTAATTCTTTGGAAAATGATAGCATTAGAAAATGAGACTTTGCAGAATTTAATAAGTGATTTGAATTTAACGAATGATACCCTTTCGGATCATTTGAATCACTTGGCAATAAACGAAAGTAAGCACTTGCGTGATTTGCGTATTAATTTGAAAAACGCACTTTCTTTTTCGAATTTAACACGAAAGGAAAGTTTATTAATTGCTTTTTCAGTCGCAGTAAATGATCGCACCAAAAATTTAGCTGATTCGCTTGAAAGTCTTGCTAGAGCTGAAGGAGCCACTGAATCAGAATTAGCTGAAGTTCGAGCTTGTGTTTCTTTGTTAAATGTGAATAATGTGTTTTATCGTTTTCGTCATTTTACCAAGAAGGACTATTATCAACAAACACCTGCCGGAATTAAAATGGGTATAATGATCAATCCGATTTTAGGAAAGGAGTTTTTTGAGTTATTAAGTTTGGCTGTTTCAGCTTTGAATGGTTGTGAATTATGTGTGAATGCACACGAGAACTCGCTACTTCAATTAGGCACAAGCGAAGCACGTGTGTATGATGCAGTGAGATGTGCAGCAATTTTTAGAGGAATGACAGTATTAAGTTAAACCATCTATTTTTTCTCAACCACCGGTATTTTCTTTCGGGAGAATGCCGGTTTTTCTATTTTCCAAATCAGTATATTTAGACAGAAATTTAGGCATTAGTTAGATTAGGTAGTGGTGAATAAGCTGAATTACATGTAAAAGAGGGAGAAAGATTTTTTTTTCGCCTTTTATCATGAATTGCTTGATTGGAGATTTGGAATTGATAGTTAATTAATTTGTTTTTTAATCCAATCTTTTATGATGGAAGGCTATAGATTAACGAATGGTTTTCGAATAGATATTCAACTATGTATTCGATTTATTTTAGTATTTATTTTCCAAATTGGAATGCTAGCGGCACAAACAAATCCGCAGGAAGCCCTTAATCATTTAAAGAAAGAAGTTGGTATAGCTACGCATGATACTACTCGTGCTTCTATTATGCTGAAAATTGCTCAGCAATTAGTTTCACTAGGACAATTAGAAGAGGTAGTTGTTTATGCCGATTCAGGTTTAATCTATGCTAGGCGGGCAGAAGCACTCAAAATACAATCGGAATTATTACGAACTAAAGGTCAGTCGTTTTATTATCGGGGTAGAATAGAAGAAGCTCAGAAAACTTGGAACGAAGGAATGGAGCTTGCAAAAGAATTAAATGATCCAGATCAAATTAATTTATTTAGAGGTTTAGAGGCCAATATTTACATGGCTAGAAGTGATCATTCACGGGCATTAGAAATATATCTAGATTTATTAAAAGACGCAGAAGCTAAAAAGAAAAACAAACAAATTCAGGTTTATTCAGCCAATATTGGGGGAATATATATTCGTCAGAATAAGGCCAAATTAGCCATACCTTATTTAGAACGCTCAGCGGAAATTTGTAAGACGATGTTTGATCCAAGCGCAAGTGCTAAAACACTTATTACACTTGGAACAGCATATACATTGACGAAACAATATGCGCAAGCAGAATTGACATTAAAAGAAGCAATAAAAGTTGGCGAACAGGTAAATTCTCCAGCATTGTTAGCTCCAGCTATTCAAGGAATGGTGCAGGTTTACCAAGCAAAAGGGGAGCTCGATTTGGCTTTGCGGGAATTAGAAAAAACGGAGCAATTATTTAAAAGTGTGGGCGATCAATGTCAGGTAGGAATGGCAATGGGTCAACGTTCCGATTTTTTATTTCAACTCGATGCTGATACGAATAAAATAATTCTGCAACGATTATTTAATGGTAATCATGATCAAGCATTGAAATCAGCATTATTGGTTGCTGATTCTGCCACAGTCATTTTGGAAAAATGTGGTGATATCTATAATTTATCTCTTACATTGAATGTTCGAAGTAAAATTCATGCGAGACTGGGAAATTACAAATCGGCATTTGACGATCATGTTCGCTTTAAAACACTAAATGATACATTATTTAATCAAGAACGTGATAAACAAATTACGGAGAATTCTATGAAGTATGAATTTGAAAAGAAAGAAGCTGCCACCCTTGCCGAACAAAAGAAGAAAGATCAAAGACAAGTTCTAATTCGAAATGGAATAATTGCTGGTTTATTAATTACTTTATTTTTCCTGCTAATTGTTTGGCGACAACGAAATCGCATCAGTCATGAAAAACAAAGGAGCGAAGATTTGTTATTAAATATTCTTCCAGAACAAACAGCCGAAGAGCTTAAACTAACAGGTACAGCACAAGCTCGACAATTTGATTTGGTGACTGTTTTATTCACCGATTTTAAGGGTTTCACAGCGCTTTCGGAGCAAGTAACTCCCAAAGAGCTTGTTAATGATCTTCATGAATGTTTCAGCGCTTTTGATCTAATCTGTGAAAAGTATGGGGTTGAAAATCAAAACAATAGGTGATGCCTATATGGCAGCAGGTGGACTACCAACACCTAATTCAACACATGCTAAAGATGTGATACTTGCTGCATTAGAAATGGCGCAATTCATTGAAGAAGGTAAAGCTCAGAAAATCGCAGCAGGATTACCTTTCTTCGAAATTCGTATTGGCGTTCATAGTGGACCCGTTGTAGCAGGAATAGTGGGTGTGAAAAAATTCCAATATGATATTTGGGGAGATACTGTAAATACGGCTAGCCGAATGGAGAGCAGTGGAGCCGTTGGAAAAGTAAATATTAGTGAAGCTACCTATTCTCTTGTGAAAGATTCAGTCACGTGTACATTTAGAGGTCAAGTGGAAGCAAAAGGGAAAGGTAATTTGGGGATGTGGTTTGTGGAAGAGATTGTATAATGATGGTTAGATTGTGGATTTTATTTGATTCACCTTAGTAGATTATAACCTATGAAAAATCTAAATTTTACATTTATTTTTCTCTGTTTACTTCCTTCGTTCTGTATTGCACAAAAACAAGGGCAAGACCGTATCGATTCGCTTATTCTCGTTTTGCCATCTATGTCAGAGGATTCCAACAAAGTCAAAATGTTGGAAGAAATAAGCTTCAGTAGTTATTCAATTAATCCGCAGCAAGGCTTAAAATATGGATTCGAATCGCTCAATTTAGCAAAGCTGATCAAATGGGACAAAGGAATTGCTCGAGCGTATAACACGATTGGAATTAACTATGGATTTGGTCGGGCCGACTATCCCAATGCTTTAGATAATTACTTGAAATCATTAACAATTAATGAACGTTTAGGAGACCAAAAAGAAATTGCTGCGTCTTTAAATAATATTGGTTCGCTCTATGATGAAACGGGAGAGAATCAAAGGGCATTGGATTATTACAATAGAGCTCTAGTCATTAACCAAAAAATGGGGAATAAAGACTGGATGGCTAATAATCTGAGTAACATTGGAGTATTATACACTAAACTAAAAGAATTTAACAAAGCAATCCAATATAAAAAGGAAGCCATGAAACTCAAAGAGGAGCTTGGTGACCAATGGGGGATAGCAACGAATACCAGTCAACTTGCTAGAATTTATGGAGAAATGGGGCAGCTTGATACAGCCATAATTCTTTTCCATAAAGCCTTGGATATTTTCACTAAACTCGGAGATCAAAATAGCATTGCAAAGAATCTAGATCACTTAGGAACAGCTCATTTATATATGGCTGCCAATAAACCCCAATTAAGGAGGGAATTACTTGATAAAGCATTGCTTTATAACGATAGTGCACTTACAATTTATATGTCAATTAGGCACTTGCAGAATATTTCAGGGTCTTACATATCGCGTAGCGAAATAATGCATGCACTAGGAAAAGACAATGAGGCGCTAGAAGATTATAAAGTAGCCATGTTATATAAGGATTCCGTATTTAATATGGAAAAAGATAAAAAGCTGGTTCAACAAGCTATGCAATACGATTTTGATCGCAAGGAAGCTATAAATCTAGCTGAACAGGAAAAAAAAGATATTCGTCAAAAATTAATCAGATATTCAATGGCTACCGGATTATCTGGAGCGTTTATATTTTCATTAATTGTATGGCGACAACGCAATCGTATTTCTAAAGAGAAAGCACGTAGTGAAGAATTATTGCTGAATATTTTACCTGGTGAAGTAGCTGAAGAATTAAAAATTAAGGGAGAAGCTGAAGCTAAATTAATTGATGAGGTGACAGTATTATTTACCGACTTTAAAGGTTTCACGGCACTTTCAGAACAAGTCACACCTAAAGAACTTGTCAATGATTTACATGAATGTTTTAGTGCTTTTGATGCAATATGCGAGAAACATGGAATTGAAAAAATCAAAACGATTGGTGATGCTTATATGGCTGCAGGTGGGTTGCCAACACCTAATTCTACTCATGCTAAAGATGTGATACTTGCTGCACTAGAAATGGCTCAATTCATTGAAGAAGGTAAAGCTCAGAAAATTGCAGCTGGATTGCCCTATTTCGAAATACGCATTGGTGTGCATACGGGACCTGTTGTAGCGGGGATAGTGGGAGTAAAAAAATTCCAATATGACATCTGGGGAGATACTGTAAACACTGCCAGTAGAATGGAGAGTAGCGGAGAAGTGGGAATGGTCAATATAAGTGAAACAACCTATCAAATTCTAAAGGATGATTCTACATTTGTGTTTGAACCACGCGGTAAAGTCCAAGCAAAAGGTAAAGGGGAGATTGATATGTATTATGTGAAAAAAGCTATAGTGTAAACCGGTTCATCACTAAGTTTAAATTTTTAATAATGAGAAAAATAGTACTATTCTTCATTTTATTTCTATCTATAAATTCAATTCATGCACAAATAAAATTCTCCGATTTTATTGATGAATTTACTGTGTCAATAAATCAAGCATTATCGAGCAATAAAAAACAAAAAAATACAGGATTCGGACTTGGAGTTTACCACACTATTTCTCCTTCATCCTATTTAAATATCCTAGTTGGATTTGAATATAATCGTGTGAATCAATTTTACAATACAAATTACTCGAGTCATTTTGATTCGAAATCAAATGAATATTTTCGTTTAAATTTTATTTCCTTTCCAATTCAGTTAAGAATTAAAGGGTCTTTAGGTTCCCATAACGAAATGTTTTTTAGCCCAGGCGTATATTTAGATTTAGCTCAAAAATCACGAGCTGAATACGATTACCATTCCGTTGTAGTTAAAAATAATGTACCAACATACTACTCTGGTCATCTATATGAGAATGCAGGTAGTAATCAAGTTGGAATTTCTTTAGGAACAGGAATGAAATTTAAAAAATTGAAGCATGATTATTTAATCCATCTTGATTTGAAAATACCAGTGATGAAATTAATAAATGAAGTATTTGCATCGTATTTACGCTTATCTCTTGGCATGTCTTTAAAGAAATAGATAGAAAACTCCTTAACAATACAATTAGTGATACTCCAATATTAAATTAAAATCACGACAATGTAAATTGTCAAAATGTTTGATGATTTACTTCAGGCAACAACTTTCACTATTTGGGAATGCCTCTAATTTACTGGCCTCTTACGCCAATGTTAACTTAGTGTGAATTTCAATGTACTCAATTCTTAACCTAAATTGAGGTTGCGGTAATTCTCTGTTAATATTTAACCCCGCTTTGATATCGCGCACTTAACGTATGATTTACAGTTTAGAGAAGTAGCCGAGGCAATTTTGCAGAAAGAAACAGATGCATCTTTCTGATAATTCAAGTCTCGTGAAAAAACAAGTCTACCTAAGTTTCCTTTTCCTTCTCTTTCTATTACCAACTGTAGCTTTGGGGCAAAAGACTGGAAGTATTACTGGTACCGTTATCGATAAAGCAACTGGAGAGACATTGCCAGGTGCAAGTATTTCAATCGAAGGCACCACAACAGGAACCATGACCGACATAGAAGGGCGCTTTAAACTTGCTAATCTAGCAGCTGGCTCCTATAAGATTGTATGTTCGATGGTGTCGTTTTCGAAGAAGATTTTGAGTGAGGTAGAAGTAAAAGAAGGTGCAGCAACCAATTTGATGATTTCACTTGAAACGGTTCAAAATGATTTAAAGGAAGTAATCATTGAAGCAGAAGCTAAGCGTGAATCCATCAATGCATTAGTTCTTCAGCAAAAAAATGCCGCTTCGGTTTCGGATGGTATATCTGCAGAAACCATTAAAAAAACGCCCGATCGGACTACCAGTGATGTTTTGCGTCGTATAAGTGGCGCAAGTATACAAGATAATAAATTTGCGATCATACGAGGCTTAAATGATAGATATAATGCTTCCTATATTAATGGTGCACCACTACCTAGTTCTGAAAGCGATCGAAAAGCTTTTTCATTCGATATTTTTCCAGCTAACATGCTCGATAATATCGTCATCAACAAAACGGCAACTCCCGATATGCCTGCTGAATTTGCTGGTGGAATTATTCAGATAAATACCAAGAGTATTCCGGAAGAGAATTTCCAATCTTTCAGCATTAGTTCTGGATATAATACCATGACTACCGGAAAGGAGCAACTTACTTATAAAGGAGGCAAAACCGATTGGTTAGGATTGGATGATGGAACTCGCGCTTTACCTAGTGCTATTCCTTCTAAACAGGACTTTCCAACTCTACCAGCTGGACAAGCCGATTTAGGTAAAAATTTCACCAATAATTGGGGAATTAATTCCAGCAGTTTTGCTCCAAATTTTAATGCTCAATATTCACTCGGTCACACTATTCGACGCAAGGAAAAAGATCTTGTAGGCTTAGTGTTTGCCGCATCATACCAGCGTACGTACAATTATTTAATTACCGAACGAAAAGGCTTTACTAATAGCACTGATCCAAGTGTGCCATCTCAACTCGATTTCTCCTACACCGATAATAGTTATGCAACCCAAACGCTTGCTGGTTTATTAGGAAACGTATCCTTCAAAATCAATAAAAACAACACCATTTCTACTAAGAATTTATTGAGTATTAACGCCGATGATCGTGTGATTCGTCGCGAAGGAACTCCAACACCTCTTGAAAGTAATCCACTATTACTTCGTTCAACTGCTCAGTGGTTTACAAGTAATCGAATTTATACCGGACAATTAATTGGCGAACATTTAATAGGTTCAACTAAATTAAAAGTTAATTGGGTTGGCTCGTATAGCTCCATTCAGCGTTCTATTCCTAATCTACGTCGGAATGTTTATACACGTTTGGACCATTCAAATGATCCGGG
>ERZ795056.2250-NODE-2250-length-21660-cov-10.264892_pt1 | contig 21660 bp, 18 predicted proteins | sample MGYA00375140_ERZ795056 | MGnify/ENA primary metagenome ERZ795056 (study PRJEB30185, sample SAMN05720227) | activated sludge metagenome | isolation source: Anaerobic digester | place: USA | collected 2015-03-09 ... | reverse complement strand
AACAGACCACATACATGCCGGACGGCAACTCAGAGCAATCAAGCTCACCATCACCAGGAGAAATGAGTTTTTCCAACATTTTCCGGCCCTGCAAATCCTGAACACAGATTTTTTGACTCTTGTCAATCCCCTTAAAATTCAATTGACCTTCAATCGGATTGGGAAATAATTCAATGTGATGCTGAATGGTTTCGCTCACACCAGTCGCCATAAAGCAGTTTCCAATGGTGGCCGGGCGTAAGTCATTGCCACCAATGGTTGCCGGAAAATAGATTCCGGACGGAAGAGCCTGCAGTGTTCCTCCGAGAAAATAATAAGAAGCACCAGGTGCGGCATCCACTGTTCCGGCGACCGTTCCATCAGATTGATACACCCGTTGATCGATACTGTTACTTGTCGCTTTTGCTCTGAAATACAGCAGGTTGTTGTAACTCACCAGAAACTGCGGCTTTGAATCCTGCGTAGGGCCACTGATGTCCAGCCGGATGGGTGCGGAAGTTCCGGTCACTACGTAGAGGTCTTTAACAGACGATGCAGCTGATGGTGCTCCGGTAAAAAATAGCTTGTCGCCAACGGCAAAGAACTCAGAACCGGATTGCAAACCACTGTTGGGCCCTGGCCAGAGATCAGAAACCAGGCCACCGCCGTTCAGGGTTCCATCGGTATAAAAAAGTTCGTATCCGCTTTGGGCACCCATTGCTCTCACATACAAATAGTCACCTGCTGCTTTCAGTATGTTTGGACGTTTCCCCGGATTGGCCCCAGTGCCACAGCTGCCCATAAATTGGGTCCCGGCGAGAGTACCATCGCTTTTAAACAGGCCTCCGTTTGTCGGACCATCCAGGCCGAACCATACCTTGCCCTGAAAAGGTTCAAAATCATAGGGATCCGTCATATAATAATAATCAGGGTTCCCTGCCGGAATGAGACATACGGTCCCGGCCAACGTACCATCGGTTGCATATGGAAGGCTGGTGACGGCAGGAAGCAACTTTTGCTGAAAGTAGAATTTGCCGTTGTACAGCAGCGTTTCATACTTTTTCTCCGAAACATAAAAATTAAAATTTGTGGCCTGGCTGATCAGAAATGTACCTGCATCTGTGCCGTCTGTCCTCCAGATTCCGTAGCCTGCATCAGTGGAAGCTCTGAAATACATCAGATTTTCATCCGCAGCAAAGAACGAAATGGTTTGGGGATTCGATGATGTAAAGGCGAATGATTTGAACTTCACCGTTCCAGCCCCGGTTCCGTCTGTTCGCCAGAGGTCTGTTTTCCCCGTGCCATCCAAAGCTCCGAAATACACATGCGTCTTGAATTTCATCATTTCATTGACTCCTGTATAAGGCTCTGAACTGGCCGCACCCGGATTTACATCTTTGAGCAAGGTATAGGCTCCGGTTGCACAGCTGTATTTATGTGGTTCGTAGTCGAAGTTGTTTTTGGCAGCGAAAAAATAAATCTCGCCATTCATCTCCTCGAATGTCGGGTTATCTACATCCGGAAAATTGGTGTTGTAATTATCCGGAAAGTGAAAGGTCTGGGCCTGAAGTGACAATGCAGAAAGCAGGCATAAAAAAAGAGGTAGTATTTTCTTCATGAGGATGGAATTTTGTTGGGTCAAAGTTCCTTCTCAGCACCATGAGATATATACCCACTGCCGGGTAGATTTCATTTATCCATGCCGGTAGCAATCAATTGGAAGAACAAAAAAAACGGTGTCCCACCGAAATGAGACACCGTCAGTTAGAAAACGATTCCAGAATTAGTTCTTCACAAACCGGAATGATTTGCCGTTCTGGTCTTTCCCGAAATAAACACCCGGGGCGAGATGAGCTGTTTTCAATAGAACCGATTGCGCATTGATTCTGATTTTTGAGACCTGCACTTCCTGACCTTGTGAGGTAAAGATTCTCAGGCTGTTATCGGAAAAAGAACCGGTTACAAACACATCTTCACCGGATGGATTTGGATATACCTGAAGGCTACCGTAGGTGGCAGTCAGGGATTCTTTTGTGCCGGTGATCAGTGGCCACTGATTTTGGGCTTCTTCTGCAGCATCCTGAATTTGTTCCAGATTCTCTCCGGCCACAACCGCAAAACCAACATGCAGTGTATCACCTGCCGGAATGGTATAAGGCCCGGACCCAATCACAATAGAGACATCCTTCGGATTGGTAACACCAGCGTTCAATCTGTATAAACCAGATGAAATTCCCTGCCATTTCTCCAGATCCGAGAAACCATCATAAACCCCAAATGAGTCAACTGCTGTACCATCGTTGTCAATGGCATAGTAATTTGGTGTAGCATCAGCCCCCAGAACAGACACGCCGGCATACAATCCACCCGAATTGGTATTGTAAACATACCCAAGTTTTTCGGCGTTGCTCCACGAAGCTTTGTCCTGCTGACCACTGGCAGAGATATCAAAATCACCAAAGAGGCCAACATAATAGTTGGTAAGAGGAGTGGCATTCTTATTCTTAATGGAATACTTCACAATCACATAGTTGCTGTCCCCGGGCGTAATCCAGGCATAACTCCGTTGTAGAATTTCCACATTGGAAGCCGCTGTCGTTGCATTCTGGTCGCTCATTGTGTTGTTGTACTGGAATACTCCGGTCGATGGAATGCTGACTTCTTTCACAAACGAAATGTTTCGGTAGTCATTGTCGTGTGTTGCAGTAGCACCGGTAGTTGTGTTCCGAACGGTGTTGGCGATTTTGGTAGCCGATGAACCCGAAATCAATCCCAGTTCATACAATGTCTGGCGGCCTTTGTGTTTCACTCCCAGACCTTCCGTTGAACCATCATCATTGAATCCGATCCGTCCTTTGCTCGTGATGGTGGTGCTGATGTTGTTTTTTTCCACATTGATAAACGTAGGATTCAACAGGATGGAATAGTGGTCGTAGTCATAATATGTACCATCTGAATAATACATCCGGATGTCAATCGTCCTGTCATTGGGAAGATTCTGCTTGAGGAAAATCTTATAAGGTTGCCCGTTGTTGTTTTTTATCTGATTGGGCTCCAAAACACCCAGAATGGTTTCAGCTGAACTGGCAACCGGTGTGATATAGGTACTGGAACTTCCCGAAACCACTGAAAAGGTAACCTTCATATTTGGGCTTGATGCCTGAAGGTAGTTAATAAAATCACCTGTGATGTATAAAGTGTCTCCAGGTTGAAAAAGGTTGTTGTTGTTATCGGTCACCCGAACCGCAAGGTTTTTGATACCCGGATTGTTTTCGGTAACGGCACGATAGGCATTCACAATTCCTCTTCCATATTTTCCAAAAAAAGAGGCTCCTCCATTACCGGAAATATTATAGATATTATCGGATGTCACCCGAATTCTCTGCGCAACCTGATCTGGTGTCAAAAGCGGAAATTTGGAACGTACCAACGCCGCAAGACCTGCCACCACCGGAGATGCCATGGATGTACCACTGTTGTTCTGATAGTCGTTATCAAAATAGGTACTCATAATATTCACACCAGGAGCAGCTACTCTCACCTTATAGTTATAATTCGTAAAATTTGCTCTGCGGTTACCGGTTCCCAATGCCGAAACCGCCAGAATATGATCATAATAGGCCGGAAAAAACAGATCCGGGGAATTATCATTTCCTGCAGCTGCTACAACCAATGTTCCAAATGTTAAGGTTGCATCGGTGATCACTTCCTGCTCAAAAGAACTGAAACCAGGCCCTCCCCAACTGCAGTTTATTACCTGACATCCATGAGATGCACCATATTCAATGGCCTCATACCCATAAAAAATGCTTCCACCGGCATCATCAGGGGCACATTTAAGAGGCATAAGTTTGCAATTGAAGGCAACGCCGGCTACCCCTTTTCCATTGAATGTTTTCGCGGCTGAAATGCCGGCAACGTGGGTACCATGGCTGGCTCCTCCCTGGGTAATATTAGGGTCGTTGTCACCATCATAACTGGCATTGAATGTAGGTCCGCAAAAATCCCAGCCACGGAAATTGTCAATTTTTCCATCGTTGTTGTCATCAACACCATTGGCCGGATCTGTGCCATCAATTTTCACCTGCTCTGCCAGATCCTCGTGATCGGTCTGAACGCCGGAATCACAAATACCCACCACCACATTGGTATCACCCTGGGTGATGTCCCATGCCTGAAATGCCTGAATACTATCCAGATGGTATTGCTGATTGATTCTTGGATCATTTGGAACCAGACAGGTCTGGCGGATGTACTTCACTTCAGCATATTCAAACAACCCGGTATTCATGGCCAGCCGGCACGCTTCAAACAGACTTACATTGGCACTGTATTCCATCTGATAAATCAGCGACATATCCGGAATGCGTTCTCCTGTAAAATAGAACTGATTTCTGGGTGCTTCCCTGTGAGGAAAACGAGCGAAGAACTTTTGTGCACCCAGAGTTGAAAACAATGCTCCGGCTGCCGGATGACTGAATGATTTCTTTGTAAGTGCCTGGCGGTACTCTGGCTTCACCCGAAGCATAATTGTTTTGTTCCAGGTCCTTTGATTGTTGGCAGGAACATTGTTTTGGTGTGGATTGCCGTTGCCAGCGTACATCGCATGGCTCAACAGCGTCAGTAGTAGAAAATGGTAAAATTTCAGTTTCATCTTGTTGATCAGAACTTTCATTGGAATAACAAAAGAACGACCAAATATTTAATATCTGAAACAGATTTTGGCGAATGATCCCGTCATGGATCAAATTTTTCGAGCTTCAGAACTTTTCCTCTTTTGTTGAACCGGACCGAAATACCGGCCGGTGCATCGTTCCGGTAAAAAGCGATCAACGAAATCCGGTCTTTTTTCTCCTGAAAATAAAAAACAAACTGACCATTCTTTTTACCCCCGCTGTATTCACCTTCTTCCTGTAAAAAGCCGTTTTCAAACCAGTTGCGGTACAAACCGGAAGGAAGTCCGTCGAGGTAACCACCACTTTGCTGTATCTGGCCCCCTGGATAAAATGTGAGCCACACGCCCTGATACACACCTTTTTCATACCGACCTTTCCGATGAATTTTTCCGTTCGGATGAAAATACCAGCTGCTGTCCTGCTGTAGATCATCGGCCCAATTTTCGACGGATGATACATTTCCATCCGGGAAATAACTGGTCGAAGTGCCGTTCAACTCCCCGTTACGGTATGTTTCGGATGCCATCAACCGGCCATTCGGATAGTAAAATTTCCAGGCTCCTTCTCTCAGTCCGTTCACCAGTTGCCCCTCCCCTTTTGAGTTTTGTCCTGACTTGGATTCCGTTTGTGCCAGTGAAGCCGAACTAAAAAGAATCCAGGATGCCATCAGAAACAGAAAGCCCTGACAGAACTTAAAATGGCCGGACAGCTTTCGCATAGGTTTTTGTAAAGTAGGAAGTGGACAACAGATTTTCAGTGACTCCAAGTCGGGAGGATGTATGGATAAATTTGACTTCCCCTTTGCCGGTTATCTCGGTTACGAGGCCAACATGCGTTATCCCGGATCCAATTTTCCGGTCGGCAAAAAACACCAGGTCTCCGGGTCTCAAATCCGATTTATCAATCATCCGGCCCAATTCGCTTTGCTGGCGTGCCGTCCGCGGAACGCTGAGTCCTGCCTCTTTGAAAGAAAGCATGATCAATGCAGAGCAATCGATACCCAAACGTGAGACTCCACCATCCCGATGAGGTGTACCCCTGTATGAACGGGCAGCCTGAATCACCTTCTCGATTTCTTTTGATTTGTAAGAAGTGGATTCACTCCTGTCTCTTTTACGACCAAAAATCCTTGACAGCCAACCCGTTTTGGGTTTTGAACCGGAACCCTTACCCGATTGGGAACGACATCCGGACAATTCCATCAGAATCCCAGCCAGAAAAACCATAAGCCATACCTTGCCACAAACCGGAAACCGGAATTGAGACACTGGCTGAAGAGTGTTTTCGGAATTCTTCAAGAACTTGATTATGAACGATTGAACGCCTCAATATTAAAGTATCGCTGCAAAAAGAAAAACCGGAATTTTACAATTTTATGGCTTAGCTCTTTCCATGTAAAAGCTTCTTTCAATTTCAATGGTGCTTCAAAAACAATTGAAAAACCGATAAGCATTTTTTAAATGATAAAACTGAAAACCAGTTCAAAAATTGAAATCTCTTCAAAAATCCGGTTCCATTGATTTCCTTTGCGGTAACATGAACCATCTTCGTTTCAGCGCATTTCTTGTCCTCGCCTCAATTGTGTGTTTTTCCTGCACCGATTCTTCGGATACAGAGGTTTTTGACAAAGCCAAACAGGCCACTATTGACGAGACATCCATCCAAACTTTTTTCACAGCCCGGAATCTGAAGGATAGTGTCATCAAAACATCCAGTGGTTTGTACTATCGGGTTACCAAATCCAACCCTACTGAACCACTTATTACCAACGGAAAGCGGGTTTTTGTCCGTTATGAAGGACGGTTACTTTCTGATACCCTGTTCGATTCAAACATGAATTCTTCGACTGCCTTCCGGTTTATTCCAGGAAGCGGAACAGTGATCAGTGCATGGGAAGAGGGCATTCTTTATTTCAGAAAAGGAGAGGAAGGTTATATATATGCACCGTCCGGTCTTGGGTATGCCAATGTGGCGAATGGAAAAATTCCAGCCAACTCCTGTCTCCGGTTTTTCATCCGGGTTACCAATGTCGAGTAGGCTATAAGCCGAATAGCAGACAGAAAAGCCAGGCCTTTTTGCTCCTAAAACTCTTCAGGTAAAATTTCTTTTCCATTCGGTGCAACCAAATCCGAACTTGCGACACTATGGATGGAATGGGAACCAAACATGCCGGATAATTCGCACCAGGAATTTCTTCAATTCTACAAACCAGTTCACAGCAGATTTGTAAAATTCTGCTCCTCGATGGCGTATGGCAGAATGGAAACGCAGGATCTGGTTCAGGAAACGGTATTGGTGGTGATGCAAAAGTGGGACAGGATTCAGAAAAAGGAATCGTTGCTGGCCTTTATGGTAGGAACAGCAGGTCGGATTCTTCAGAATCAGGGGCGAAAATCCAGAAGAGAAACCGGGTTGGATACAGAAAAAGAATCTCTCCGAAAGCTTGAAGCCCAAACCCAGGACCCCGCTCTGGCATTTGATATTCATCTTTTGTATGAAGCTCTGAATCAGTTGGGTGAAAAGGAAAGAGAATGCCTTATCCTGTTTGAAATATCCGGTTTCAGTGTTCGGGAGGTGGCGGAAATCCAGAATGAATCGGATACGGCGATCAAAAGCCGGCTTAGTCGAGGTCGTCAGAAATTGAAAGCCCTCCTTGAAGACGAGCCCATAGTTTCAACAAATTCAGCCACTCGTTCTTCGGCGGCACTATTTTCCATTTTGTCAATTTTATGAAACGCTATTCCATCGAACAGACTTTACAGCACCTCAGGGAAATGCCCGAAGAGGTTTCATTTGATGATATCGCTGCTTTTGCTGTGGCGGCACCAGTTGCTGCTGGTGCCGGAATTGCCGCTTCCAAACTGATCATTCAACTTTTAAAAATCAAATATTTTATACCTATGTTTTTTGCAGGAACAACCACTCTCAGTGTTGCCGTTTACCTTGGCTTCCAGACATTTATCGCCAATCCTACCAATCCGGCAGGAAATCATTCACCCGCATCCAAACCCGTGGAAACAAGAATTGATATGCGGAAAGACCAACCTTTCGGCGAATTGTCCATCCTCCCGGACACGGCCAAAAAACAACGGAAAATGACCCGGACTCATGAGGTGAGGATCATTAAAAAAGATGGAGACACGTCATCAGCTGATTTACCCGAATTGCCTCCGTTGCCTCCATTACCACCAGGTGAAATGACGGTAGATGGTAAGAAAGTAGCCCGGAAAGAAATCCGGAGAGAAGAGAGAGTAATTGAAACAGGTGAAGTTTCGAAAGATGACAACAGTAAAAAAGGTTGCGGTGAAGACGATGCATTTATTTCAGAAATGGTTCAGTACCTTATCAAACAGGGAGTGATTACCAATAAGGAAAAATATGATCTGGAACTTAAACCCAATTCATTGAAAGTCAACGGGAACAATGCTTCTGCCATGCATCTGAAAGAAGTTCTGAAGATCTGGTCAAAACTGGAGAAAAAATCGCTTTCCGGTGAATCATCGATCGAAATTAAGAAGAGCTCCAACACCTGCACCGTCACAAAATCGATTGTCGATTAAGAGACAGGTTTCTGAAATGTCGAAATAGAAAAGCCGCAGGATGTGAAAATCCGGCGGCTTTTCTATTTGTTCTGAGATGATCAAACCGAAAATAAAAACCCGGGATCCTGGATCATCTTTGCGTTTTACCTGAATGCCTGGCAATTCTGGCCCAATCCTTGCAATGCATTCTGTCCGTTACTCATCTCTGCTCATCAATTTATGGCCAAAAGCCGCTTCAACGAAGTCGAATCCAAGGATAAAAAACCTGTAACCAAAGCAACCCTTTTCAGTGTTTGGAAAGTATTCCGATTCCTTTCGCCATATAAAGCTCTGTTTATTACCGGTTTCGTCTTCCTGATTCTGTCGGGACTCACCTCTATGACCTTCCCGTTTATTGCAGGGCAGCTGGTGGATTCAGTCCAAAATGTGTTCAAAGGTTGGAGTCGCAATGAGATAGCCCTGGGCATGATCGGTGTGTTGATGATGCAGGCCACTTTCAGCTATCTTAGGGTGGAACTGTTCACCCGTGTCAGTGAACAGGCCATGCGTGACATCCGCCTGGCACTGTATAAAAAAATGATGGCACTGCCCATCCCATACATTGAGCATCGAAGGGTTGGAGATCTTACCAGCCGGCTAACCTCTGATGTGACACAACTGCAGGATATTTTGTCGTTCACTCTGGCAGAACTAGTCCGTCAGATGACCACGGTTGTGATTGGAATTGTGGTTATTTTCTGGGTGTCGGCCAAGTTATCACTGGTGATGCTATCTACTTTTCCCTTCATCATTGTGGGAGCGATCGTTTTTGGAAAATTCATCCGGAAGCTTTCCAAAAAAGTGACCGACGATCTTGCGGCAGCCAATACGGTAGCAGAAGAGACACTTCAGAACGTCAATACGGTGAAAGCTTTCACCAACGAGTTATTTGAAGTGAACCGATATCTTACTGCCCTTCAACATGTTGTCGGCAATTCTTTGCGGACGGCACGCTACAGGGGAATCTTCATTTCATTTATCATTTTTTCCATTTTCGGTGGAATCATTCTGGTTTTATGGTACGGACTTGGGCTTGTTGAAACCGGTGAACTGACCATCGGAAAGCTGGTTTCATTTATTCTTTATACCACATTTATTGCCGCCGCCGCAGGTGGTCTCGGAGACTTATACGGACAACTTCAGAAAACAATCGGGGCCTCGGAACGCATCATGGAGATTCTGGAAACGGAAGATGAAACCACACTTCAGGCACAAAAGGATGTCATTTCGAAAGATCCGGTTGTGGGTTTTATCGAATTTGAGAATGTGCGGTTCCATTATCCTTCCCGTCCGGAAATTGATGTGCTGCAGGGACTTGATTTTGCGATCAAACCAGGACAGAAAATTGCGTTGGTGGGTCAGAGTGGCGCAGGCAAATCGACGATCGTACAGTTGCTGATGCGTTTTTACAACATCACAGGGGGAAGTATCCGTCTGGATGGAAAAGCCATTGAGAACATTGACCTTCAACACTTGCGTCACAACATTGGAATTGTTCCTCAGGAAGTGATGTTGTTTGGAGGAACCATTGAGGAAAACATCCGGTACGGAAAACCGGAGGCAAGCCATGAGGAAATTGAACAGGCCGCCAGGAAAGCCAATGCCTGGGAATTTGTTTCTTCCTTTCCGGAAGGACTTCAGACAGTGGTTGGCGAAAGAGGGATCAAACTCTCGGGAGGACAAAGGCAGCGGATTGCCATTGCCCGTGCCATTTTGAAAGATCCTGCCATTCTGGTGCTCGACGAAGCAACCTCTTCACTGGATTCCGAATCAGAACGACTGGTTCAGGATGCCCTGGATTTGCTGATGGAAAACCGCACCACCATAATCATTGCCCACCGGCTGGCAACAGTGCGCAAGGCTGACCGTATTTTCGTACTTCAGAGTGGAAAAATTCTCGAGGAAGGCAGTCATTTGGATTTGCTTGAAGAAGAAAACGGCTTGTATTCAAAGCTCGTCCGGATGCAGTTTGAATTGTCAGGGGAATAAGACCGTTGATTCGGTTCGTTTTTCAGTATGAAATTGAAAAACAGACATTCAGAACTCTGAAAATCGGGTTTACCGAAGCAGTTTGCTGAATATTCCAATTTCTTCCTTATTTGCAACCATGCGATTGTTTACTGCCTTTTGGACAGGCCTTTTCCTGATATGTTCTTTTGCCAGCGGCCAGACATTTGAGCCGATAGCTGTAACAGGTTTCAATGAAGATGTAGTGGCTGAAGCCGGAACCAGCTCTTTGCTAACCACCACATCAGAAATGGATGCGGTGCCAATCTCCAACTTTGTTTTGTGTTCAAAGGCATTCGCTGAGAGTAATGGCTTTACTCCGGCAAATACGTACGGTTTACCTGATGATGGTGTGCTCAGTACAACAACCCGCTCGTATCAGATGGCTCCTTACGATGCTGCCAATGTGTTGTATTTATTTGCCAATGACACCGCCAGCCTGACACTTTCAGCTCCTTCCCGATTCACGGATCTCAGTCTGCTTACGTTGTCAACAGAAGGAGATTCCCAACTTCAGATCACCTTTCATTTTACAGACGGCACTTCACAAACCGAAAACCGGAATGTGCTGGACTGGTTTGGGCCTGTCCTCAATCCGGAATTTTCCGGGTATGGGAGGGTAAAACGGATTGATGGACCATTCATCAATGGAGTTGATTACCAGGCTGCTCAGGAAGGAAATCCAAAGTTTTTTCCGATGGATTTCCTGCTGCCCTGTACGAAGACACTAAATCGAATCAGCTTTAAGAATACGTCTGCCTCCGGAGGAGGTAGCTTCCGTGCCTTTGTGCTGGCCGTTTCCGGGAAAGAAAGAAAAGTGATCCCGAATGTAACCATCACGGCTTCTGACACTTCCGTTTGCCAGGGTACCGCCATTTCATTCACTGCTTCTCCTGATTCGCAGGGAACGGCTCCAACCTATGTCTGGAAAATCAACGATTCCATTGTCGGCACCAATTCCACCTTGTATTCGTCGACCGGCTTCAGGAACCAGCAGAAAATAACCTGCACCCTCACCAGCAGTTCCGTATGTGCCAGTCCCAAAACGGTGGTTTCAAATCCAATTCGGGTCACAATCTTACCAAAACTGACTCCGGAAGGGATATTGACAGTAGATGACAGTACAGTTTGTGCCGGCACACCTGTCAGTTTTCAGGTGGCCACCCTGAATGCCGGTTCTCCTCCGACGTACAGCTGGAGACTGAACGGGCAACTTGCAGGTGACGACAGCAGCAGGTTCACCCTCACCAATCCGAAAACAGGAGATAAAATTTTCTGTCTTGTTTTCAGCACCGAAGCCTGCCGGACACAGAACAGTGTGCGAACTGCGACCATTCAATTGGATGTAACGCCCGTGTATGTGATCAGCATCCAGGCACCGGATACCGTCCTTCTTGACGATACAGCCCGGACCATTGTTGTTTCCCCGGATGGAGGGATTTTAACCGGTAATGGCATAAGTGGTATGAAGTTTCAACCCTCTGTAGCCGGGAAGGGAGATCATACGATTACCTATTCGTTTCCTGACAATGATTGCACCGAACCCGGGAGCCGAAGTATTTATGTGAAGGAAGAAAATTTCCCTTGTTCATTGGAACCAACTACCCTGATCACACAAAACGGTGACGGTTTAAACGACACCTGGAATGTGGGTGATTTCAACAAGAAATGCATTCAGGTGGCCGGTGTTGAAATTTTCAACCGTTGGGGAGTGTCTGTGTACCAGTCTGACAAATACCAGAATGACTGGAAGCCGACAGATCTTATCCCAGGCTGCTACTTTTTTACAGTGCGGTACACTCGTTTTGGTGCGGCTGGAGACATGGTCAAATCCGGGGTTCTGTCCGTGGTTCAATAAAAGGTTTTCCAACAGCCAGTACCTTTTTCCTGACCATCCCGGATGATCAGGAGGCTTTCTCTTTCTTCTGTTGAGACTTTCATGCAAAGTTTCCTCGCAATCCTGTTCCATTTCTTCCTGCTGATTTTCAGAACAAAAGCAAAAATGGTTGAGCGGTTTCCTGCCTTCCTGCTTCGTGCGGCCCTGATAATAACCAAATCATTCCGGATAAAATTTGGTTCGTTACCGCAAGCCAATTACTTTCGCATCTAAATATTAAACAAGAATCATTCTTATATGAAACTAAATTCTATTGCAATCCTTTTTATTCTGGCTGCCTGTTCAGAAGCACCTCAAACCCGGCAACAGGTAAAAGAAGAGCCTGTTTCAGTGGAGGATCAGTCGCTATGGGCAAATGCTCAGACATATTTTCAACCCATAACCGGTCCAAAAGAATTAGCCGGTAATCCTCTCACACCAGAAAAAACGGAACTTGGGAAAATGCTCTACTACGATACCCGTCTTTCCAAAACGGGCAACAATTCCTGCAATTCCTGCCACAACCTTGCCACCTATGGGGTGGACAACGAATCCTTTTCAAAGGGAGATGCAGGTAAAAGAGGAGGACGGAACTCACCCACAGTGTACAATGCTGCATTTGCCAATATGCAGTTCTGGGATGGTCGGGCACATGATGTGGAAGAACAGGCCGGAATGCCCATTCTGAATCCGGTCGAAATGGCGATTCCGTCGAAAGAGTTCCTGGTAACCCGGCTCAAATCAACCAAAGAATACCCGGCCCTTTTTGCTGCTGCATTCCCGAAAGATCCGAATCCCCTTACCTATGATAACCTGCAGAAAGCCATTGGTGCCTTCGAACGTACACTTGTTACTCCGAGCCGTTTTGATGATTTCATCGGCAAAAATCCATCGTATCTCACCAAAAAAGAAAAGGAAGGTCTCGCTCTGTTTATCGAACTGGAATGCACCAAATGCCATGGAGGAATTGGAATTGGCGGCGGACAACTTCAGAAATTCGGCGTTCATGGTGAGTACACCACATTAACCAGGAGCCAGAAACATGATGAAGGAAGGAAAGAAGTAACCAGACAACAGGCCGACCGTGATGTATTCAAAGTTCCTACTCTGCGAAATGTTGCAAAAACGGCACCCTATTTTCACGATGGATCCGTTCAGAATCTGAGTGAAGCGGTTAAAATAATGGCAAAACTTCAGTTGAACCGGGAGTTGAAAGACGATGAAACGGAAAAACTGGTGGCCTTCCTTCATTCGCTCACCGGAGAAATTCCAGCCTATGCCTTACAGGCAAGCCGTTGACACGTCACTGGAAAACTTACAAATTATTTAAGGTAATAATCTTCCCATTGAGTAACATCCAGAATGTATTCATCAGGAAAAAGAAAAGAAGATTACCACCGGCTTTAGGATCAACATTAAAAAATTTCTGAATACAGAAAACGCCAATACCCCATTGCACCACACAAATTGCCATGCTTAATACAGGCCAGTGAAATGCTGCAAAAAAAAGCAGCCAGATAGCATGAGCCATCAGCCACAAGCTGTAAGATTTCCTTGCAGGTTTCACAGCGGGATTTCCTGAAACATTCCCCATGACAATCCTGGCACCAAAACCAGAAAGAAAAACAGAAATAGCCTGAAATGGAGCAAGCACACCTAAAGGGAAACCAAATTCTGGAAGTTTTAGACTATTGTACCAATGACTTGCTCCAAAAATGAGTAAAGAGAAAGTTGAGAGTGCAAGAATTGAGGAAACTGTAATTCCACTCCACTGGTACAATTCCGGATCTATTAAGAATTTTCTTGGTGTTGGTTCTCCCGTATGCATACGTCAATCTTTTTCAGGTCCAGCCAAAAGCCCCTTTCAAAGGAACAAATGAAAAATTTCCAAACCGTTCTTCTGTTATTTTTCCGTCAGAATGTTTCATAATTCTGATCATTTCCTGCTTTTCGTTGTTACCTGCCGGAATTACCAGAATGCCATTGGGGGCCAGCTGATCAATTAATGGCTGTGGAACAGCAGGAGCACCTGCCGTAACCAGAATGCGGTCGAAAGGAGCAAAATGCGGGATTCCTTTGCTGCCATCTCCCAGAAAGAAATTAGGTCGATAACCCAGTTTAGGAAGGATCAGCTTTGTACGTTTGAACAATACAGGCTGATACTCAATTGTATAAACAGTAGCCCCCATTTCCATAAGCACGCTGCACTGGTAGCCGGAACCTGTGCCTATTTCCAGAATCTTATGCCCGGGTTTAACCTCCAGAAGCTCAGTCTGCCTGGCAACTGTGTAGGGTTGAGAAATGGTCTGCCCTTCTCCGATGGGAAAGGCTTTGTCCTGATATGCATGGCTCACCAATGCATTTTCAAAAAAAATATGGCGTGGAATTTTTCCCATTGCTGCCAGAACTCTGGCATCCCGTATACCTTTGCTTTCGAGTAAAAGGACCAGATTTCTCCGAAGTCCCTGGTGCCTGAAATTGTCTTCGATATTCATATTTCGGTGGCAATGTAAAAAGCCTGTCAAAGATTTGCTGCAATTTTGCGCTCCGAATAAAAAATATGCCCCAGAAACTGAAAACAGCTGAAGTCTCTAAAACACTCCTGTCGCGAATTTTCGTGAAACAGGTGGTTATTCTGGTGGTGTTTGGTCTGGCATATTCCTGTTCATACTTCGATCCTGAAGTTGAAATTCCTTCCTATATTCAGATCGACACGTTTTCATTCCAAAGTCCAGGGCCTGATTCCACCGGATTTCCAACCCAGAAAATTTCGGAAGTCTGGCTTTATGCCAACAATCAGGTTCTGGGTGTTTATGAACTTCCCACAGGAAAAATCCCGGTGCTGGCCAGTGGTAAAACCAATATAACGGTCCAGGCAGGTGTGTATACGGATGGTGTCCGCAAGAACCGGGTTTATTATCCTTTCTATAGAGCCTTCGAAACAGAGGTGGTTCTGGAAAAAGAAAAAACAACACAAATCCTCCCTCATTTCAGTTACACAGCTCAAAAGAAAAAGCCATTCAACTACTTTCAGGATTTTGAATCCAGCGACAGCGGGACCAGCCGGGGCGTTAACGGAACCGTGTACATAGACCGGCTCCTTCATTCAGGAGATGTAACCGAATCTCAGTTTGGAAACCGGTACGCCAGATTATCCACGTCTTCGGCATCGGATGTCATCGAATTCAGCAATAATGCATATGTTCCAATGCCTGTAAATGGAAATCCTGTTTACCTGGAATTTGACTATAAATCAACCTGTTCAATATATGTGGGAGTCCATTGTACAATCGGTGGAGTGGCACAGGGTTCAGTTGGAGACCTCGTGCTGAATGCAAATGAAAAATGGACAAAAATCTATGTGAGTCTAAGCGAAGAAACGAACAAATTCTCAGCGGAGGCCTCACTTCAGCGAAAACAGGCAAAGTTCCGGTTCTTTCTGAAAACCCTCACCGAACCCGGGGCTGGTAACAATTTATGTATTGATAACGTCCGGCTCATTTACTAATCAACCCGAATGACCATAAGCAAAAAAGCAATCCGGTTTGGCTACTTCACCAGTGATGTTCTGGCGGCAACTTTGGCATGGTTGTTTTTTTATTGGTACCGCAACCATTTAATGGAGGACCTCAAACCGGGTCGGTTCTTTTCTCTGTTTTACAGTTCAGTGGCCATTTCACTGTTCTGGTGCCTCATGTATGGGTTCTGGGGTTTTTATAAAGACTACTTCCGGAAATCCCGGATCAAAGAACTGTTTCATCTGGCTTCAGCAGTTTCATTTGGCGTTATATTCATTTTTCTTTTTCTGATTCTGGATGATGATGGTTCAGAAAGTTACCAGAAGTATTACCGCACCACTCTCACGTATTTCCTTATTCACCTGGTTTTCACCGGATTTATCAAAGTCTGGTATCTCACATTGGTGAAAAAACTGATCTGGCATCAGGTCATCAACTTCCCGACACTGATCGTAGGAAATGGACCGGCAGCCTGGGAAATATTCCACGACATCACCAACAACAGCCGCCATCTGGGACTTAATTTCAAGGGGTTTGTCAGCCTTGGTGAAGAATCGGACACCATGGAATCGAAAACTTACCTGCCGGATCTTGGTCACTACCGGGACATGGAGAACGTGATCGAACAGCAGAAAATTGAACAGGTTATTCTGGCGATCGAAGCCACAGATCATCAGCACCTCGAAGACATTCTCAACATTACAGAAGGCAAAAAACTGATCATCAGCATCCTGCCTGATATTTACCAGATTCTGCTGGGCCTTGTCCGTGTGCAACATGTATTCGGAACACCCCTTATTGAAATCCGCCAGGATCTCATGCCCGTCTGGCAAATGGTCATCAAAAGAGCAATGGATATTTCCGCTTCTCTCATGGTGCTGATCCTTGGATCTCCCTTTCTCATCACAGTGGCTCTCATTACAAAGTTCACTTCAAAGGGCCCAATCCTATTTTTCCAGGAACGAATAGGTAAGGACGGGATCCCGTTCAGAATCATAAAATTCCGAAGCATGTTTACCGATGCTGAAAAACTGGGACCCTCTCTTTCCTCCACACACGATCCGCGGATCACACCCTGGGGCCGCTTTATGCGGAAAACCCGGATAGATGAATTTCCGCAGTTTTTCAATGTGCTGATTGGTGAAATGTCGCTGGTTGGTCCTCGTCCCGAACGTCAGTTTTTCATCGATCAGATCATGGTTCATGCACCCCATTACAGGCATCTTAACCGGGTGCGGCCCGGCATTACATCACTTGGACAGGTGAAGTATGGGTACGCCGAAAATGTGGAAGAAATGGTCAGAAGACTGAGGTTCGATATCATTTATATTGAGAATATGTCGCTTGGAATGGATTTCAGGATTCTCATTTACACCGTATTAACTGTTCTGGGAGCAAAAGGAAAATAATGGCAGAACCCAACATTGTATTTCTTCCCATCTGGGGCAAACTGAACGAAACCATCCCACAGCAACAGATGAAGGCCATTCGTGAAAACGGAGGCCAGGCGCAATATGGTGTTCCCGGAACCATCTTCCCGCTGACCCGGTCAGCAATGAAATTCAGGCCAACCGTCATAAGTCTGGACTGGATCCATCAGTATGCCCTGGCACCCGGATGGTTTCACTCTTTTCTCAAAACAATGTTGTTTGCCCTGGATATTCTGTTGGTGAAAATCCTGTTCCGACCAAAGCTCGTATGGACCATCCACAATCTTCAACACCACGATCCGAGACCAAGAGGAATCGAGCGTTGGATTTCTTCCTTCTTCGCCAACCAATGCACCCGAGTCCGGATTCTTGGAACCGGGGTTGAAAACACCGTTGCCAGTTACCTAAAAATCCCCGTTTCCAGGTGTATCGTTGTTCCGGAAGGGCCCTACATCGGCTGGTATCCGGAAGGACAAAGCCGCGAGTCGGCCCGGAAAGAACTCAACATCAATGCCAACGACCGGGTCTGGCTGTATCTGGGCACTCTCAGACCATATAAAGGTGTGGAAGATCTGATGGATGCGTTTCTCCTGACGGAACCAAAAGGTCACCAACTGATCATTGCAGGCAACCCCTGGAATAAAGCCTATGCCGGATCATTGTTCGAGAAAGCGCATGGGCACGACAACATCCGGGTACACGCAGAATCGGTACCGGATGATAAGCTTCAGACGTTTTTTGCCGCCGCCGACCTGGTGGTACTTCCCTTCCGCCATGTACTTAATTCCGGCTCCGTCCTTCTGGCGATGGGTTTCGGAAAAGCCGTTGTTGCCCCGGAAATCGGGTTGATCCCTTTCCGGCTCAGCAGCCAGCCGCAGTTTTTGTTTAATGACCAGATCGGTCTGCAGGCTGTGCTCGAAAAAACAGAGCAACTCTCGCTGGAAGCCCTCAGGGAAATAGGTCTTGAAAACCGCCGGCAGGCCCTTCGGTACACATGGAATGATTTTGCCCGTTTTGTTCTGAATCTGAAATGAAACAGCAACCAGTATCAAACCAGGCAGAACTGACCATTCAATGGAAATACTTCCTGGTATTTTTCCTGTTGCTTCTCACCAATTTTGCTTCGCTGTCGGTTTTCAAAGTTCAGATTCCCCCTCTTCGGTTTTTAAGGCAGCCTTCTGTTGTTCTGGCTTTGCTTTTTATTCTTCATTACTTTCCTGTCAGGCCAGTAAAGAAAGGTTTTAAAGTGGCGGTGTACCTGTACTTCTTTTTCTGTATTTACCTGGTTTTCAACACCATTTCCTCCATCAATCCGACCAATACCGTATCGTATGCGGCCTGGATGCTGGGTCTTTATGTATTCATTTACCAGTTTCTGGTTGTTCGAAACGATCTGAAATTCCGTGATATCCTCTATCAGTTTTCTGCTTCTTCTGCCGCTGTGGGCACGTTGTTTATTGCAGTGAGTTACATCGGTGGGTATGTGTTTGGATTCGATGATTTTTTTGATGAACGATTCAATTACACCCTCATGAGAATGACCACCGAGTTTTCCGGGATTTTCGGATCCAACAACTCGTTTGGAATGCTCACCTTTCTCACCTCCATCAATTTATTGTTCCTGTATGAACTGCACAAAGGAAAACGGTATGCGTACGTTCTTCTCGCCGGATCCGCCTTTCTTTCTGTATTGCTTTTTTTCATCGGAAACAGAGCCAGCATGGCCTGCGGGGTTGCCTACTGGATGTTGTATTTTGTGTGGATTTACCGTTCTGTGGCAGGTAGCCTTTTGTTGCTCACCGGAATGGTGATTGGATTTGGTGTGTTTCAGGAAAGTATCGTGCAAAAACTTCGGCTGGAGCAGTTTGAAGGTGGAAATGTGCTGGGTAACCGATCCGATCTGATTGAAGAAGCCTTGGTGGTGGTTGATGAAATGAGCTTTTTTGGAGTCGGATACCACAACCAGAGGTTGTCACGTAAATATTTTGAACTGGTGGGGCAGGATGACAAAGAGTACAACTTCCACAACACGTATCTGGCTGTTTTTACCGAACTCGGTTATGCCGGCCTGATCTGGATCCCGGGAATCGTACTCTTCTTTCTGATAAAATGGTCTGACTACAAAAAAAACAAAGAAGATCACCGTTTGATCCGAATGATGAAATCGTTGTTGCTGGTAATGCTCATTTTTTACCTGCCTGTTGAAGACTCGGTGAACTCACCTGGCAGTCCGACTTTTATCACATTCTGGATGCAGGTTATCATTCTGGGAATCGGTCTGAGTGAAAAACCGGAAACCCTTGCTATTGAAAACAATGAAGAAAAAAATAGCCTTTCTCACCTCCCAGTTTAACGAAGTAAAATCCGGTCCCGGCCGGTTTACTGAGTACCTTAAGTCTCTGGAATTTGAGAACCTGGACATTCACTTTTTCTCCGAGCAGATAAAACAGGAAACGTCCGCCGAACACCCGGTTTTGATCCCAAAATGGGCGCAGAAATTCCCGTTGACGTCCTTCATGAGAGCCTTGTTTTTCAATCTGGCCGTCCGGAAAAAGGACCGGGAACTGTCATTCGATTACATTCTGGCAGCCGATTATACCATGGCTATGTTTCTGGACCGGAACCTTCTTCGGAAAACAGCGGTGATGGTGAACGACGACAATTTTCTTCTCATTTATTCCAAAGAAGGAAGAAGAGGCAACATCTCGCTCCGTCGTTTGTGGAGCCGGAAACTGGGCTTTTTCCTGGAACGAAATGCCGTCCGTTCGTCAGCTTTTTCTGTGGCTAACTCGCTTTATACAAAGCACCTGATCGAAAAGATGTACAAAATGCCACCCGAAGAAGTGGTTCTGCTTTACAAAGCGGTGGATCTATCCTGGTTTGAATTCACGGACCGAGCTGTTAGGCCACCACGACGGTTTCTGTTTGTGAAAAACGATTGGAAACGAGGTGGCCTGGACCTTATTTTATCTGCCTTTTCTCAACTCAGTTTTCAAAATGAAATTCAGTTGATCATTGCCGGCATTTCTCCGGAAGAAGAATCTCAGATCAACCAACTCATTGTGGAAACCGGATTCAAAGGAAAGGCGGAAGTGGTGGGTTTGCTGAACCGGGAAAAACTAAAAACCGAATTTCAGCAGGCTGATGTGTTCCTTAATTTCAGTCGGCAGGAAGCCCTGGGTGTTTCCTGTCTGGAGGCCATGTCGTCCGGACTTCCGGTTCTGGCCAGTGATGCGGGTGGTTTAAAAGAAGTGCTACGGAATGGCGAAGCCGGTTTTATGATTCCGGCCGGTGATGTGGCAGCTCTTGTCGGCTGTCTGAATGACATCAATGCGCATCCGGAAAAACTTCAGGTGAAAGCCAAAGCCGCCATCACGCATGTGGAAACCTTTTCGGTGCAACGGCTACGAATCAACATGGACCAGTTGTTTCCGGACAAGAACTGATTTCCCAAGGCAGCCACCGGAAACCTTTTTCTCATTTCAACGCTTTTCATTTCTGAATTCCGTTATTCGCCTTAGAAACGAATCATCTTCCACTCCTCAGGGAAGAATCACAAGTACACGTACATTCCGAATATGAAATCAACCCTGCAAAAGCTATCCGCCTACCAACCCCTTTCCAAACAGGAAGCCAAAGAAGCTCTTTTTTCCATCGGCCGGGGCGAAGTGAGTCCCAGCCATACTTCTGCCTTTCTCACGACCTATATGATGCGGTCAATAACCTTGCAGGAGCTGTCGGGTTTTACCGAGGCCCTTCTCGAACTCTGCGTCAAAGTGCCCTTCGATCCGGAAGAAATAATCGATCTCTGCGGAACGGGTGGCGACGGAAAAGACACGTTCAACATCTCGACGGCCTCGTCTTTTGTAGTAGCTGGGGCAGGGCAGAAAGTGGCCAAACACGGAAACTACGGCATTTCATCCAACTGCGGATCAAGCACTGTAATGGAATTTCTGGGTGCCCGGTTTACTTCGGATACCGACATTCTCAAGAAGCAAATGGATGCTTCGGGACTTTGCTTTCTGCATGCGCCTTTGTTTCATCCGGCCATGAAATACGTGGGGCCCATCCGGCGGGAACTGGGACTGAAAACCTTCTTCAATATGCTCGGACCGCTGGTGAATCCTGCCTTTCCCATCCGCCAGCTGACGGGTGTTTTCAATCTGGAACTGGCCCGAATGTATGGCTACCTCAGCCAGGCTTCCGGACGGAAACTCACCATTGTACACGACCTGAATGGGTATGATGAAGTGTCGTTGACTGGTCCGGTAAAAGTGATTTCTCCTGTAAAAGATGTGATGGTGACACCCGAAGAACTGGGATTGCCCCGGCTTCAACCGGAAGAAATCGCCTCGGGTGAAACCGTGGAAGACTCAGCCCATCTGTTGGTGCGGGTGTTGAAAAATGAAGGTACTGCCGCTCAGAAAGCGGTTGTTCTGGCGAATGCCGGTCTGGCTTTGTCACTTACCGGCGACCTGAACGACTGGAAAGAAGGCATTGAAAAAGCCCGGCACTCCATCGAATCAGGAGCCGCCTGGAACAGTTTTCAATCCTATTTTTCCATCCAGCCAGAACCACAATCCTGACAAGCCG
>ERZ795056.2248-NODE-2248-length-21699-cov-5.905147_pt1 | contig 21699 bp, 15 predicted proteins | sample MGYA00375140_ERZ795056 | MGnify/ENA primary metagenome ERZ795056 (study PRJEB30185, sample SAMN05720227) | activated sludge metagenome | isolation source: Anaerobic digester | place: USA | collected 2015-03-09 ... | reverse complement strand
AACCTAGTCAGCACATTTGCTGAATTCAAAGATCAGAAAAACATAGACAGGGCCACCATGATGGGCGTGCTCGAGGATGTATTCCTCTCACAGCTCAAAAAGATGTATAGCGAAGATAGCGACTTCGACATTATAATCAACATTGACAAGGGTGACCTCCAGATTTTCTGGAACAGGGAAGTAGTAGAAGAGGTTACCAACCCCATGACAGAGATCTCTTTCGAGGATGCCAACAAGATTGACGAATATGACCTGGGAGAAGAATGTTCAGTGGAAATCAAACTCTCCGACTTCGGCCGTAGAGGCATTCTTAACCTCAGGCAGAGTCTTTCAGGACGCATTATGGACATTGAGAAAGCCAACCTTTACAACAAATATAGTACAAAGGTCGGCGATCTTTTCGTAGGCGAGGTTTATCAGGTATGGAAGAGAGAAGTCGTACTTAGGGATGACGAAGGTAATGACCTGATTCTTCCAAAAGAGGAGCAGATTCCCGGTGACTTTTTCAGGAAGGGTGATACTGTAAGGACCATAATCAAAGAGGTCAGATTCAACAACAGCAATACACCCGTAATTATCCTCTCACGCACATCTACTGAATTCCTGGCAAGACTGTTCGAGCAGGAGGTTGCAGAAATTTTCGAAGGTCTGATCACTATCAAGAAAATCGTAAGAATACCCGGCGAGAGAGCTAAAGTTGCCGTGGAGTCATATGACGAGCGTATTGATCCGGTAGGAGCCTGTGTAGGCGTAAGAGGTAGCCGTATTCATAGCATTGTCCGCGAATTGCGCAACGAAAATATAGATGTCATCCCCTGGACCAACAACAAGTCACTGCTCATCACAAGAGCACTCAGTCCTGCAAAAATCTCTTCTATGACATTCAACGAAGAGGCAAATCAGGTGAATGTCTATCTCAAACCCTCCGAGGTTTCCCTCGCAGTGGGCAAGGGTGGTAGCAACATTAACCTTGCAGGTGAACTTGTAGGCTATAAACTTGAGATTTATCGTGATGATGACGGCCTCGAACCCGAAGAGGATGTTTTGCTCACAGAATTCAGCGACGAGATTGATATGTGGATTATAGAGCAACTGCAGAAAATCGGGTGTGACACTGCCAAGAGCGTTCTCGCGCTTTCAGTGGAAGATATCGTAAAGAGGGCTGACCTTGAAGAAGAGACCGCAATCGAGGTACATAAAATCCTCAGAGCGGAATTTGAAGACTAATTTTAACAATTATATATATCGGGAGGAAATATATGTCAGATCAGAAACAATATAGAATAAAACAGGTAGCGACAGCCTTTAACATCAGTACCGGCACACTACTCGAATTCCTTGAAAAGAAAGGACATGGAGGCGACCTGACCATAACGTCCAAAATTTCGCAAGATATCTACGATCTTGTTGCAAAGGAGTATGGACAGGATAAAGCCATTAAGGAGGAATCAAAGAAGATTGTGAGGAAAGTAAAGGAAATCACTGATATGGAGCACCGTAAGGAGCAACAGGAAGAAGAGCCGGTCGAAGAGGTGATCATAAAGAGCAGAGTGCTGTCAAGCCCGGAGAAACAGGTAAAAACTCCCGAACCTGTACCTGAAGAGACAGTTCCCGTTATTAAGCCTGAAATCCCTGAGATTAAGGTTATCGGAAAGATAGAGCTTGACGAGAAAAAAACCAAAACCCGATCCAAACCCAAACAAGAAAAGAAGGAAGCCACGAAGGAAGAGCCTAAAAAGGCATCAACAACACCTTCTGAGCCGGAGAAAAAGAAAAAAACTTCTGAAAAAAAGAGCGCGACTCCTGCACAGGAAGAAAAATCGAAAGAAACTAAACAGATAAAGAGTCACTTACGGAAGTTACCGGGTCCGAAAATCGTAGGACATATCGATATCTCCCAATTTGAGAAAAAGGAGAAACCAAAGAGTGAAAGGAGTGACAAGAGTGAGAAGAGCGAACAACAGGTTGAGAAGAGAAGCAAAGGCAAGAGGGAGCGTATCCAGAACAGTAAAAGGGTAGATGTTACCAAAGCCCATCAGGAGCACAAAAAGCAAAAGGAGTCTCATAGCGGAGGTAAGGGCAAATACAGCAAAAAAGATCGTTTCAAATCAGTACGCCCGGAAATTGATGAGGACGAGGTACAAAAGCAGATCAAAGAGACCTATGCCCGTATGACAGAGGGCAGAGGAAAGACCAGAGGATCAAGGCGCCGCCGCGAAAAGAGAGAAATAATCTCCCAAAAGGCACAGGAAGAGCAGATACTTCAGGAACTTTCCAGCAATGTTCTCAAGGTAACCGAGTTCGTTACAGCCAACGAACTTGCAATCTTAATGAACAACACACCCGTGACCAAGGTTATAGAGGCCTGTATGAACCTCGGAATGATGGTTTCCATCAACCAGCGTCTGGATGCCGAAACACTTGTACTTGTGGCAGAGGAGTTCGGATATGAAATAGAATTTGTAACGGTAGAAACCCAGGGAGCCATCGAGCAGGAGGAAGACAAAGAGGAAGATATGGTTGAACGTCCGCCCATCGTTACCGTTATGGGTCACGTGGACCATGGAAAGACGTCGCTGCTTGACTATATTCGCAAGGCTAATGTAATTGCCGGAGAGGCAGGTGGAATTACCCAGCATATCGGTGCTTACAATGTAAAACTCCCTTCAGGTAGACGTATTACATTCCTCGATACTCCGGGTCACGAAGCATTTACTGCCATGCGTGCACGTGGTGCCAAAGTTACTGACGTAGCCATTATCATCGTTGCCGCTGACGATGCCATAATGCCCCAGACAGTTGAAGCTATCAGCCACGCGCAGGCAGCGGGTGTGCCGATGATTTTTGCAATCAATAAAATTGATAAGCCGGGTGCCAATCCCGAGAAAATCAAAGAACAGCTCGCCAATATGAATATCCTCGTGGAGGATTGGGGTGGCAAATATCAGTGTCAGGAAATCTCTGCAAAGAAAGGTATCAATATAAAGGAACTGCTTGAGAAAGTGCTTCTTGAGGCAGACCTGCTTGAACTGAAGGCCAACCCGGACAAGCGTGCCGTAGGCAGCGTCATAGAGTCATCACTCGACAAAGGCCGTGGCTATCTGGCCACTGTACTAATCGAGTCAGGTACGCTGAGGGTCGGCGATGTAATGCTTGCAGGATGTTACACCGGTCGCGTTAAAGCCATGTTCAATGAACGCGGGCAGCAAATCACCGAAGCGGGGCCCTCAACACCCGTATCAGTGCTGGGACTCAACGGAGCACCCACTGCGGGTGACACCCTCAATGTGCTCGAAGATGAGAAGGAGGCGCGCGACATCGCCAATAAGAGAGAGCAGTTGATACGCATACAGGGCATCCATACCCAGCCTCACATTACTCTTGAGGAGATCGGACGTCGTATCGCACTTGGCAACTTCAAGGAACTCAATATCATCGTTAAAGCCGATGTGGACGGATCCGTCGAGGCACTTGCAGATTCCCTCATAAAACTCTCTACGGAAGAGGTTCAGGTTAAGGTAATCCACAAAGCTGTAGGTGCCATCTCGGAGAACGACGTTATGCTGGCTTCGGCATCCAACGCGGTAATTATCGGATTCCAGGTGCGTCCTTCCATGGAAGCACGCAGACTTGCTGAAAGTGAGAGTATCGAAATACGTATCTATTCTGTGATTTACGATGCCATTGAAGAGGTTAAGAGCAGTATCGAAGGTATGCTCGCCCCCTTGGAGAAAGAGGAGGTTACTGCTACTGCTGAGGTACGCGAAATTTTCAAGATTTCCAGAGTCGGAACCATCGCCGGCTGTATGGTAAAAGAGGGTAAACTGATCCGCACAGCCAAGATAAGAGTAATCCGCGATGGTATTGTGATCTATACCGGCAAACTCGGATCGCTCAAGCGATTTAAGGATGATGTCAAGGAGGTTGCTTCAGGATTTGACTGCGGTCTGAATATCGATGGATTCAACGATGTAAAAGTCGGTGATATCATCGAGGCTTACACCATTGTCGAAATCAAGCGCAAGCTCTAATCTGACAAGAGTGACAATAGATCCCGGGAGTGCCAAACGGCATTTCCGGGATTTTCTTTATTGAAAGGATTGTAATAAAAACTAGCTATTCCGAACTCAATTGCGCCTACTATGTCATTGGGATAATCATCCCCGATCATGATTGTACGGGCTTTTATTTTTTCATCAATCTCCACTCCTTCCCCACAAAGGGCCTCGAGTGCTTTTTGAAAAATGAGCGGGTCAGGTTTGTGGACTCCCACCTCTTCCGAAATCATAACTGCTCTGAAAAAATGATCTATTTTCGAGACACGAAGTTTGCGATACTGAACCTCTTTGAAGCCATTGGAGACAATGGCCATTTTGCCGTCACGTGCAGCAATAGCCTCCAGTACTTCGCGCGCTCCCGGCATAAGAATATCTCCGAGAGCCATAAAATCGAGATAATCACTGCCCATTTGTTCGGCTGCATCGGCATCGTCTATGCCGTAATGGTCTCTTAAAGTTTGATGAAATCGCTCACGCCTCAGATACTCCTTTGCAATACGTCCGGCCTCATAGTCATCCCAGAGACGGCGATTGATCACTTCATATCTTTCTAAAAAAATATTCCTGTCCCCTATCGGTGGATTCCATTTGTCGAGCAGCATTTCCATTGCCGCATTGGCATTCGCGTCAAAATCCCAGATTGTCCTGTCGAGGTCCAGAAGAAAATAGTCGTATCTCTCAATTATCATTGGCTATTTGCAATAATAGTCAATCATTCTTTGGATTGCTGCATTACACACGGGGCAGAAACCCTCTGCAGTATTGCTTTTCATACGACAATCCAAATATGGTCTGTAAATGCCTTTTGCAGAGTACCCTCCCCCTTCAAATGCCCCTACAACTCCTTTGTAAGCCTCCTCGTTGGGTGTAGGCACGGGAGTACCCTCTTTTACCATAGAGGCCCATTTAGAAGAGAAATCGGCCAGTGTGGTCAGGTTGGGCTCCCAGGGCTCGACCGACATGTCGTACATATCCTCATAAGCGACATGAGAATCATAATACTCATCGCCCAAGCCTGCAAAACTATGTCCGAATTCGTGTACCAGGACTTCAGCTTCATATTTGTTGTCCGACATACCCAGACCATAATAATTGTAGATACCCCCGCCACCATATTTGTCTGTGTTTACAATTACATAAATAGCATCACATGGAGCATTGGAGACCAATTGAGAGAGTTTTTTATGGTCGGGGAGAGTGAGATACCTCTCAATGAAAAATGTATTGAAATGGGAGTCGGCAACAGTATTTTTCCAGATATTCTGATGGGGGATGTCGGTGCCGGAATCGATGGAAATCGACTCTACAGCCCAGATATTGAAATCATTCTTACGTGATGTATAAGGCTCGATGTCGAAGAGATAACCGATGAATTTATTCACATCGCTGCGATATTTTTCCATCTCCCCCGCCGTATAACCTTCAGCGACAAATACCAGGTCTACTTTGTTTTCGGAAGGTCCGTTATACAACACCTTCGCTACTTCAAAATTGTTTTCTTTGTCGCGATTGATGGAGGAGTCTTTGGGATCAATTTCGAAACTGGAAAGTTCAGACAATTGGCCGCTCCTTTTAATTCTCTCCGATATCACAATCTTTACCTTTTTTTTAGGAAATGGAATTCTTAACGAGTTGTTGTATGACTTATTTACCCTTGAAGCCTCCGGAGTTGTCCTCCATTCGGCAAAAAGGGAACAGAAGCCCTGAGAAAAGATTTTTGTGCCGTCAGCTGCATAAACATCAATAGTATACTCACCATAATCGAAATCGGGCAGCAGGTGCTCCCTGGTGCCGCTCCACTCCTTTTCAAAATGAAGACCGTCGAGATAGACGTTCTGAGTTTTCGAGTTACCGACAAACATCAGATCAATTCTGAGCCTGTCTTGAGTAAAATGATCATTGTAACCTCCCTGTCCACTGTTTCCCTGCGCGCTACAGGAGGCAGTAAGCAGCATCAGCAATAGGGCTGCCATATTCAAAAAACTTTTCATACCGATTGTAAATTAGATTCCTGTATAATTTTGTGGCGTAATGGCCTTTAGTTCGTTCTTTATCTCTTCCGATACGTTGAGATTCTCAATGAAGGCTGCTATGGAAGCAGCGGAAATATGTTCATTCCCACGGGTAAGCTCCTTGAGGGTTTCGTAAGGATTGGGATAACCCTCTCTGCGCAGAATTGTCTGAATAGCCTCAGCTACAACCGCCCAATTGGCCTCAAGGTCCGCTTCAAGTGCGGGACGATTGAGTATGAGCTTATCCAGCCCCTTGAGCAGAGATTTGAGCGCAAGCAGCGAGTGAGCCAAAGGTACTCCTATAGTGCGCAGTACGGTAGAATCGGTCAGGTCACGCTGCAACCTGGACAAGGGAAGTTTCGCCGCCAGATGCTCGTACAGAGCATTTGCCACTCCGAGATTGCCTTCGGCATTTTCGAAATCGATCGGATTGACCTTGTGCGGCATTGCAGAAGAACCCACCTCGCCCGCTTTCACCTTCTGGCGAAAATACTCCATCGAGATGTAGGTCCAGATATCGCGGCAAAGGTCGATCAGTATGGTATTGATGCGTTTTAGATTGTCAAACAGGGCTGCGAGATTGTCATAATGCTCTATTTGTGTTGTGGGATAAGAACGCTTCAACCCTAATTTATCCTCAATGAAATGCGATGCGAAACTATTCCAGTCTATGGAGGGATAGGCCACATGATGTGCATTCAAGTTGCCGGTAGCTCCTCCGAATTTGGCACAATAAGGGAGGGCTATCAACTGAGATTTCTGTTCTTGCAGACGTGCAGTAAAGACCCCTATCTCTTTGCCGAGTCTTGTAGGGGATGCCGGTTGACCGTGTGTGCGGGCAAGCATCGGCACTTGCGCCCATTCCTGCTTCATCTTAAGAAGAACGGAAAGCATAGTCTCGAAAACGGGCATATAAACATCTCTGATGCCTTCCAGGAGTGAAAGTGGTGTAGCAGTATTATTGATATCCTGTGAAGTGAGACCGAAGTGGACAAACTCGACATATCGTTCCAGACCCATTTTCCTGAATCTTTCCTTTATGAAATATTCCACCGCCTTGACATCGTGGTTGGTGATCTTTTCGGTAGCCTTTATTTCGTATGCCTCTTCGAGGCCAAAATCCTGATAAATTTTCCGCATCGCGGGAAAAAGTGAAGGGCTGACTCCCTGAAGCTGCGGCAAAGGAATTTCGCAAAGCGCAATGAAATACTCAATCTCCACCCTTACCCTGTAACGGATGAGCGCAAATTCTGAAAAATAATCACTAAGTTGCTCAGTCTGAGCACGGTATCTGCCATCTACGGGCGATATTGACATCAAAGGGTCCAACATACTCCTTTTATTATACAACTTACAAATGTACTGATTTATTTCAAAAAATCATAGAGGGTAACGCACCCGCGGGCAGCGGCCACATCATGTACCCTCAAAATATCGGCTCCTGCCAGCAAAGCCTGCAGATGGAGCGCCGTAACTGCTTCCAGAGACTCTTCGGGCGTTATGCCGAGAGGTTGGTAAATCATTCTCTTACGAGAAATACCTACTAAAATCTTCCTGCCACATTTCTTCAACTCCGGCAATCCTTTGAAAAGACGATAATTGTCTTCAATACTCTTGGAAAAACCGAAACCGGGGTCGAGAATCCAATCTCTCACACCCTTAGCAGCCGCAACCTCCCCGAAATTCCTGAAATAATCCGCAACCTCTTCTACCACATCCTCATACTCATAATTATAGTGCATCGTCACACAATCACCCTTGCGGTGCATAGCTATATACTCCAGATCCAATTCGGCAACCCTCTCCAACATTCCCGGATCCTCCTCTCCCGCTGAAATGTCGTTGACGACGAAGGGGCCGGCAGTCTCATAGACCCTTCTAACAATATCTCCTCTGTAGGTATCCACTGAAAACCTCACTCCCGCAAATCGTGAAGCAAAAAGCCGCACAACCGGCGACAACCGCTCCCATTCCTGCTCCAGAGAGACCGGCGCCATATTGGGACGGGTGGAAACAGCACCGATATCTATGCTATCCGCCCCCTGCTCAAGCATGGTTTCAACCCTCGCAATAAAGGCATCCTTCTCTTTCGCACGACTTTGTGCAAAAAAGGAGTCGTCATTGACATTGACGATTCCCATAATTTCTACTCTCTGTTTTTCCATAATCCGAAGATATAAGTTAACTTTGTAGGATAAAATACAAAGATATAAATTTATGCTGATAGTACTCGAAGGACTTGATGGGGCCGGTAAATCCACACAGCTCACAATGGTCTCCAATTATATGGAATCGCGCGGACATAAGGTCGAATATCTCCATTTTCCCAGATTCGATGCTCCGGTTTTCGGAGATCTTATCGCAAGATTTCTCAGAGGGGATTTCGGTTCAATAGAGCAGGTGCATCCACAACTTGTAGCTCTGCTTTTTGCAGAGGACCGCAGGGATGCAGCTCCAATATTGCGCAATTGGCTCGCTGAGGGAAGATGTGTGGTACTCGACCGATATTACTACTCCAACATTGCGTTCCAGTGCTCCAAACTCGAATCGGCTGAAGAGTCACGCCTGCTAAGAGACTGGATTATTGATGTAGAGCTCGGGCATTTCGGCATTCCGGCACCGGATCTCAACCTTTTCCTAGATGTACCTATCAATTTTGTAGATTCGAAGCTTAGCGCTTCGCGAAAAGGGGACGACCGCTCCTACCTTGAAGGCAAGATTGATATACACGAGGCCGATATTGACTTCCAAATAAAGGTTAGAAATATCTATCTGGAGCAATGCGCTCTGGATGAGAATTTCAAAAGGATCGACTGCAGTGACGGGAGTGGCAACATGCTTCCTGCAAACGACATTTTCATCAAAATACGAACGGAGATAGAGGCAGTAATATGAAGTTATCAAAAGCTCTATGCCGACTCATCTTCGGCCTTACATTCATACTTTCGGGTTTTCTTAAGCTCACCGACCCCATCGGTACGGGACTGATCATCCTGGAGTATCTCGCGGTATTTCATTTGGGATTTCTCAATGCCGCTTCAATTGGCATCGGCATTGCGCTGTCAGCGATAGAGTTTCTTATAGGTATCTCCATTCTTCTGGGATTGAGGATGAGATTTTTTACCTGGTTAGGGCTTGGCTTTATCTCATTTTTCACCCTGCTCACGCTTTATCTGGCCATATTCAATCCTATCACCGATTGCGGCTGCTTCGGCGAAGCGATTCACCTGACCAATTGGGAGACTTTCTACAAAAATCTTGTGCTGCTGACCTGTGCGCTGGTGCTCTTTTTCAACCGCAAAAGTTTTATTCCCATAGCACACGCTGCTGTTGAGTGGGTAAGTGTGGGACTTTTCTTAAGCGTAGCACTGCTGATTGCAATTCCAACCTATTACAATATCCCACAGATTGATTTTACTGCCTATAAGATAGGAACCGACCTTGATGTGCTGACCAGGGAGTCGCATGCTGAGTATGAGACTGTTTTCGTTTACTCAAAGGATGGTAAGCAAAGGGAGTTTGATCTTCACGATCTGCCCGACTCCACCTGGACATTTGTGGACTCAAGAACGGAGCTGGTTTCCGGGTCGGCGGAATTGGCGCAAGTGGATATATCACTCAGGGATACATCCGGAGAGTATTGTACTGAAATACTCTTACAAGAGGAACCCTTAGTAGCGGGAGTGATATGGGATCCCGAGGATATGACTCCACAAATGTGGAGCAATCTGGCCCTCTTGAAGTCCGAATCAATTTCGTCAGGCAGCCGGTTTATACTCCTAAGCACCGTCAGGGAGTTTGCTGAGAGTCCGGTGGCAACATTTTTCCCTCAGGAAATAATCTATACAGCTGACCGCAAGGCTCTGATGACACTTGTGCGCTCCAATGGAGGAGGAGTCTATTTCAATGACGGAACTATTATCCACAAATGGGCCTCACGCAGAATTACTTCTGAAAGAATATCTGACATCCTTTCGGAAGATAGCGATCAGGTAGTTCTGAATGACTCCATCCACCAACGTCTCTACATCAACATTCTGCTCATTGGCATCATTCTGATAGTCATCCTGATGCGCTATTTCTGCAAATCCTTCTACACGCACAAAGGGTAGGTGCGAGTTGCGGGGTGCAGGGTGCGTGTTAGTTTTGAGTGTGTAGTTATTAGTATCGAGTTGTGGGGTGCGGGGTGCGCGGTAGTTCTGAGTCAGGAATCAGGAGTGAGGAGTATGGCTTTTCTGTTTAATTTTGTTTTTTTATTTTTTTTGCTTATTTTTGACCGTTGAGTATCAATCGTTTGAAGTAGGGGGACTTCATAACATGCTTGTGGCAAAACAGAATATCGCATTATGTCTGTTCGGGCAATTGCACATAGGTTCGCTCTATCTTGCTGATATAGAGATGCTTGCCACTCCCTCCCCCATTCAAAAACAAGTAACTTTTCCAACTACCATTCATGTTATGTTGGCCCCTACAGGAGCCGACAGAAGGACTCTTTTGCTCGTTGCGGCCGTGTTGCGAGGTGCGTGTTGCAGGGTGCGCGGCAGTTCCAAGTCTATAGTATATAGTGTGTAGCAGAGTCAAGAGTGGAAGACAAGACAAAGAACAGAGAAATAATTGAATAACAAACAGTCATCGTAAAACAAGACCAATCTTAAAATCAAATACTTATGAAAAACAAAACGTTAAAACCGGCGGAACAATACACCTCGCCCGACATAGAAGTTATCGAAATTGAACTGACCCAAAACATCCTTACTGCCAGTCTTCCCGACGTTGGAGACGGAGGAGACGCATGGTAGGTATGGTTTAGCTATTAGCCGTTGGCTATTAGCAATGCGTAATGAACAATCAGCCAATAACAAAATAAAACTCATAGCTATGAAATTCAAACTATTTATTATTTCACTGCTTGCCATAATGGTGGTGGGCTGTACGCTTGAATCTAGTCCCGAACCTGAGAAGGAAGCGGGAAAGATCGTGACCATAAGCGCCACTGTCCCGGGAGAAACCCGTGTGGCATACGATGACGATACGCGCAAACTCGAATGGCAGACCGGTGACAAACTACTGCTGGCAGGATATGACGGTACAACCTATAAGGGAAGCGAAATCTTTGACTGGACCGGAGGCAATAGTTTTCAGGGGACAGCGGTGCCAGGTGCCACCACTTACAAGGCCTATTATCCCGGAGAGATAATTACGCTGGATGGTAATGGCAACATGCAACCCCTTGCCGCTGACTTCTGGCAACAGACACAGAACGGAAACGGTATGACTAACCATCTTCGCAAAAAACTGCTCTTGATTGACAGGAATGCCAATGCTATCGATCAGACCTTTAATCTGGCCTTGAGATGTGACATATTAAGATTCTGCCTCGGCGGCATTCCACAAGATGCAGGGACACTCAGCAGACTGATTTATACGGTAGAAACGGCAACGGGAGTATTCACATCAATGACGCTTAACATGACCGGTGTAACCATCTCTGCCTCTTTGGACAGTATTACCGCTTTCCTCGCTTTTGACCCTGCTGTGATGGGTATAGCTGAGGACGGAAAGGTAACAATAAGGTTGGTCGGCAACAAAATATACGAGTGGAGCAAAATCATTACCAACGGAATGCTATACGTAGCCGGAAAACGATACACTGCTAACGTAAGCGGCGTTTGGACAGAAGTGTTAATCAACCCGCTCAACCCGCTCAGCTACTTTGCCGAGCACAATATGGCAGACCTCAACGGCACCTTCGAGACAGGTCACGACGCCTCAGGGCAGTACCTCTTTACTTGGTATGACGCTATGACATACAACACCACCCCGGCTACGCTTAACGGCAAGAGTTACTACCTGCCCACTAATGAAGAGCGGCGAGCCATTATCCCGGAAGACAACTCTTATGTAAATTTCGACGGTATCGGTGCTCGTACACTCAGTGACGCGGCTGTAACTGTTGGCGGTGAAAATTATACCATGAGCGGTACTTTTGACAATGTCGGCAACGTGGTTTACGCCACGTTAACCTACACGTACCAATCCTGCCCGACGTTATACGCGATAGCTCGTTACCGGACAGAGAACTTGAGTGCAGGTAACGCGAATGGGCGAATGGTGGTTGATATGCAGTTAACCGTTACACCATACACGATGGATGAGGCAAAGAGTGCTGATTGGGGTGCCGTTGGCGTGGTTTCGCGTGTGTTCCCGGCGGCGGGCTTCGGTTTACGCGGACGGCGCTTCGAACAAGGCACGGCCGGCCGCTACTGGTTGTCCACGGAGAGCAGCGGCCAAGGGTGGGTCGTAGGCTTCGGCAGCGACAACGCGGGCAGCGTGATCGCCAGCACCAATACCTACGAGTTCTCCATTCGTCTGGTGTCCCGGGAATAGTTAGTTAGGCGTCTTACCTAACTACCGAGCCCTAATTTAAGCCGGAGGCTAAGCTGAGCTAAATTTAAAGGCATTTTAACACAAAAGGGACCGACTAAAAAGACATTTTAGTCGGTCTCTTTTTTTAATTAACAATCAGCTGTTATCAATATTCAACAGCCCGCTACTAACATCAAAAACTCGTACCTCGTACCTCGCAACCCGCAACTACACACTACATACTTCCCACTACAGACTACTTAAACGCTTGTTCGCTGAGGCCGGGGCCATCGAGGGCTAACTTGCGGAAATAATCGGGAACTTCCCGCCCAAGGAGTGAATCCACATAGAGTTTGGCGATATATTGCGACAGCATGAATCCATGTCCGCGCATACCCATGAAGAGTCCTCTGGCCGGATCCACGATATAGCGTGGCTCAATATAATAACCGCTCCACATGGCCTGGAAACTCATTCCCCGCAATTGCGGTATCCAATCTGAAAATACCTCCGCCACTATCTCGATAAATTCCCTGGTACCCACTTTCAGATTCCTGAATGTATCGGTCGCATCATTTGCCGGTGAAGCACATCCGATAATCTGGCCCGTATCTGCCAGCTGCTGGCCGTAAACCGCCGAAAATCCCTTGTATTTACGACGATCAATAAGCATATCCAGAGGAGCTCCATTCTTGCCCAGTAAAGGGAGACGCTTGGTGATGAAAGCCTGGTGACGCACGGGGAACAATCCTGTCTCAATGCCGAGCTGTTTTGCAAATTTCTCCGCATTCGCTCCAAGTGCGTTGACAAAGATTTCCGTCTGATACCTCACATATTTGCCGTCAGGATGCTTGACAAGCAATTCGTAGAGGTCACCATTTCTCGAAACATTTACAAGTTGCGTATTTTCAAATACGGTACCTCCTGCCTCAATTCCCAGGTGGCGCACCAAATCTATGGTACGGCCTGGAGAAGCCTGCCAGCAATCCCTCGATATAAGGGCATGACTATAGAGATCCAGATCCGGATTGAAATAATCCGATATTTCCCGTTTGAAATCTTTTTTCTCCACCATATAGGCATCCGACCAGGCAGTAGAGGCCTCAAGTGCCTTATAATTAGCCTCGTCATGGGCAAAACTTATATATCTTATAAGTCTGAAATCAATCTCACCTTTAGAGTCAAGATCCTTGAAAATCTCGAGATTGTGTTTTGCAATATCCGCAAGCGCAGGCAGTGAAAAAGCGGGACGGCCACCCGCAATATTTCTCCAGGAGCTGCCGTGATCCATATTGATCAAAATGGGTGCAAAACCCGCCTCAGCCAGATATCTGAATGTGGCACTGCCGGCTATTCCGCCTCCGGCCACAAAAGCGCCCACCTTTAAAGGGGTTTGGCCGGTAAAGCGGTCTGAAGTGATGAAAACCCCACTGCCTTCACGGTTAGAGACTGCGCCAATCTCAACCAGATTGGCCATAGGTCCTCTGGGAGTAAACTCACCAATTACCTCTATTCCATGGTTACGCAGCGCTTGACGTGCCCTTTGAAGGCATCTGCTGCCTCTGCAGACTCCCATACCTATACGAGTGATATGCTTGAGCTCCTGAGCCGTAATGCTGGTACGATTACCCATCATTTTCAGGAGTTGTTCAAGGTTGACATCCTCACAGTGACAAATAAATGTATCAGCCAAATCCTTTTCATCAGAATCCCCTTTGGATACCGGCTTCAACTCCAGCGGCTCCGGATAGTGCTCTTTCACTATAAATCCGCGCGCTTTGAGCAGGTCCTCAGGGGAGCTCTCATCATATATTTCCGTAGCTTTAACTATAGCTACATTGGTGCGGTTGGGCTTTGTAAGGATACGCTCAATGATACCCTCTCCTACCTTTTTACCATCGTTGTCCACGAGGAAAACCTCGCTTCCACTCTCTGCGAAATATTCTATAGGCAGATAGAGAAGTTTTTTCTCAGTACGGTAGCCGAAAATCGCAAGTCCGGGACACTGTGATACACACTCCATACATCCGATGCACTTGTCATAATCGATAAAAGGTACGGTGGAAGTGGAACTCTTGGTAATTGCACCGTGGCGACAAGCAAAAGAGCAGGGATTGCAGGCAAAGCCGTAGATGCAATCCATCAGAACAAAACCACCCTTTGCCATACGCTCAGCAGAAGGCTTACGCGGTTCATCGAGGATCCGTTTTGGATGCTGTTGAGAATCTATATATTCCTTTGAAATGGTAAGATACTCATCATAATTGATCCTGCGGCCGAGAGCCTGCATGATCTCAAAAGCACACTGGCGGCCCCTGAGTACCGCAGAAGTGCCCTCTCCTATACGCACAGCATCGCCTACTCCGTGACATGCGAGACCGAAGACCTCCTGTCCTTTACGCAAGAGCTGGTTGTCAGGGATAAGTCCGGTACAGATATTAATACAATCTATACCATCTATGCGGCGTTCCGTGCCCGGAATCGCCTTGAAATTTTCACAACGTGCAATGATGGCTCCGGTGATGCCGCTGCGATCTTCATTGGGAATAGCCTCAAGCAAAACATGAGAGGTCATTATGGGAATGCCGAGACGGCGCACACGGTTTGCCTGGACGGGGAATCCTCCCTCATGAGGCATTGCCTCAATGATTGCCTTAACATGGGCTCCGGCCTGCATTGCCTGATATGAGGTAAGATAACCTATATTGCCGGCACCTACGGTGAGAATATTCTTTCCGAGAAGTGTATACTCCTTGTTCATCATCCTCTGAACCACAGCTGCAGTATATACCCCGGGAACATCGTCATTTTTTAAGGGAGGCATAAAGGGCAATGCTCCGGTAGCTATCACGAGCTGTTCCGCTTCAACGTAGAATATCTCCTGGGTTACAATGTTCTTAACGGCGATAAGCTTACCTTCAAGGATATCCCATACGGTAGAATCGAGGAAAATCCCTTCCTGATTATCTCCTGCAAGGGTTTTGGCTATATCAAATCCCCTCATTCCACCGAACTTGCGTTCATGCTCGAAGAAAAAGAACTGGTGTGTCTGCATCAAAAACTGACCGCCTATCTTGTCATTGTTGTCGATGACGAGATTGTCCACCCCCGCCTTGTTAAGCTCTTCACGTCCCGCCAGACCTGCGGGGCCTGCTCCGATGATTGCTACAGTCGTACGGTAAGTGCGTTTGAGAGTATCTTTGAGAAAACCCTCCGGCACTGACGCCATCACCCCTTTTTCGCCTGCAGCATTGGCATCTCCGATGCGTTCAACTATTTTGACATCGTCAACTTTTGTGATACATATCCTGCGTATTGTACCATCGACCAGCATTTCACAGGCCCCGCATTTGCCGATACCGCATTCCATGGAGCGATGACGGCCTAAAAGACTGTGCTGGTGAATCGGATATCCCGCCTGATGAAGTGCCGCAGCGATAGTATGGCCCCTCTGTCCTCGAACAGGAGTGCCTTCAAATAGAAATTCCACAAGATCTTCCTGTGGAATATCCAGAATGGGGTGATTTGTTATTTTATACATAAAACCAAGTGCGTTATAGAATTGCCAAAATTAGTCTTTTTTTATAGAAAAAGAAACTTTTTCAAAATAGTCCGTTTCAACACGGGTAGTTTGTAGTAAAGAAGATATCTTGCGACAGTGTTAAACTAGATAAAAAATGGAGGTAAACAATGAAACGATTTGTGCTGATGGGGGTTTTATTCTCCATCATTTTAGCATCCTGCAATATGGGTGCCTTTGAGGAAAGGCAAGCATCGCTTTCCTTCTCTTTTGCTGTGCCACTGAAAACTACCGTTACTAAAGCCGTATCCTTACCGGACACCAACTCATTTATTCTGCTGGTCAAGAGCAATACCGGAGAGACACTTTACAACGGACTGTACGGCTCCAGACCGGCGGAAATTAAAGTACCCGCAGGAACATACGAGGTCTCCGTACGCTCTATTGAATTTGACAAGCCCGCATTTGAGACTCCGCAGTACGGTGACAGCAAGGTCATAGTAGTCTCGAACGGAGAAAAGGTCTCCATAGCCTTTCTTTGCAAACAACTCAATTCGGGCATGAGGTTCTCCTTTTCGGAAAACTTTCTAAAAAAGTACAATAGCGGATACCTTTTGTTGGAACAGGAGGCCGGCAATCTGGAATATCTCTTTACAGAACAGCGCACCGCCTATCTCAAAGCAGGAAACGTCAGTATCTGCCACAAGAGCAATACGGGCAGTGTGCCACTCTTCTGCCGCACTCTTGGAGCCGGTGAAATCCATAACATAACACTGGAAGCATCGGCAGCCGAATCAGCTTCGGAGTTTACAATAAAAGTGGACACGACTGTCGTGTACATCAATGAAAAGGTAGTCATAGGGGATGAGTTCAGCGGTGACGACGGAAGTAGTGCACAAAAGGCGGTTTCGGTGTCCCAAGCTAAAAATCGTATCGGTGACACACTCTGGGTCTGGGGCTACATCATAGGAGGTGATATGAGTTCATCATCGGTGACATTTGTTGGCCCATTTACTAAGGATTCACATATCGCCATTGCGGAAAATGCCTCTGAAAAGAGCCGTGATGCCTGCTTTTCGGTTGAACTCTCCAAAACCGCCGTGAAAAATGCTCTTAATCTGGTCGCAAATCCCTCCAACCTCGGACGTAAGGTTTTTCTAAAGGGAGTGGTTGTGGAATCCTATTTTGGCCTAAACGGCCTTAAAAAAGTATCGGAGTATAGTATGTAGTGTGTAGTGTGTAGTATGAAGTTGGGGAGTTAGAGGTGATGAATGCGCGTTATAAGAAATTTGGTGATTTTAGGGATTTAATTGTTTACAAAAAAGCCTTTAAACAGGGTTGTGAAATTTTCGATTTGACTCTCTCATTTCCCAAAGAAGAGCAATATTCACTAACTAGCCAAATCCGTCGTTCGACTAGATCTGTTTGTGCAAATTTAGCGGAAGCTTATAGAAAAAGGAATTATTTAAAACACTTTTAATTGAAAATTACCGATTGTTTAGGAGAAAATAGCGAAACATTTGTGTGGTTGGAATTTGCAAGGCAACATACATATATTTCAAAAGAGCTATTTCTAAAACTTTGTGCCTCAAACGCTGAAATAACAAAACTTTTAATATATATGTATAACAATCCGAGTAAATTTGGTGTAAAGGAAATACTATAATACAGAACGGATAAGCACAATCACCTCTATCTCAACACTTTGCTACAGACTCGAAACTAGAGACTATAAACTTACTACACACTACATACTCAGAACTACACACTAAAAAAATTGTTCGGAAATTTCCGAACAATTTTTTTACATTCCTCCATCCACAACTATGGTCTGACCTGTGACGTAGCCGGAAAGATCGGAGCCGAGGAAGAGGGCCACATTGGCAATATCTTCAGGAGTAGCCGAGCGACGGAGAGCAATCATTTTGATCCATCCCTGACGCACCTCTTCAGGAAGGGCATCTGTCATTTCTGTCTCTACAAAGCCGGGAGCTATGCAATTGACACGAATACCACGTGAACCCATCTCCTTGGCAATACTCTTGGCCAAGCCTATCATTCCTGCTTTGGAAGCGGCGTAATTGCACTGTCCTGCATTACCTGAAATACCCACGATAGAGGTCATATTGATGATGCTGCCACCTCTTTGACGTGCCATGACAGGCACCACAGCATGGGTAAAGTTGAATGCGGATTTGAGATTTACCGAAAGGATTTCATCCCACTGCTCTTCACTCATCCTCATCAGAAGACCATCTCGAGTCACACCTGCATTATTGACAAGTATATCGATTCTCCCAAAATCGGCCATTAACTGCTCCACAAGCTCGTGTGTTTGCTTAAAATCGGATGCATCTGAAGTATATCCCTTGCACCGCACCCCGAGAGCTGTGACTTGTGCCACAGTATCGAGAAAGTGCTCACTCTCGCTACGCGCCGTAAATGCGATGTCTGCGCCCTCTTGGGCGAATTTGATGGCAATTGCCTTGCCGATACCTCTTGATGCACCGGTTACAAGTGCAATTTTTCCTTTAAGTAGTCCCATTACGCTATATGTTATAGTTTTCTCTCCTCCAATTTGTCATTGTCCACAAGGGCGAATGCAAGTTTGCTTTTCACACACAATTTTCCATCAACTGATCCTTTGGCCTCAGTAAAATAAACCATCCCCTTCTTGTCTACAAGCCTGGCGGTGGTCTCAAAAGTATCTCCGGGAAAAACAGAATTTTTAAACCTAACTCCTTCAATGCCCGCATAAAATGGTGTACGTCCCTTCAAATCATCTCCTATAAGCAAAGCGCAGGCTTGTGCCATCATCTCGCAAAGTATCACTCCCGGTACTACCGGATGACCCGGAAAGTGCCCTTGAAGGAAAAACTCCTCTCCGGTAACATGGTAACTGGCGTGTGCCACATTGTTTTCATCAATTTCAATCTTATCAACGAGTATCATAGGTTCTCGATGAGGGATGAACTCTTTGATCTGCTCTCTTGTCATAATCCTGTGCAAATATAGTTAAAAAAGGTTTATAAATTTATCCTGCGTAAAGCTATACAGCCATTGTGTCCTCCAAATCCCAGGGAGTTGGAAAGCGCAATATCAGCCGCAAACTTGCGTGATTTATTCGGAGTATAATCGAGATCACACTCGGGGTCGGGTTCTTGGAGACCGATTGTCGGAGGTACAATACCCTCATAGGGGGCCATTACGGCAGCAACCAACTCCACTCCTCCTGCACCACCCAGCATATGGCCGGTCATGGACTTAGTGGAGGAAATAGCAACTTTGCGTGCTTCTTCTTCACCTACGGCAAGTTTTATGGATATTGTCTCGGACTTATCGTTTAGAGGAGTGCCGGTGCCATGGGCATTGATATGGATTTTCTCTCCCTTGCGGTATCCGGCCTCTTCTAGAGCCTGACGCATCGCCTCAGCTGCCGTTGTACCGTCCGGACGCGGTGCGGTATAATGGTAGGCATCGCAGGTATTGCCGTATCCGCACACTTCTGCATAGATTTTCGCTCCGCGTGTTACTGCATGGTTATACTCCTCCAGCACCACTATTCCCGCTCCCTCAGCTATAACAAAGCCCTGCCTGCGTATGTCGAAGGGCAGAGAGGCCTGCAAAGGATCCTCCGAGCGGGATAGTGCTCTGCTGTTAGCAAATCCGCTGATGGAAAGTGGCGAAACTGCCGCTTCGGAACCACCGCAGATAATGGCATCGGCGTAGCCATGCTTTACGGCTCTGAAAGCCTCACCAATTGAGTGGGTCCCTGTGGCACAAGCGGTTACTATCGGTAAACAAACACCCCTCGCATCGTACTCAATAGCTATATTTCCGGCTGCAATATTAGAGATCATCATAGGGATAAAGAGCGGAGATACCCATTTTGGCCCCTCTTGAACCAATTTGGTAGTTTCATTTACGAAGGTTTCCATACCTCCAATGCCTGATCCAATATAGACTCCAAGGCGGTCAGGAGCAATATTCTCCTTATTGAGACCGCTGGCTGTCATCGCCTGATTGGCCGCAGCCAGAGCAAAAAGTGCATATCGGTCATTCTTACGAGCTGTGGGGGGATCAATGCCGTAATCGCCGGGGTTGAAGCCTTTTACCTCTCCGGCAATCTTTACCAGAAGATTATCTGTGGGAAAACGCTCTATCAGCCCTATTCCGCACTTTCCTGCCGTGATGGAAGACCAGAAATCCTTCAAATTATTTCCAACAGGAGATATTACCCCCATTCCTGTTACTACTACTCTGCGTCCCATATCAAATGCATTTTGAGGTATCCTTAAGGAGCTCCCGAGCTCTATTGATGATCTCGAGAATTATCTCTTTTGCCGGCTGGACCTTCTTAACCAGACCTGCACTCTGACCGGCCATAAAGCTGCCCATCTTCTCATCTCCATCCTTAACTGCTTTGCGGAGCGAACCGCTACCGAATTCCATGATAGCTTCGGGAGTCTGGTTAGGATCATTCTCCATCTGGGCGAATTTCCGGGTGAAAGGAGTTTTTAGTGCGCGTACCGGGTGTCCAAGGGTTTTCCCTGTAACAATGGTATCGGTGTCGCCTGCAGCAATAATCTTCTGCTTGAAAACATCATGAGCAGTGCATTCACTTGCTGTAACGAAAATAGTTCCGCACTGAACGCCTTCTGCTCCGAGCATCATTGCTGCTGCAAAGCCTCTACCGTCTGCAATACCACCTGCTGCAATAACCGGAATTGAGACCGCATCACACACCTGAGGTATCAGAGCCATCGTATTCATCTCTCCGATGTGTCCACCTGCTTCTCCACCTTCAGCAATGACTGCCACTGCACCCATTCTCTCCATACGTATGGCAAATGCTGTGGAAGCTACTACAGGTATTACTTTAATACCTGCTTCAAGCCACTTTTCCATATATTTTGAAGGCGAACCTGCACCTGTAGTGACAACCGGCACCTTTTCGTCGATAACATACTGCGCTACCTGGTCAGCAATGGGACTCATCAGCATTATGTTTACGCCGAATGGCTTGTTTGTCATTTTTTTGCATTTTCGGATTTCCTCAAGGACCACATCCGCACCTGCATTGATGCTGGAGATGATTCCCAAACCTCCGGCATTGGAGACTGCACTGGCCAGAGCAGCATCTGCAACCCAGGCCATGCCACCTTGCAAGATCGGGTATTCAATACCCAATAATTCTGTAATTCTTGTTTTTATCATGATTTTCAATTTTTTGACCATTTAAGGAGACAGGCCCCGGCTGTGAAGCCTGCTCCAAATGCGCTCAACACAATGGTATCTCCGCGATTGAGTGTTTGGTTACGGTTTAGTTCGTCAAGGAGAATTGGAACACTGGCAGAGGATGTGTTGCCATAATTCGCAATGTTGTGCGGAAATTTCACTTTGTCCTGGTCGAGCGATTTTCTAATTGTTTCAATAATACGGATATTTGCCTGATGCAGAAGATAGTAGTCCACATCATCATAAGTGATACCATTCTCCTCAACCACTCTGCGAATATCGTTTAAAGAGGCGTTGACTGCAAGTTTGAAGACGTCCTGACCCTTCATCACAAGCGGACCTCCGAACTCTTCCTTTGTAATGAATGGAGTCTTTTCGAGCTGCCTGATCTGATAGAGGGGGTCGATACTACTGAAGGAAGAGAGTGCAATGGATTTGAAATCATCTCCTCTTTTAAGGACTGCAGCGCCGGCACCATCCCCGAAAAGGACACAAGTGCTGCGCT
>ERZ795056.2247-NODE-2247-length-21699-cov-8.657365_pt1 | contig 21699 bp, 14 predicted proteins | sample MGYA00375140_ERZ795056 | MGnify/ENA primary metagenome ERZ795056 (study PRJEB30185, sample SAMN05720227) | activated sludge metagenome | isolation source: Anaerobic digester | place: USA | collected 2015-03-09 ... | reverse complement strand
TTTGCTGGGTAACAAACATTTTTCCTACTTCCGCATCACCAAAATCAGCAAGGTCTGGCATCCACATATTGGCATGGGTACCCGGATTGTACATGGCAAGTATTTCGGCCGCATCGCCATTGCTGTGCAGATGAGTGCTTAAAATACCCGGTCCATCGGTAGCCTGCAGTACAACAGCGCCTGCGCCATCGCCAAATATCACCGATACATTGCGGCCACGGGTGGTAAAATCAAGCCCGAAAGAGTGCTTTTCGGCACCAATTACCAGTATGTTTTTATACATGCCGCTTTTAATGAACTGATCGGCCACCGAAAGCGCATATACAAAACCACTGCATTGATTACGAACATCAAGTGCGCCAATTTCCTTCATTTTCAGGGCTCGTTGCACCAAAACACCGCAACCGGGGAAATAATAATCCGGTGACAGGGTTGCAAATACAATAAAATCAATATCCTGCGCTGTGGTTCCTGCCCGCTCCATGGCTATTTTAGCCGCCTCCACTCCCATGGTGGTGGTGGTGTCTTTGGTGGGGTGGGCATGGTGCCGTTCTTTAATACCGGTACGTTCCTGAATCCATTCGTCACTTGTTTCCATCACCTTCATCAGGTCGTGGTTGGTCACTACTTTTTCAGGCACATACATCCCTATCCCGGCAATTTTACTATTGGGCATGTCAATCGTTCGTTTTAAATGAAGGGGAAAAGTAAGGTGAAATTCATTATCCGTCTGATTTTTCACCTACAAACCAATGTTCTTTATCCTTGAACAGTACATTAAAAGTGGTAAATGAGCCGTAAATACGGGTAATGTATTGCTGCAGGTTCACCTTATCCTCGTCACTCAATCCTTTATGGCTGTTGATGTTCTGCTCCAGTACCCGCAGTCGGTCGCGGGCCATTACAATTTTATGAAAGAACACATCAATGGGAATTTCCTTTGGCTTTTGCGATTTATCGGCAGGCTGCAGCAACATGGTACCCCCAATCCACCGGTCGCCCAGTTTCACCACTTCACTGAAACCATTCCACTGGCGGAGAATTTTCAGCAGTGATTTTTCAACCCCGGAAGTAGTTTCAACCTCGGTTGTTACATTTTCAGGTATAATCTCATCGAGATGGGGATCGGTTTTTTCAATTTCAATAATACCATGGTAAATAAAGGAAATGAGGTAAGTGGCATATTTTACCCCTACAATAACCCCAGGCCCGTGTTGCGTATGCTGTAGCCGGGTACCCACACCAAGTTTGGCTGACTCTTCCATAATTTTCGGGTTGTTTTCTTTTAGTTTCCAAAAATAATCCTTCCACCGTTTCAGAAGCCGATTTTCCCGTTAGTTTCGTGTCTGATATAAAAATGTAACCTATGTACCATTCCAATAAAAGAGTAAACAAGGGAAAAAAGGCCCTGATGCTTATTTTATTGGTAAATGCTATTGGCGTTCAGCAAACTTTCGCATGGGGCTTTTTCGGCCACAGGCTCATCAACCGAACCGCGGTGTATTTGCTTCCGCCCGAAATGATGGTTCTTTTTAAACCCAATATTGAATTTTTAACAGAACATGCCGTTGACCCCGATAAGAGGCGGTATGCGGTAAATGGCGAAGCGCCGCGCCATTATATTGACCTGGACCGGTATGGCGGCTGGCCTTACCCTGATTTGCCCCGCGAGTGGAACCTTGCCGTTGCCAAATTTACAGAAGACACTTTGCAGGCACACGGTATTGTACCCTGGTGGACGCAAATCATGCTACGCCGCCTGACCGATGCTTTTGCAGCCAAAGATCAGATGCGCATTTTGAAATTAAGTGCAGAAATTGGCCATTACATAGGCGATGCTCATGTTCCCTTGCATGCCTGTACCAACTATAATGGTAAACTTACCGGACAGGATGGTATCCATGGTTTCTGGGAGTCACGCATTCCGGAATTGTTTGCCGATACGGAATATGACTTTTTTATTGGCAAAGCCGGTTACATTGAAAAACCGGGTGATTTCATCTGGAACCGTGTGCTGGAAAGTGCGGCCGGGGCCGATACGGTGTTAAAAACGGAGGCCGTGCTCAATGCCCGATTTGCCCCCGATAGAAAATATGCGTTTGAAGAAAGGTCAGGAAAAATAATCCGTCAATATTCTACCGCCTACAGCCGGGCCTACAGCGATATGCTGAATGGCATGATTGAACGGAGGATGCGGCAAACCATTTTTGCCGTGGCAAGCTTTTGGTACACAGCCTGGGTTAATGCCGGGCAGCCGGATTTACGTAATTTAACCAACGTGGCCATGACCGAAGAGGAGCAAAAGGAATATGATGAACTGAATAAACAATGGCAAACAGGGAAGGCGATTGGGAAAATTTGTGAGTAGAAATTCCAAATAATTAAATTCCAAATTCCAAAGTCTGCCTGCGGCAGGTTGGGGAAATACTCCTTGTTGAAATTCCAAATAATTAAATTCCAAATTCCAAAATTCTACGGTATTTCCGTTTTGGAATTTGGAATTTGTTCCTTTGGGATTTTTCCTTTTGGTAAATTTGCTCCCATCATGACACCAACAACACATACACATTGGGGCCTCAACTTTAATTCGGGCCCTTCCATTTTACCAAGGGAGGTTTTTGATGAAGCAAGCCGTTCCATTACCGATTTTTTGGGCACGGGGTTATCCATTCTCGAAATCGGCCACCGAACTCCCCTTTTCCAGGAAGTTTTGGATGAAACAAGGGCATTGGCAAAAGAACTGATGGAACTGGATGATGACCATGAAGTGCTTTTTCTGCATGGCGGCGCCACCACACAGTTTTTTCAGATACCCATGAACCTGCTGAACGAAAATGAAACAGCAGCCTACCTTGATGCGGGAACCTGGGGTACCAAGGCCATTAAAGAAGCAAAGAATTTCGGAAACGTTCACCTTCTTGGAACTTCGAAGGATAAAGGCTATACCTATATATATAAGGACTATGAAGTACCTGCCAAGGTAAAATACGTGCATATCACGAGCAATAATACCATCGAAGGTACACAGCAGCATAGTTGGCCATCTACTGATGCGCCGCTTATTGCCGATATGAGCAGCGATATCCTGAGCCGCAAATTGGACTTTAACCGTTTTGACCTGATTTACGCAGGCGCCCAGAAAAACATAGGTGCTGCCGGTGTAACAATGGTTGTAATAAACAAGCATTTATTGGGCAAGGTGGATCGCAACCTGCCTGCCATGATGGATTACCGGAATCATATAGAAGCAGGAAGTATGCTGAATACACCCCCTGTTTTTGCCATTTATGTGTGCTTGCTTACCCTTCGATGGCTGAAAAACCTGGGTGGGATTGATGCGATTGAACCCATAAACCAACAAAAAGCCGGGCTTTTATACGACACCCTTGATAAAATTTCCATTTACAAACCTACCGTGGCAGTTGAAGACCGCAGCCTGATGAATGTGGTTTGGGTATTGGAAGACCCCCGCCTTGATGCAGAATTGCTGGCTTTGGCCGAGAAAGAAGGCATTACCGGCATTCAGGGACATCGTACCGCGGGAGGATTCAGGGCCTCACTCTATAATGCCATGCCATTTGATGGGGTAAAAACACTGGTACAATTACTGGAATATTTTGCCTCCAAAAAAAGCTAATCGAATTTTATTCATTGATTATCAATTATTTGGAATTAAGGTTCAAAAAAAAATCTGCGTTCTTTAAAAAAAAATTTTGCAGAATAAAGAAAGGTTATACCTTTACAATGTTTAAGGGTTTAGGGTTTTGAATTGCCCCGGTCTCTACCGGGGCTTTTTTTATTTATTTCATTCCATCCACCTAAAACGAATTCCAACTTCCGGGATTTTATTTCAGAATAAACGGTTAAATTCAAAAAAATAATTGTCCAAATTACAAGTGTAATGTAACTGATGTTATCTTTGCATTATGTTTTAAGGGTTTAGGGTTTAAAAATCATCCCGGTTTCTACCGGGATTTTTTATTTTAAGCCTTTATAGTTCAAAATCCTAATAGCCAATATCATTCCCCTAAATTTAAGGATACTTCCGGCCTGCTATTTAAATGTGCCTACCTTTATCAATCAAACGACTTAATTGCCTTGCATGTACAATGATTGCAGTATAACTGAATTGCAACACATGATTGCCACCAAAGGCGATGAAAGGGCTTATGCCAACCTTTTTATGCGGTATGCTGTACACCTTAATCAATTTGCAACAAGTATTGTACATAAACCAGAAATAGCAGAGGAAATTGTTTCCGATGTGTTTATCCGTCTTTGGGAACGAAAGGAAAGCCTTGATCAGGTTAGCAATCTGCGGATGTACCTGTATGTAAGTGTAAGGAATTTCTGTATAAATTATAAGAGGGCACAAAAGCACCCCGAAGTGTTTGACCTTGATAATATACCTGAAAACCTTTTACGCGTAAGTGTTCCCAATCCACTTCAAATAACCAGTGCAAGACAGTTGCAACAGCGGATTATGGAGGCAATCACCCTTCTGCCGCCCAAATGCCGCATAATGTTTAAACTGGCAAAAGAAGATGGGTTAAGGATAAAGGAAATTGCCGAACTTTTGCATGTAAGCCCTAAAACAGTTGAAAATCAATTAACTATTGCAGTAAAAAAAATGGGAATGTCCATAAAAGAAATCACAGAAAAGGTAATCCGGCTGCGCTCATAAGGTTTATTCTCCGGGGTTTATTCCTATAGACTATTTCAATTTACCTGAAACCCATGGCTGATTTCCTCAGGGCAACCAAATAAATATTATTTCTTTTTGGGGGGTGCATCCCTTAAAATTGTCCTTTGAGTAGCAATATGCTTGTACATGCCTGAAAATATCTGGATATTACTGGTAAAAAAACTCACAAAGGAAGCCTCCACTCCCGATCTCAGGGAGCTTGAGCTCTATTTTGATGAAAATCCTGATGCCAAAAGGATGGAAGAGGAGCTTTTGCAATTTTGGAACGCATCGGTTGATGACCAGGCAGATAACCATAAGCTTTTTGCCAACCATCTCAGGCGATTAAAGGCTTCCAACCCGGGATTTGCGCTGAATGAGGAATGGCAGAATGAACCAGCCAAAGGAAATATCGTTACAAATGCTGCAAAAATAGAATTGTGGAGATATTTATCTGTTGCCGCTGTCCTGATTTTAATATCGGTATCAGTTATTTGGGCTATAGGCCATGATTTTGGAAGAAAAGCAGAATATGTTGAAGCACCAAAACCCATTATTAACGAGATACAAACAAGAGCCGGAAGCCGTTCCAAAGTGGTATTACCCGATGGATCTGAGGTTTGGGTAAATGCTTCAAGCAGGTTATTATATAATCCTGATTTTGGAAAAACACACCGAAAAGTACAGCTAAACGGAGAAGCTTATTTCCAGGTTGCAAAAAATAAAGCATTGCCCTTTGAAATTGAAACGAGGAGCATTACCATTACCGTTACAGGAACAACTTTTAATGTAAGGGCCTATGATGATGAAGAAAAAGCAGAAACATCCTTGTTTGAAGGCAGCGTAATGGTTATACAAAATAAATCACCTGACAAAAACTATACTCTTCAACCCAATCAGAAATTGATTTTTGATGAATCAAAAGAAAATAATACCAATATTAGTCAACAATCTTCCAAAATCAGGCCAATAACCCAGTTTGAAACCATCAGTACAGCAGAACCAATAGTAAAAGATATAACCTACGATTACCGCGATAGTATGGCTCTTGAAACTTCCTGGCTTTACAGCACGCTTGCCTTTCGCGACGAGTCGTTTTTAGAGCTTTCATACAAATTGGAAAAATGGTACGGAATGGAAATCGCTTTTGAATCAAAGCGACTGGAGAAAATTCGTTTTACCGGGCGATTTACTACCGAAACCATGCAGGAAGCACTTGAAGCCTTGCAGTTCACAGCCCATTTCAAATTTAGAAAAGAAGAAAACAGGGTAACCATTTATTAATATTTAAACACAACGACTGCTTATGAACTTTACACTATTAACTCCCGATTAATTTATTCCATTGAATTACTAAGAAAGGCTGGCACTGGATTTACGGGGAACAGTCATTTATTTAATCAAACTATCTGTGAAATTATGAAACCACCACTATTCACACTATCCATGGCCAAAAACTCTTTTTGGCAACAAACTTTTCGCGTAATGCGATTAACATTAGGTCTGCTGTTATTTGTATCCCTGCATGTTTATGCCGAAGGATTCGGTCAAACTAAAATTTCCCTGAAACTGGAAAATGCAGAATTAAAACAGGTATTACAGCAAATTGAAAAGAAAACATCCTTTCGGTTTTTATATAACCAGGAGGTATTGAAGAATGCCGGTAAAGTAAGCATTAATGCAAACGATGCCACTTTACCTGATGTAATGGTTCAAATTTTAAAAGGAACCAATATTCAGTATAAATTATTCAGCAATGACCTTGTTGTATTAAACAGCGAAAATGCTGAGATGCCGGCTGATATAAAGGTTAGCGGAAAAGTTACAGACGCTAACGGTCAGGCTGTTATAGGCGCTTCAATCATTGTAAAAGGAGGCACAACAGGTACAGCAGCCGATGAGCAGGGAAATTTCAGCATTGAAGTTCCGGACAATGCAACTATTGTAATAAGCGCTGTTGGGTTTGCCAGCCAGGAAATTGCTGTAAACGGACGTTCCACTATTTCCGTTGTATTGTTAATGGCTGCCTCAACCATGGATGAGGTAGTGGTGGTAGGTTATGGTACCCAGCGGAAAAGGGACCTTACCGGCAGTATCAGTTCGGTTAAAGGAACAGAAATTGAAAAAATGCCGAACACCAACCCAATTGCCTCACTGCAGGGAAAAGTTGCCGGCCTTACCGTTGCCAATTCGGGAAGAGCAGGCTCGTCACCGGTAGTTCGCATCAGGGGTATTAACAGTACCAATAGTGCAAGCCCGGTGTATGTGGTAGATGGTGTATTGCAGGACAATATTGACTACCTGAACCAGGCCGATATCGAATCAATTGATGTGTTGCGCGATCCTTCTTCTATTGCCATATATGGAATGCGTGGTGCCAATGGGGTAATTGCCGTTACCACCAAAAGAGCTGCCCGTGGAAAAACGGTGGTAAACCTTCAAAGTACCATAGGTGTACAACGTGTACAGGATAGAATTGATGTGGTAGACGCTGCAGGATTTAAAGGGCTTTATGACCAACAGTTAATCAACCTGAATGCGGCACCTTTTGACTATACAAATTATACCGCCAATACCGACTGGCAGGACCAGGTTTTCAGGGATGCAATCATTAATACCAATAACCTGAGTATTTCAAATAGCGGAGAAAAATCATCCACGATACTTAATATAGGTTATACAACACAGGAAGGCGTTTTAAAAAACGACAAATTTGAAAGATTTCTTGTTCGCCTGAATGAAGAAATAAGTGTAAGCAAAGCCTTTAAGGTAGGTGGTAATATCAACGGATATTTTACCCGCAATAATCCACCGGTAATAAGCCTGAACAACCCGCTTTGGGCAGCACCCATTGTTCCAATTCGCGATGGCGACATGTTCTACTCAATGCCATCCTTTCAGCGGGCACAGGTAGGCAATCCAATAGGTACCCTGTTCAGAAGTGACGAAACTTCAGTAAACGAAGATTTCAGGATTGTAGGTAACATATTTGCTGAAGTAAAATTTTTAAAGGATTTTACCTGGCGCAGTACCATTTATACCGATTTAGGATTTAACAGCGGCAGGTCCTACTCCCCACTTGCCAATACAGTGATTAATCTTGGTGAAGGCGCAGCGCCTACAACCACCTTCAGGGATCCAACCGTACAAACATCTGTTTCCCAGGATAAAAGTCAAAACAGGATGTTTCAACAAGACCATACCCTAACGTATAATAAGCGATTTGGTGATGGGCATAATATTACCGGTCTTGCAGGTTTTACTACCCTTTATAATTATGGTTCGTCAATTAATGGTAACAGGCGCGATACTTCGGTTGATATTCCTAACGACCCCAATTATTGGTATCTGAATGTTTCACAGATTTCAATGCCCGGCACGTATGGTGGTGGCGGCAGCGAAAGCTCCTTATTTGGTTCATTTGCAAGGCTAAGCTACAACTACAATGGCAAATATTTGCTGAATGCCACTATCCGCCGGGATGCTACCTCAAAGTTTGCACCTGAAAACAGGTGGGGTACTTTTGGTAGTGTAGGTGTGGGCTGGGTAGCAAGTGATGAGGAATTTATGGATAATATTAAAGTTATTAATTTCCTTAAGTTCAGGGGTGCCTGGGGTACCACCGGTAATTCAAACGGAGCTCCCGATTTCATCTGGAAGCCAGGTTTGAATAATGCTTCTACTGCTGTATTTGGCGAAAACGTTTATACATCGGTACAGGCGGCCTATATAGTAGATCCTGACCTCAAGTATGAAGTAGTAAATGGGATTGATGTGGGGTTTGACCTGAAGGCAATGGACAACAGGTTAAGTTTAGGATTTACCTACTATAACAGAACAACCAAAGATATTCTTACCTCTACCGGTATACCCAACGACGCGCGTTCGTTATTCACCAACCTTGGCGAAATTTCCAACAAGGGTGTTGAAGTTACTTTGGGATGGGGCCAACAGGTAACAAACGATTTTTCTTTTGATGTTTCAACCAACTTTAGCTACAACATAAATAATGTTGAATCAATTGGCGATAATTTCGATTTTGCCATTTTTGGAAACGGCACAGTAAACAGAACCATCAGCGGCAACTCTATAGGCCATTTTTTTGGGTTTACCCAAACAGGTATTTACCAAACTACGGCAGATTTAGCTAAAATACCTGCGTTCACTACTTCCCGTCCTGGCGATATTTCTTTTGCCGATATTAATGGAGATGGAATTATTAACCAGGACGACCGGGGATATCTTGGCACACCGTTTCCTCCTTATAGCTTTGGCGGGGCTATCAACCTTACTTACAAGGCATTCGATTTCCTGGTGGAAGGCCAGGGAGTTGCAGGAAATAAAATTTATACGCAACGCCGGAGTTCGAATTTTGCGGTATTAAACTATGAAACCAACAGGCTGAATGCGTGGTCGGGAGCTGGAACCAGTAATATTGAACCAATCCTGGATAACACCCGCGGAAATAATTTCCTGTTCAGTACTTATTTCCTCGAGCCCGGCGACTATTTCCGGATCAGGACCTTACAATTGGGCTACAATTTTACCAGGCAAACGCTTAGCAATATTGGGTTTAAGCAGGCCAGGATATTCATTAGTGGCCAAAATATAAAAACCTGGACACAGGCTACCGGTTATACGCCTGAACCACAAATTGGAAGTATTCTTGCAGGTGGAGCAGATAACGGAATTTATCCCGTTCCAGCCGTGTACACTTTTGGGGTAAATCTTACTTTTTAAACTTTAATCTTATTATATTATGAAACAGCAAAAAACAATTTTTACTCAACTATGGATGCCACTTTTTTTGGTAGCTATATTGGGTATGGTAAGCGGTTGTACCAAATTTTTGGATACGCAGAGGCAGGGGTCCTACGATGAAGAAACTTACCCGTTTCCGGGCGGTTCCGGCCCTTACGACCAGTATATTTTTGGTGCCTATAATGATTTAAGGGCCTATGGAGTGCATGTATTTGCCTATGTAATGGCTACAAGTGTTCGAAGTGATGATGCTGATAAAGGAAGCACTGCGGCCGATGGTGGTGCTAATGCACAGCAAATGGATATTTTCCCGGTTCTTTCCAACAATGGGTTGGCCAATGAGCTATGGGTAAGTACCTATGGCCTGATAAATAAAGCAAATAATACCCTGTATCAAATTGGTACAAATACCAACATTGTAGCAACCGACGAAGTAAAAATTCAAACAGCTGCCGAAGCAAGGTTTTTAAGGGCCTATGGTTACTTTAACCTGGTAAGGTTTTTTGGCAATGTTCCGCTCATTGATACCTTATTTCTTGACCCGGGTGCTCAAAATAACATTCCACAAACGCCCGCACCGCAGATGTATGCTTTTATTGAAAGTGAATTGAATTTTGCAGCATCTATTTTGCCTCCTACCTGGGATCCGCAATTTGTAGGCAGGGCTACGCGGGGAGCAGCACTTGGTTTATTGGCCAAGGTTTACATTACACAAGGCAAATGGGCACAGGCTCAAGGTGCAGCAATTACGGTTATGAATTCCGGAATTTACGATCTATCTACACCCTATGCACGCATTTTCAGCGAAGATGGGGAGAACAGCAAAGAGTCTGTTTTTGAAGTACAGGCAACAGCTACCGCAAGCATTCAAACTGCACAGGGTGTACAGTACGCACAGGTTCAAGGGGTAAGAGGTGCCGGTGACTGGAATTATGGTTGGGGTTTTAATGTACCAAGCCAAAAATTGGCTGATGCTTACGAAACCGGTGATCCGCGCAGGGCAAGGACCATCCTTTTTACCAGTACCGCCACTGTACCCGGTGTTTCAATCAATGGTCAAACCACGCCAATTGGTTTACCTAATCCCATGTATAACCATAAAGTACATCCCAGTACAAGTTTTGTAGCCAAAATTAATAACCGCGGTTCATGGTGGATGAATATTCGGATATTAAGGTATGCGGATATAGTACTTATGTACGCCGAAGCTACCAATGAACTTGGTGGCGAAGCCAATATTACCGCTGCCCGTAATGCACTGAACTCAGTAAGGGCAAGGGCAAGGGCTGGAAATGCTACCCTGCTGCCCGATGTAACCACAACCGATCAGGCATTATTAAGAACGGCTATCCGCCACGAACGCCGGGTGGAATTAGGCATGGAACACGATCGCTTTTTCGATCTGGTACGCTGGGGTATTTCGGGGCAGGTATTGCAGGATGCCGGTAAATTAAATTACAGTGAATCGAGGGATGCATTGCTACCCATTCCGCAAACACAAATTGATTTATCTGGAGGGGTGCTTAAGCAGAATCCCGGATATTGATTCCATTAATTTTTAATAATTTACCTATGAAAATTCGAAATATTTCTTTTAAAATAATTGCGGGGGTTTTTATGTCTTTGGTTATTATGGGTGGGTCGTCCTGTAAAAAAGATGGCAACCCCAATAACCTGCCCCCTGTTAATCCCGCTGATTATGCCGGCACCGTTGACGGGTTTACCAGTTCCGATGAAATTTTTCCGGCGAATCTTGTTGCCCAATGGACATTTGATGCTGATCTGAACGAAAAACTATCAAATAGTGCTCCCACTCAATCAGCCGGCCAATCGCTTGTTGATGGCGGTGTTATTGGCAAAGCACTCAGTTTAAATGCAGGTTACCTGTATTACGCTAAGCAATTTCCAAAATTTACCACCGCATCGCTTACCAGTTTTTCCATCAGTGCTTTTATTAAAATTCTTAACAATGGTACCAAGCGAACCATGCTGATGCAAATGGCTCGTCCAACCATCTTTAACGGTAATATCAATTTTGCATTGAATACCAATGCAAACCCGCCATCAAACACAGATATTCTCCGCATTCAGCCAACCTTTACTACCAGAACGGGCGGCACACAGGATAACCTGAATTCTGTACTTTCTCCAAAAATTGGCATGGATAAGTGGACACACCTTGTGCTTACCTATGAAGCAACAACCGGGGTTTTCAACATTTGGGGAGATGGGGTAAAGATTGGGCAGTTTCCAAACAGGGGAACCGGAAACAACAATTTCCAGTGCTGGGAACCTAATGAATTTATTATTGGCTCAAACTATAATGGCATCCCTGGAAAAACAGTAAATGCCGATGTAGCTTTTGCACCAATGACCGGTCAGGTTGATGAAATCAGGATATGGGATCGCTCCTTACCAGATGCGTTTATTATTGCCCTTTTCAACCTGGGCAAGGCAGGTAAATAGTTTACAAGGATAAAATGCACCCAGATGGTTTAACCAACTTAAGGGTGCATTTTTCTTTTAGTTCCTAACAGTTAGGAGGGGTCTTTAGGCTATCTTTCCCACTATTTTTCAGGAAGGGCATCCTTTCAGGAAATTTCTGTTGCTTTCATCATAGGATCATTAAACGAATAAATACCAATCGGGCAAATTATGCGAAATATGTTTTGGGTAGTGCTCACCATAAGCTTGATAGCAGGCTGTAAGGCACAAAAAAACCTGGATTCGTCAACAGGCAAAGCAGTTATTTCGGATATATCCATTTACGATTCGGTACAGCGGGCAACCTTCCAATACTTTTGGGATGGTGCCGAACCCAATAGCGGGCTTGCAAGGGAAAGGGTTCACCTGGATGGTATTTATCCAAGCAACGATCCAAATGTGGTAACCAGTGGTGGAGGCGGTTTTGGGGTAATGGCCATTCTTTCAGGTATTGAACGCGGATATATTACGAAACTGCAGGCTGTAGAGCGATATGATCGTATCCTCACTTTTTTAGAAACTGCCGACCGTTTTCATGGCGCATGGCCACATTGGTGGTTTGGTGAAACCGGTAAAGTAAAGCCTTTCAGCAAATTTGATGATGGGGGCGACCTTGTAGAAAGTTCATTTATGGCGCAGGGCTTGCTATGTGTACGCCAGTATTTTGCAAACGGGAATGCGGCAGAAAAAAAGATTGCTGAAAGAGCCGATAAACTCTGGAAGGAAATTGAATTTGACTGGTACCGCAACGGAAAGAATGCTTTGTACTGGCACTGGAGCCCGGTAAATGAATGGAAAATGAATTTTCCGGTAGACGGATATAATGAATGCCTGATTATGTATGTGCTTGCAGCTTCTTCGCCCACCCATGGAGTACCAGCCGAAGTGTACCACGAAGGCTGGGCGAAAAATGGAAAAATAAATGAAAAACCGGCTGGTTATAAGGATTATAAGCTGGGAATGAACCACCACAACAAGGAGGGAACTGCGGGACCATTGTTTTGGGCGCATTATTCCTATCTTGGCCTTGACCCAAGGGGATTAAAGGATAAATATGCTGATTATTGGGAGCATAATAAAAACCACACCCTAATTCATTACCAGTGGTGTGTTGACAATACAAACGGCTTTAAGGGTTATGGGCCTTATAGTTGGGGATTAACTTCGAGTTATTCAATAAAAGGCTATTCAGGCCATGCACCATCAGCAAACCGGGACCTTGGTGTAATATCTCCTACTGCAGCTCTTTCAAGCATGCCATATACACCTGAACAATCGCAGGGTGCAATGAAATACTGGTACACTGAAAAAAAGGATAAGCTTTTCGGCAAGTATGGCTTTTATGATGCCTTCAGCGAAACGGCCAATTGGTATTTGCCGCGCTACCTTGCTATTGATCAGGGTCCCATTGTAGTAATGATGGAAAACTACCGGAGCGGTTTGCTCTGGAATTTATTTATGAGTTGTCCGGAAATTAAAACAGGCTTGAAGAAATTGGGTTTCGAAAGTCCTCATTTAAAATAATTTCTGAAAATGCGAATTCTTAGCCTGGTTTTTTGCCTGTTTGTGCTTTTGGCTTCCTGTTCAGATAAAATGTACCGGGCAAGGGTAGTATTGCTGCCCGATACCCAAACTTATGCCGAAAAATACCCGCAGGTGCTTGACTCACAAATAAATTGGTTAGCGAGTAATGCAAAGGATATAGATTTTGTTTTGCAGCAGGGCGACCTTACCCAAAACAATAATGATAAGGAATGGGAAATTATAAAGAAAGCATTTACCAAATTGAATGGTAAAGTACCATACGTGCTGGCAGCCGGTAACCACGATATGGGTAGTGCCAATGGTAAGTTTGCCGATGTACGAAACTCAACCCTGTACAACAAGTATTTTTCCGTAAGCGAAATGGGAAAATTGCCGGGGTTTGGCGGCGTGGCTGAAGGCGATAAGCTTGATAATGCCTGGTATATTTTTAAAACCGGCAAAGTAAAATGGCTTGTAGTTACGCTGGAATTTGGCCCGCGAAACAGCATTTTGGATTGGGCCAATGATTTGATAACAAAGCACCCGGATCATACAGTAATTCTGAATACACATAGCTATATGTACAGCGACAGTACAAGACAGGGGCCGGGTGATAACTGGCGTCCGCAAGCTTATGGTGTAGGTAAGGATACCGGCAATGCAACCGTGAATGATGGTGAAGATATATGGTACAAACTGGTAAAAAAGCATCCGAATACACGATTTGTTTTTTCGGGCCATGTGCTGAATAGCGGTGTGGGTACACTGGTAAGTTTTAATGAAGCAGGATTTCCGGTTTACCAAATGCTGGCCAATTACCAGGAAGGTGTAAAGGGTTCGGTAATGGGCGGCAATGGCTGGTTAAGGATTTTGGATATGAATTTTAAAAAAGGGATAATCACCGTAACAACTTATTCGCCCTTTGTAAACCAGTACATGGACAATCCAGCCCATCGTTTTGTAATCAGAAATGTTTTGTTTACTCCAAAATAAAATGTCAATACTACTTAAGGTATTTTGAACTTTAAGAACCTATTCTATTCAATTATGAAAAAGAGGATGCTTCTTTGCTTAACCATATTTTTTGCCGCTTTCGGCACTTATGCGCAAAAGAACAAGCAACCCATGAACATCATTTATATTTTAAGTGATGATCACCGGTACGACTTTATGGGCTTTACAAATAAAGTGCCTGGATTGCAAACACCTGGCTTAGATAAAATGGCTAATGAAGGATTGCATTTTAAAAATGCTTTTGTTACCACCGCACTCTGCTCACCAAGCCGCGCTTCGATCCTTACAGGGCAATATGCACATACACATACAGTAGTGGATAATGATGCCCCTTTGCCGGCCAACCTTACTTTTTTTTCGCAGTACCTGCAAAAGCAAGGGTACAAAACCGGTTTTATGGGCAAGTGGCATATGGGCAATACCGGCGATCAGCCGCAACCCGGCTTTGACCATTGGATAAGTTTTCAGGGGCAGGGAAGGTACACCGGGAATATTTTGAATATTGACGGTAAAAAAGTGCAGACTTCGGCAGATGATTATATTACTGATGTTTTAACAGATAAAGCTATTGCATGGATGAACGAGGTAAAAAGCGGGCCATTCTGTTTGTACCTGTCGCACAAGGGCGTGCATGCCGAGTTTGAGCCGGCAAAGCGGCATAAGGGTATGTACAGGAACCTGCCAATTGAATGTCCGCCAAGCATGTACCTCACTGCCACGGACAGCAGTAAAACTTTCGGTAAATTCAACCCTCCTCAATCAACAGTAAATTACCGCGACATCCCCAAATGGGTAAGGGCGCAGCGTTATAGCTGGCACGGCGTTGATTATATGTACCATGGTCAGATTCCGTTTGATGAATTTTACCATTTGTATCTTGAGACCCTGCAAGCTGTAGATGAAAGTGTAGCCCGGATGCTGGATTGGGTGGAGAAGAATGGATTGAAGGAAAATACATTGGTGGTGTACATGGGCGATAACGGATTCTTATTTGGGGAACATGGGCTTATTGATAAGCGCAATGCCTACGAAGAGAGTATGCGGGTTCCCATGTTGATGTGGGCGCCGGGTATGATAAAGCCAAACTCCACTGCACAGCAGATGGTTTTGGGCATTGACCTTGCCCCAACCTTCCTGGAAATTGCAGGTATCAAAGTAAAGCCCGCGCAAATGCAGGGTGCTTCCATGTTGCCCCTGCTTAAGGGTGAAAAACCATTATGGCGCGATAAGGTATTTTATGAATACTACTGGGAGTCTGCGTTTCCGCAAACCCCCACCTTATTTGCCGTAAGAGGCGACAGGTACAAGTATATTTTCAATTATGGTACCTGGGATATAAATGAATTGTACGATTTGAAAGAAGATCCCAATGAAATGAATAACCTGATTCGTGACCCTGCCATGGTAAAAGTGGGCCTTGAGTTGAGGGAACAACTGTTTAAATGGCTGGATGAAACCAACGGATTAAATATTCCGCTGAAACAGCAAAGGGGGAGAAGGGGTGATAATTTGTACAAAGGAACTTACTAAAAAAAAATGATGAATAGAGCAATTACTTTCCTGCTTTCTATCCTGTTTATTGGGTATAATTCAATGGCACAGGACCTTACCCTGTTTCAAAAAAAGTGGATGGTGCAACAAGGCGATACCCTGCCTTACCGTGTTTTATTGCCGGTAAATTATGACAGCACCAAAGCCTATCCGGTATTATTTTTCCTGCATGGTGCAGGCGAAAGAGGGCGGGACAATGAAAAACAATTGATTCATGGGGCAAAACTGCTGGTAAAGGAAGAGGTGAGAGCAAAATACGCCTTCATAGCCATTTTGCCCCAATGCCCAACATCCGACTACTGGAGCAATGTATTACGCGAACATGATGATGCAGGTAAGCGCTCTTTTTACTTTTTGGAAGATGGAGCACCCGGAAGGTATATGGAATTGCTTCAGGAGCTTGTGAGACATGTATTCCAGGTGTATCCGGTAAAAAAGGATCAGGTGTACGTTGGTGGTTTATCCATGGGAGGAATGGGTACTTTTGAATTGGTGCGGAGGATGCCGGATACCTTTGCCGCAGCTTTCCCCATTTGTGGTGGAGCCAACCCTGCCACTGCAAAAAAAATGAAAAAGGTAAACTGGTGGATTTTTCATGGGGCAAAGGACAATGTTGTACCCCCGCATCATTCCGAAAAGATGGTTAGCGCACTTAAAGCTGCAGGAGCAAATGTCAGGTGGACCCTATTTCCTGAAGCCAATCATAACGCATGGGATCCTGCTTTTGCAGAGCCGGCGCTTATTCCATGGCTATTCTCCAATAAAAGAAAATAGGCCCAATTAAGACCAACAGTAATAATAAAATAAAGATTTTCTGGCTCTTTCAGGCAGGATTCCGCACAATAACCGCAAAAAATCTTAGATTGAGTGAATTTAGTTGTGTTATTGTTATGAAATTTTAATAATATTTGCCCTCCATTTGCTGCCAGTAATATGATTGATCCGGCTCAATTTGCCATTTTACAACATCGTCTTGCCGTTTACGACGATCAGCAGGCTTTTATTAAGCTTTTCAGGCATTTTCAGCCTGCACTCAAAAAATTTGCCTATTCCATTTGCCAAAACCGTGAAGATGCTGAAGAGATCGTGGAAGACGTGTTTATCAGGATCTGGATGAAACGACGCACCCTTGATCAGGTACAAAACCTGAAATTATACCTCTATCTCGCAACACGTAATTTTAGCCTGAATTATTGCAGAAACAAGCATATAACCAATGAATTGAACATTGATGAAATGAAAATTGAGTTTCAATCACTGTTGCCCGACCCTCACCAACAACTGCTTTCCCTTGAAATTCAGGTGCAAATTGCAAAAGCTATTGAAGAACTACCCCACCGGTGCAAAGTTATTTTTAAACTGGTAAAAGAGGATGGACTTAAGCAAAAAGATGTAGCAGAATTACTACATCTTAGTTTAAAAACCGTTGAAAATCAATTAGCTATTGCGGTAAAAAGGATTGCAATGGCCATCGGTAAAACCCGTATTACCAAGCAAAGCAAGCCCCATAATTCCGAAAATACCACTCCCCCTCCGGTAAATTTCAAAAATAATTAAATTTTTTTGGGGGTTTTTGTCGGTTTTGGTGTCTATACCCTTCTACTGCTGCTGCTTGCCACTATGGATGGGAGAATATCATATTTAGTTAGTAAAAAACTGACGGGGGAAATTTCCGAAGGTGAAACTTTGGAGTTAAACCACCTGCTCAGTAACACCCCGGACCTTTACGAAACCATACAACTGCTTGAACTTGCCTGGGCTCAGAATAATTACCAGGAATCGGGCGAGGCAAGTATTGAAAGTCTCATCAATAAAATTGAAGAAAATTCCCGGGACGAACGTGTTTTCCCTTTATCTCCTGCCTCCTTTCCTCTAAAAAAGAAAAAATCTGCCATTTTGTGGGCTGCCGCTTCGGCCGCAATGCTGGTAACCGTTGCTTTTATCTGGAATGCCTCTTCCGGTAAAATGGCCGATGAAGCATTAACCGGCAGGGAAAAGCCGGTAATAAATGAAGTGCAAACCAAGCCGGGAAGCCAAACCAATATTGTATTGCACGATGGAACAAAAGTGTGGCTCAATGCGGACAGTAAGCTAAGTTACGCCAACGATTTTAATGGAAAAACACGGGAAGTTAACCTGGTTGGTGAGGCCTTTTTTGATGTGGTTTCCAATAAAACCAAGCCCTTTATCATCCATACCTCAAAAATAGTAATCAAAGTTACCGGCACCAGTTTTAATGTCCGTTCTTATCCGGATGAAGCACGCGTTGAAACTTCGCTGATAAAGGGAAAGGTGGAAGTAAGTTTACTCAGCAACCCTGGTAAAATATTCTATCTGAACCCTTCTGAAAAACTTGTTTTGAATGATCCCGCCTCTGAAAAGGCAGGGAGAGATGAAATTAAGCTCCTGAGCGGTGCGGTAAATGTATCACCCAACATTCCTGAAATAAAAAGAATCGCCTATTATTCCGTAGACAGTATTCCGGTTGAAACCGCCTGGCTCAACCATCAGTTGGCCTTTTACGATGAATCGTTTCGGGAAGTGGCCATTAAGATGGAAAAATGGTACGATATTAAAATTGTTTTTGCATCTCCTGCCCTTGAAAACATCCGGTTTACCGGTAAGTTCGAAAATGAAACCATTGAGCAGGCTTTTCAGGCGCTTCAGATTATAGGGCGCTTTCGTTACGATATCAATAATAAAACAATAATCATTTCCAAATCCAACAACTAAAATGCCTGCCTATGAAAAAAACTGACACCGGTTGATGATTGATTATGCATAGAAAAAGGAACCTCAGAAGTCCCGGATCTAAAGGGTTTCAGAAGAAATCCGAAAATTATACGATTGTATATTTAAACCACTAGAGTTACTTATGAAAAAACGCCAATTATTTAAATTGCAAGGCTCATTGAAGCCTGTAAACAAACTGCTGCTTAAAATGAAATTATTAATCATTTTTTTATTTGCAACCTTTTTACACGCAAATGCTGAGGGATTCTCGCAGCAACGTGTATCCCTCAAAGTTGAATCTGCCGATTTAAAATCGGTAATAGGTCAGATTGAGAAGAAAAGCCAATACAGGTTTTTGTACAGCCCCGGAATTTTGAATAAAACCGGTAAAATATCCGTTAATGCCAATAACGAATATGTTCCGGCTATCCTCGACAAAATTTTTCAGGGTTCCGACATCAGCTACAAAATTATGAATGGCAACCTGATTGTGCTGGCTGAGGGGAATGAAGAAGCTCCGGCTCCTGTTGAGGTAAAAGGAAAGGTTACGGACGCCGATGGGAAAGCTATTCCGGGTGCTTCTATCCTGATTAAAGGCACCAAAACGGGTACCGCTGCCGACGCACAGGGCAATTTCTCCCTAACCACCCCCGATGCTGCTGTTCTCGTAATTTCAGCCGTTGGTTACACTTCGCAGGAAGTTGCCGTAGCAAGCCGTACCAATTTTGATATAGTAATGGTATCGGCCTCAGGCAGTGGCCTGAATGAAGTGGTAGTAATTGGTTATGGCACGGCAAGCCGCCGCGACCTTACCGGTTCGATCACCAAAATTTCGGGTGCTGAAGTGGCAAGCCGCCCCAACCCCAACCCAATCGCCTCATTACAGGGCAGGGTGGCAGGTGTAAGCGTGGTTTCGTCCGGCAACCCCGGTCAGGAGCCCGATATCCGCATCAGGGGTACCAACAGTATTAATGGCGCCAAACCATTGTATGTGGTAGATGGTATCCTGAACGACAATATTGACTTCCTGAATCCAAATGATATTGAGAGTATGGAAATCCTGAAGGACCCTTCCTCACTCGCCATCTTTGGGGTTAGAGGTGCAAACGGGGTTATTGCCATTACCACCAAAAAAGGAAAGGCAGGCAAACTCGCTATCAACCTGAATACCAATACCGGTGTTAAAAAGCTGCAGGACAGGATTGATTATGTGAATGCAGCTGAATTCAAGGAATTGTACTCCGAGCAGCAGAATAATGATGCCATTGACCCTGCACTGCGGTTCGATTTTGCCCCCTGGACCGGCGATACCGATTGGATTGATGAATTGACGAGAACTGCCTTTTTTTCCAATACCAACCTTTCTGTTTCACAAGGCACCGATAAAAACAAGTTTTATGCAGGTATTGGTTACACATTGGATCAGGGTGTAATCAAAAATCAGGAGCTTCAACGTTTCTATATAAATATCAGCGACGAAGTGAGGTTACATAAAAACATCAAATTGGGCATGAACGTAAACTTTATGCGCCAGGAGCTTCCTTTTAGCCAGGCCGATGGTTTGTTATTTGATGCCCGCAGGTTACTTCCAATTACGCCAACTATGGACCCCACCGGCCAATTTTATACGGAGCCGGCTATTCAGAGTGCACAGATTGGTAACCCGCTTATGAACCTTGAGAGCAAATGGGATAAGGAACTGCGTTATGAAAACCGCTATCTTGGTAATATTTACCTAGATTTCAACTTTCTGAAGAAGTTCAATTTCCGCAGTACTTTCTATGCCGACCAAAGCATTCAGGATGCCCGCACCTACAATCCCATTCTTTACGTTTATAACCCAAGTGTTGGGGCAGGTGGCAGCTATTATGTTGATAAGAACAACCGCCTGACTTCGGTAAGCCAGAGCGAACAACGCTGGAATAAATACCAGCAGGATTATATTCTTTCTTACAAAAATGCCTTTGGCGACCATAATTTTAGCGGAACTGCAGGTTTTACTACTGTTTATAATAATTATTCCAGTATTTCCGGATCGGTTAGTCAACGGGCAAATGGCGATTCTATTGGTGATGACCCGCGTTTCTGGTACCTGAGTACACTCCTCGGAGATCCTACCACACGAAGGGCTAACTCAGGTCAGTGGGAGAATTCTATAGAAGGTATCCTGTTCAGGGGTTTGTATAACTACAAAAACAAATACTATTTCAACGCCTCCTTCCGCCGCGATGGTTCCTCACAAATTTCACCCGAAGAAAGGTGGCAGAATTATTACTCCTTTGGTGGTGCCTGGGAAATGACCCGCGAAGGCTTTATGCAGGATCAGAAAATTTTCGACTTCCTGAAACTTAAGGGTTCTTACGGTGTACTGGGAAGCCAGAATGTTCCCGGAGGCAATCCTTATCCTTATTATCCCGGACTTATTCAGGGCAACACGGCCGTATTTGGCAACATTATTGCCCCTGCCTATTCTCAGTCTTACGTGCCCGACAGGAACCTGAGGTGGGAAAAAGTAGCAGGATGGGAAGCTGGATTTGAAGCCAATATGTTCCGCAACCGCCTGCATTTAGAAGCTGTTTACTATTACAAGAAAACAAGCGACATCCTTGCCTTCCAGAAAGTTACAGGCGTTCCACAGCCTACCCTTACCAACGTAGCTGAAATGGAAAACCAGGGACTGGAAATGAGTGCAAGCTGGACACAGCAGATTAGCAAGGACTTTAACCTTACGCTTAGCGGCAACTTTACCACCTACAACAATATGGTGATAACAGCCGATGAGCTTCCTGCAAGTGAAGAAAGGCCAAACCGTACCATCAGCGGACAGCCTATTGGTTATTTTTATGGCTATGTAGTTGAAGGAGTTTACCAGAGTTACGCGGACAAACTGAAATCGCCTCCTGTTGTGGGTTACGATTACGGTCCCGGCGACCTGAAGTATAAGGATA